>PPFU01003054.1_pt1 | contig 14617 bp, 10 predicted proteins | sample 1535991 | NCBI WGS metagenome assembly PPFU01 (sample SAMN04901290, study PRJNA319586) | Hypolithon metagenome, whole genome shotgun sequencing project. | isolation source: Antarctic Hypolithon | place: Antarctica: Miers Valley | collected 2014
GCGCCAGACCTGGTGCTGCAGGGCACGGAAACCTCGCAGCAGCTCGCCCCGCACATCACCTACCTGCACGACATCGGCGGCCGGATGGACCTGGCCGCAGTGCAGGCTTCAGGTGCCACCAACGGTTTCCAGCCCCTGCCCGACGGCAACGCCACGTTCGGATTCCAAGACGGCGCGTACTGGTTCCGCGCGCGCATCCTCAATCAGCGGCACGCCGACACTCGCTGGTTGCTGGTGCAGCAGTACCCGCTCAGCGACCACATCGATGTCTATGCGCGCTACCCCGATGGCCGCGTCGTGCATGCGATCGGCGGCGACATGCAGCCCTTTTCCAGCCGCGCGATCGATTACCGGCATCCCAATTTCTGGGTGGACCTGCCACGCGGCCAATCCGTGGACCTGTTTGTCCGCATCGAAAGCCAAAGCTCGATGCAGGTCCCCCTGGCCTTGTTCACCCCCAAGGCATTCGCCGAGCTAGCGCGCGATTCGCAGCTCGGCATCGGCTTGTACTTCGGCATCCTGCTGGCGCTGTTCTTCTCCAACCTGGTGTTGTGGCTGTGGCTGCGCGACCACAGCCACGGCTGGTATCTGTTCCACATCTCGGCATTCGGGATGGTGTTGTTCTGCCTCAACGGGCTGGCATTCGAGTATTTCTGGCCCAATTCAGCATGGCTGGCCGACAAATCCGTGCCGCTGACGATCTGTCTTGCGCAGATCGGCATGCTGCAATTCGCGCGCAACTTCCTCGAACTCGACCAGCGGTGGCCGCGGGGCGACCGGATCGGCCTGGCGATGATCGTGTTCTTCGGATTACTGTTTCTCGCATCGCTCGTCCTGCCCTATCGTGTCTCCACACCGCTAGCCTCGCAGGCGGTGTTCTTCAGCGTGTTGTGGATCGTCATCGAAACGATTGTGGTGTTGCGGCGTGGCTATACGCCGGCAAAACTATTCCTGCTGGCGTGGGGCATGCTGCTGCTTGGCACGGCGACGTTCACGGCGGTTGCATTCGGGGTCGTCCCCAAGAATTTCGCCACCGAGTACGGCGTGCAGATCGGATCGGCGCTGGAAATGCTGCTGCTGTCCATCGCCCTCGCCTACCGTTATGCGTCGCTGCGCAACCGCAACGAGCAGCTGGTGCGTGACGCCAACGAGCAGCTCGAGCACAACGTTGCGCTGCGCACCGCAGAATTAAGCAATGCCCTGGAGCAACTCGGTGAAGCCAATGGACGGCTGCGCGAATCGAGTCGGCGCGACGCGCTGACCGGCGTTTACAACCGGCGCCATTTCCGCGAAAGCTTCGAGCGCATCCTGCACGATGCGCGTCCCGATGCGCGGCCGGTGGCGTTGCTGATGGCCGACGTCGACCACTTCAAACGCGTCAACGACACGCATGGCCACCTGGTCGGCGACGACTGCCTGCGATGGGTGGCGCGTTGCCTGGAAGAGACCCTGGCCGATTACAACGCCGTGGTGGCACGCTTCGGCGGCGAGGAATTCGTCGCGGTGCTGCCGGGTTCGGACATGTCGGCCGCACTGCGCGCGGGCGAATCCCTGCGGCAGCGCATTTCGGCGCGGCCGCTGCGCGTCGGCGAACGCGATATACCGCTCACCGTCAGCATCGGCGTCCACGCCATTGACACCCGCAAGGATTCGCGCGCGGACGATGCGATCCGGTTTGCCGACGAGGCGTTGTATGCAGCCAAGGGGCAAGGACGCGATTGCGTGCGGCCGGCATTGGTGCCGGTCTGAGCGGCACGAATCACGGCTCGATAAACAAACTCGCGATCTTCAGCGCAAGACGGTACGGCTCCGGCGCGTTGCAGTTGCTCAGCACCACCACCGTCAACCGCCGCCGTGGATACCGCACGATGACATTGCGAAACCCGATCGTTTCGCCGGAATGCCAGACCGTTTCGCCGGTGATTCGCCAGCCGAATCCGTAAGCGACCTCCGCATCGTCGGTGGGCGTGCCCACGGCAAACGCCATGCGACGCGACACATCGCTCAGCAGGCGGCTGTCGTAAAGCGCTGCATCCCATTTCGCCAGGTCGTCAAGCGACGAATAGATGCCGCCATCGCCGAGTACCGCGCTGGTACTGCTCTGGTCCGTGCGCATCCATATCCCCTCGATATCGCCATGGCCGTATGCACGATTGGCGATGGGTGGCCCTTCCTGCACGTAAGCCAGCGTGTCGCGCATGCCCAGGGGCAGGAAAATGTTCTCGCGCAGGTACGCCTGGAAACTGCGCCCCGAGGCACGCTCGACGACCAACGCAAGCAACGCGTATCCGCTGTTGCTGTAGCGATAGCCCGTACCGGGCGCGAATTACGTCGTGTGCTGCGTTTCGAGCAACCGCAGCACGTCCGCATCGCGCAGCTGCGCGGTTGCAGCCTCCGTCATGACATCTTCGTAGTCGATCAATCCCGACGTATGCGTGAGAAGGTGACGCAGCGTGACCACATCGGCAGCCGCCGGCAGCGAAGGAAGCCATCTGCGAACGGGATCATTCAACTGCAGGCGGCCGTCCTCGGCGAGCAACAGGATGGCGGCGGCGGTGAACTGCTTGGTGATCGATGCCAGCCGGTAATTGGTTTCCGGCGTGGCCGCGATATCGTTCTCGACATCCGCAAGACCGTAACTGCGGCGCACGACCGCGACGCTATCCCTGACGACCAGCACCGATGCGCCCGGTACCTCGCCGTCGTACTGGTGCATGAGTTTGTCGATGGCGGGTTGTTGCATGACGTTCCCTTTGGAAATACAGCCGGCGAGCGTCAGTACCGGGGCAAGCAGGATTGCAACGGCCATCCCTTTCAAGGAGGTGCAGCCTGTGAGCTTGAACCTTGCCCCATCACCGCACCGGCACATCGAAAGACAGCGCCGGCGACGGCGCCGGCTTCAACGTGTAGTGCCACCACTCCAACGCGTAATTGCTGAACCCGTGCTTCGCCATCGCGGCAAGCAGCCGCTGGCGGTTGGCGCGTTGCAGCGGCGTGACCAGCGCTGAATCCGTGTTTGCGCGCGCATCGAAGAAATCGAATGCGGTGCCCATGTCCAGCGGCGTGCACGACCTGCCGGCGGCATCGCATCGCAACAGGGTCAGGTCCAGCGTCGCGCCACGGCTGTGCCCCGATGTCGGCGAAATGTAATCGCCCAGCAAGTCGCGCTTATCCAGATTGGGGTAGTACGCCGGCTTGGTGCGCTGGTCGCGCAGGTCTTCGGCCCAGCGCACGAAATGCAGCACCGCGCGGCGCGGGCGGTAACAGTCGAAGAGTTTCAGGCGCAGGCGTTGGGTGCGCAGTTCGCGCTCGACGCGCGCCAGCGCTTCCGCAGCGGGTGTCAGCAAATAGCATTTTGACGCTTCGTAGCCGTCGATGGTCGTGCCGACGAAGTTGTCGGCGCCTGCGTAGCGGATGTCCAGGGCGATGTCGGGGACCAGCGTGCGGATGTCGGTCATGCCGGCTTGTTGCGGCGTGCGGGCCGGAGAGATGGCCGGCTCGGCCGGTGCGGTTGCGCAGCTCGCCAGTGCGACGATCGACAACAACACCAAGACCTGCTTCGTCATCCCGGCACGACCGCAACTCACGGACAGTCGCGAATACGGATAAACGACAGGTCCTCATAGTCGTAGCTGAAATCAGCTTCCGGATCGACCTTGCTCATTTTCAACATCGCCGGCGCGCCATTGGCCGCACCTGCGAACGCCAGCCAAGGCTCCGCATCGACGCTCGCATCGCGCCAGTCCACCAGCAGACGTTCACCGCTGCGCATCACGTCGCCGGTCAGCATCGGCGATTTTTCCGCGGCAAAATGCACCCTGTCCTGCACGTCGCACACCGCGACTTCACCGAACCACGGATCGCTGTAAACGCCCAGCAGGTCTTTCATGTCGCCACGCGTCGCTGCCTGCCGCGATGCTGCCGCGACAGCCGGTGATTCGGCCTGCGTGCCTTGCCGTTCCGCAACCAGCGTATCGGCATAGAACGCAACCGACCGTTTTTGTCCGGGTGCAGTGAAATGCTTGACCAACGCCTGGTTCAACACCGTCCGCGCTTCGTCAGCGTCTGCATTGATCATGATCACGAAGCCCACGTTCTTTTGCGGCAACAACGTCACCGCCGAATACATGCCGGCCAGCGTGCCGGTATGCGACACCTTGGATGTGCCATCCACGTCGGTCAGCCGCCAGCCGTAGCCGTACGCGTTGAAGTGGCTGCCATCCCATGTCCGCATGCGCTTGGACAATGGCATCGGCATGTGCGCCGTCCACAAGGCTTCGCGCTGTGCGGCCGACAGCCACGGCTTGCCGTCCTGCAACCCTTCGCGCTCGGGCGCGAGCCACATCTTCACCCATGCCAGCATGTCATCGAGACTGCAACGGATGCCGCCCGCGGCGGCCATCGGAATCGCGGGAATCGTTTCGCCGTCCGCGCGGATGACGACGGTGCGTCCATCCGACCGCATATGCGGCTGCGCGACGTTGCCGACGGCGCCGCGATCCCATTCGCCAACTTGGCAACGCGACATCCTCAACGGACCGAACAGCTCCCTGCGCACGAGTTCTTCATACGAGATCCCTGCCGCCGCCGCGGCCACTTCGCCCGCGACGATGTACAGCGTGTTGTCGTACGCATAACGCGAGCGGAAGCTGTGCAGCGGCTTGAGATGACGCAGGCCACGGATTACGTCGGCGCGCGTGAACAGGTTCGGCTCTGGCCACAGCATCAGATCGCCCGCACCCGCGCCAAGGCCGCTGTTATGAATCAGCAGGTCGCGCACCTGCATCTCGCGCGTGACCCAAGGATCGTGCATCTGAAATTGGGGAAGATGCTTGACGACGGGATCGTCCCATTTCAACTTTCCCGCATCCACCAGCCGCGCCAGCACCGCCGTGGTCATCGCCTTGCTGTTGGACGCGATCTTGAACAGCGTATCTGCATCGATTTTTTGCCCACTGCCTGCGATCCGTTCGCCGGTAGTGCGTTTGTAAACGACTTCGCCATCCTGAATCACGCCGACTGCGATGCCTGGCAGTTGGTAGCGCTTAACAGCGTCGTCAACCAGCGTATTGAGCGCTGTCTGCGCGCGCACCGCCGCGCTGCCCATGAGCAGCGCCATAAAAACGATCCTGCAAGCAGTCCGCGTCATACAAATTCACTAAAAAAAGAAAGGCGCGGCCCGCAAACCGCCGGACCGCGCCAATCGGGGGAGGGTCAGATCAGAAGTTCCAAGTGACTACCAGCTGCGTGGATCGTGGCGACTGCCAGACGGTGCCTTGTCCGAAATAAGGCATCCGCACGCCTGGCGTGCTTTCGTAACGGGAATGCACGTTGACGACCGTCTGGTCGTTAAACACGTTGAACACTGAGAAACGCGCTTTGAGGTCAACGTCGTCGAATGGCGTCCAGGTCACGTTGAGACCCAGATCCTTGACCCAGGGCAAACGCCCGAAAGCGCCCCGCTCCGTGTACACCAGTTCCCGGTTCAAGCTGGCACAGTTTGCAACGCACAGCCACCCCGAACCGCCGCCGCTGAACTCGCCGGGTCCACCGGCACTGCGGTTGTCGTTGGGCCAGCGCACGCCGAAGGCGGTGATGGGACCACCGGAGATCGCGGAGAACGTGGCGCCGAAGCTCCACATATCACTGAGTTTGTAGCTTCCGCGCAACTTGAACTGGTGGCGATGATCGTTGAACAGCACGCCGTAGCGCTCGTTGACGGCCGGATGGTCGTAGAACTGCACCAGATTGGTATCGTTAAACCCACTATCCGAATTCACCGGGCCTTCGATGTTGCCCTCGGACTTGGACCAGAGGTAGCTGGCGTTGAACGCCCACCTGTCATCCCATGCACGGTCGAGCTGAACCTCGACGGCCTTGTAGGTGCGCCTGGGCTTCTTGTAACGCAGGGTGGCGTTGCTACCCGTTGCCAGATAACCATCCACTGAACTGTCGAAAGTGACGAACTGGTTCGTGCTTCTGCAAAACAGGGTTGCCCTCTCACCGGGATTGATAATCGGGAAACTCGAATACCCAGGGCATCCCGGGATATTGTTGATGCGCACGTCTTCCACGGCGCGGGTGACCTTGCGATAGGTCGCGTTCACGCCATACGACCATTCTGCGTTGATCGCCTGCTGGAATCCCAGGATGAACTCGTCCTGGAAGACCATTTTCAGGTCGCGGGCAACTTCGGTACGGATGTCGCTTGGGGGCGGGACGTTTCCATCGGTATTCACTGGACCGATTTGCGTACCGATGTTCGGGAAGAGATAGGTATTGCCAGTGACAGGATCGGTCCGCTCCGTGAATCCGTTGAGCACGTAGTAGGTGTGCTCGTCGGTGGCGCCGCCCCCGAAATAGTCGGCGAGCCTGTTGGTCAACGGAAGGTAATAGCGGCCCGCGTTGCCGAACAGCTTGGTCGTGCCGTCGCCCCTCATGTCCCAGCTGAATCCGACGCGCGGGGCGATCATGTCGCTGAAACCGGTCTCGTTGAAGGTGCCACCGGAGGCGAGTTTGTTATGGAACTTGTCGGCACGCAGTCCCAGGTTAACAAGCAGGTTGGGAGTGATGTTCCAGATATCCTCCACGTAAAACGCTTGGGCCTCAGTTTCGATCGGGGTACCCGTCCTTAGACGGCGCGCATCGATGATGTTGGTGACGCCAGGGGGAAGGACAGCACCGTTGGGAAGCGAGGCACCTGGCGCCAGGGTTTGCGCCTGGTAGCTGAGACCGTCGTTCGGATACACCGACGAACTGTTGGACCCCAGGATTTCCTGGTCCAGGCCGAAGCGTAGTAAATGGTCCCCGAGCGACCACTCGAAATCGAGGCGCGCTGCCTCACGTCTGTCGTAGCGACTGCTCTTGCTGGTGTTGGACGGATGACATCCCCGCACGGCACTGCGGCCAAATACGTCGTTGTAGTTGCTGCTGATCGTGACGATGCTGCAATCCGCGTCCCGCGGGCTTCCACTGAGGAAACTGCGCTCGTTCACGCCATACATCGCCTTGGCGACGAAATTGTCGGTGAAATGGCCCGTATATGTGAGCGCCCAGTTGTCGCCGCCGGAACCTGAAGTCCTTTCGCCTCTGTTGCGCCCCAGCGTGTCGGTCGCGAAGTTGTAAAGGTAGATGTCGGTGCTCGACTCGGCCTCGTCCGAGAAGGCCAGCAACTCCAGCAAGTGATCGTCGGAGATCCGCCAATCAAGTTTGCCGCCCCAGAAGTCATTCGGGTTTCTGGTGAAGAAAGCCTGACTCGTGTCGATGTCGCTCGACTTGGCATCGCGAGTTTCATACATCGCGAAGAAAAACAGTTTGTCCTTCACGATGGGGCCGGACGCAAACACGTTGGTCTTGAACAACGAACTTTCGTCTTTGCTTGTCCGCTCCCGTTCATCGATGCTTCCGTCGGTGTGGAAGTGATCTTCCCTCGCCGACTGCCACGCCGAAGGCTCCAGCGTCAGTTCCACGCCCCCACGGAATTCGTTCCCGCCGGAGCGCGTCACGGCATTGATGACACCGCCGGTACTGCGACCGAATTCCGCCGAATAACCGCCAGTCTTGACCTGGAATTCCTCGTAGAAAGCGAATGGCACCGACGAAAACCCCTGGCGGCGGTATGGGTCCGTCACGTTCAGGCCGTTGATGTAAATGGCGTTCTCCGCCACCGACGAGCCACCGAAGGTGAGGCCGCCGAACGTGGCTCCTGAATTAACCACACCGGGAGCCAGCAGGGCGATGCTGCCCAGCGACTGGCCGACCGGTAATCGGGAGATTTCGTCGCGCGTGATGTTCGTGGCCGATTCGGTGGAACGCACATCGACGCGATTGATCACCCGGGATCCCAAGACCTGTACCGTCTCGAGATTGGTAAGACCGCCGCTGCTGTCGAGATTCACCGTGGTGGTGCCGCCCAGTGCTACGTTGACGGAGACCGGATCACCCACTGCTTGGCCTCCACGTGTCGCTTGCAGTTGATAGTCACCGACCGGCAACTGGCTGAGGCGGTAAGTGCCGTCCGCATTGACGGTCACGCTGCGGGTCAGGCCGGTCGACGTGTTGGTGATGACCACTTGAGTACCGGCATCGGCACGGCCGGCAATGCCGCCCGTGGCACTCTGCGCCAACGCAGGAACAGCCAGCGACACGAGGCACGCGCCCATCGCGATGCAGAGCAGGGACTTGCGGAGGTTGCGGGTGGTGCTTTTCATTGGTTTCCCCGGTTGGTGTGCATGGGTTGTGGCACGGCCCTGAAGGTGTAATCCCACTGGTCGAAATAAAGATTGCCGCCGCGCCACTCGGCTTCGCCGCGTTGCGAGTCGACGGTTTCTGAGCGGAAGTGCGTTTTCGCCGGCACGAGACTGGTGCCGTAATCGTCGTTGAAGGCGATGCGGTAGGCGTCGAGGCCGCCGAGGTAGAACCATTCCAGCGCCGGATCGCCGGACAGGCGGCCGGTGGTGACGTCCATCGGAATCCAGCCGTACGGTGCGAGGTACATCCAGCCCCAGTCATGCAGATTGTCGAAGCTGCCATCGGAATAAACCATGCCCGACTGCCAGCGCGCGGGGATGCCATTCAAGCGCAGCAGCGTCATCAGCAGCAAGGTCTGCTGCCCGCAATCTGCGTGGCCAGCGTGCAGCGCGTAGTCGCTGATGTTGGTGATGGTGGAATACTCGCGCGCGCCGGCCCAGGGGATACGGTCCACCGCAGCGAAGAGTTTCTGCGCGATCCGGTATGGGTTTGTTTCATCGCCGACCACGTCGCGCGAGAACTTGCGGATGGCATCGGTGAACACAATGTGCGGCGCGCGTTCGCCAAGGTGCGCAGTGAGCGCTTCATTGGCGATGACGGGCACGACTTTTCCGGGCTCGATGTCGTGGTACTGGCCGAGCACGGTCATGTCGTATTCGATGGAAAACGTGGTCCCTTCTCCCGCTTTTGCGGGTTGCTCCAGGTACACGGTGCGTTGCAATGTGGATTCAGGCGCGATGACATGCTTGGCCGGCACGCTGCGAATGAAACCGATGCTTTCCTGCTGGCCCGGCAAGGCGCGCGGATACGGAATCCATGCACGCACGGTTTCGCCCGGCGGCACGGCGTCGGCGTTGACGATCAGGGATTGGGTGACACGGATGCGACGCGGCGCAGCGCTGGTGCTGCCGCTGGCAAGCGCTTGGGTGCGGACTTCGTGGTGATGCGGGTGCAAGCGTTCCATCGGTCCGTCGACGAAGGGTTTGGGCGCCGCGCGCCGTGCGGCCGCTTGCGGACTGACGCGGAACAGGTTGGAGGGCGCGCGGCTGAAGTAGCGCGTTTCGCCATCAATGACGTAGTGCTCGATCAGACCCGCGGCATCCCATGCGGCGAATTCGGCATCCCGCAGATCTGGCACCTGTTGCCTGACGCGCGCTTTCGCCTCGTTCGCGCTCAGGGTGAAGTCGAGGTGGATGCGGCGCATGCGCTCGCGCTGGAATTCGAGGTGGCGGCGGGTGTCTTGATTCAAGCCAGTGCCGGCGAGCGTTTCGGCAATGCGTTTTTCCGCATCTGCGAAACGGCCCGTGTCGATTGCACGAGTGACCGTGGCCAGCATTTCGTTGGCAATGGCGACAGGTGCCGTCAAGACGGCGCCGAGCACGCATAGACACAGGGCGGCGATGACGAACGCCCGTCCGCGACCCGCCCCACGGACGAGCCGCTTGCACACCCGCAACGCAATGCTCCCGCGCCCCGTATTCACCGCGTCGTTGCCCCAAAATGTGCCCAGATGCGCTGTGTAACATGGCCGCGCAGGCTCGTCAATAATTTATTCTTGTGTTATATGGTTCGCGAAATACATATTCCGCAGCGCACAACGGGGTGGCAGTCAGGAGATGTCCTAGGTCGTCATTGGGCAAATGCGCTAACCAATGGCCTCGTATCGGTGGCTGCAAGTCATTGGAGTTCCCGCCCTCGCGGTAATGACGTTCCGAATGGGATAAGTCTTCTCGCGATACGCTGGAGTGCACGTAGACAAAACGGGAATGCGTCGATGAAGTTCAGACACTCGCAAATCACTTTCATCCTGGTACTGCTCACGGCCTGCGCCAGCGCGCCAACGGCAACGCGTGACGCGGCCACGTCCGGCGCTCCCCACATCGCCACCGACACGCGCGGCGTGCCCGGCATCAGCAGCGCGCAACTGGAAGCCGATTACTGGATACGTCAGATGGGGCAACCCCAGGCCGTGGTGCTCGACACCGCGCAGATCGGCGCGCAGAACCAGCGGTTGCAGGCACTGGATGATTCAGTGCACGACATCGAGGCCCTGCCTGCCACGCTCGGGCGCGAGCAGGTGCGGACGTGGATCGAAGCTCTTTCGCAGCAGCCATCGAACACGCGCCATGACGAACAAGGCAGGGAAATCAAGCGCGGGGTGTTCGATGCCCTGATGAGGGATCTGCAGCTCGACGTGATCCCGGCGAACCAAGCCACCCGATACGGCATGGTCACCCGCCGCGCGGACCTGCGGACGTTCCCGACGCGGCTACGCGTGTTCAGCCGCGCAGGCGACACCGACATCGACCGCTTCCAGGAAAATGCATTGTTTCCCGGCACGCCGGTCGTCATCGCGCACGAAAGCCGCGACGGCAAATGGTGGTTCATCGTCAGCCGCCTGTACGCGGCATGGATCGAAAAACAACATGTGGCCGAAGGCGACAAGCAGTCAATTTTCGCCTACACACGCAAGACCCCGGGCCTGATCGTCACCGGCGCAACCGCGCGCGCGGTGCATACGCCCGAAGCGCCGCAGGTGTCCGACCTGCAACTGGAGATGGGCGTTCGCGTACCGGTGCTGGATGGCTGGCCATCGGACCAGCCGGTCAATGGCCAGCATCCCTACACCGCGCACGTCATTGAATTGCCGGTGCGTGAGGGCGACGGCACGTTGCGTTTCGTGCCGGCATTGCTGCCGCGCACCTCGGATGTGAGCGCCGATTACCTGCCGCTCACGCGCGGCAACATCGTGCGACAGGGTTTCAAGTTTCTCGGCGAGCGCTACGGCTGGGGCCACGATTACAACGCCCGGGATTGCAGCGGGTTCGTGTCCGAGGTGTACCGCAGTTTCGGCGTGCAGTTGCCGCGCAACACCAGCGACCAGAGCGTCAGTCCGGCGCTGAACCGCGTGGCGTTCGATGCCGATGACAGCGCACGGAAGCGCGCCGATGCGATGCGCGCATTGCAGGTCGGCGATCTCGTCTACATCCCCGGGCACGTGATGATGGTCATCGGCCACGACAACGGCATGCCTTACGTGATCCACGATACAAACGGTGGCGCATGGCGCGGGCCGGATGGCACGCTGGTCCGCGGCAAGCTCAACGGGGTGTCGGTAACGCCGCTGACGACGCTGATGTTCAACGACACGCAGACTTACGTGGATCGCATCACCAACATCCAGCGGATTCGCCCATGACATGGAAAGGTAGCGCAGGCACCCAATGAAAATCACCGACATCACCTTCGGCATGCTGCGCGTGCCGCTGAAAACACCGTTCAAGACGGCGTTGCGCACGGTCAATGCGGTCGAGGACATCGTGGTGATGCTGCAAACCGACAGCGGCCACGTCGGTTATGGCGAAGCGCCTGCCACGGCGGTCATCACCGGCGATACACACGGCTCCATCCTCGAGGCGATCCGCAAGTTCATCGCGCCGCGCGTGATCGGGCAGGAGATCGCCAACCTCAACCACATCACCCAGCTCATCCAGGGTGCACTGGAAAAGAATTCGAGCGCCAAGGCTGCGGTCGAGATCGCGGTGTACGACCTGTTCGGCCAGCTGTACGACGCGCCGCTATACAAGATGCTGGGTGGTGGCGATCCGGTCATCACCACCGACATCACCATCAGCGTCGATTACATCGACAAGATGGTGGCCGATTCGATCGCCGCGGTGGAACGCGGTTTCGAGTCGCTGAAAATCAAGGTCGGCAAGGACATCGGCGTGGATGTCGAGCGTGTCAAGGCGATCTACGCGGCGGTGGAAGGCCGCGCGCTGTTGCGGCTGGATGCAAATCAGGGATGGACCGCGAAACAGGCCGTGTACGCGATCCAGACGCTGGAAGACAGCGGCGTGCGTTTGGAACTGGTCGAACAACCGGTCAAGGCGCACGATCTAGATGGCATGAAATACGTCACCGAGCGCGTGCATACGCCGATCATGGCCGACGAGAGCGTGTTCGGCCCGACCGAAGTCATCGAGCTCATCCGCATGCGGGCCGCCGACATCATCAACATCAAACTGATGAAGACCGGCGGCATTTCCAACGCCATACACATTGCCGACATCGCGGCCATCCATGGCGTCGACTGCATGATCGGCTGCATGCTGGAAACCAGCATCAGCGTGGCTGCCGCGGCGCATGTGGCGGTGGCAAAATCGAACGTCATCACCAAGATCGACCTGGACGGTCCTTCGCTGTGCGCATTTGATCCGGTCGATGGCGGCGTCACGTTCAACGAATCCGAAATCACGGTGAGCGACGCGCCCGGTCTCGGCATCCGCGCCATCCGCGGCCTCGAGCCGATCGACGCGTGACCGGCGCCCCGCCGCTGACGTTGACACTACCGATGTCGCCGCTGCTGAAGATCCGTTCCGAGCGCGACCAGATGTCGGCGATCGAACGCCGCATCGCCGATTTCATGCTGGAGAATGCGCAGCTGCTGCGCGATTACTCCTCGCAGCAACTCGCCGATGCGTTGGGCATCAGCCAGTCGAGCGTGGTCAAGTTCAGCCAGAAACTTGGGTTCAAGGGCTATCCGGATCTCAAACTTTCGGTCGGCGAAGCGGTCGTCCGCGAGAACGCCGGCGAAGTGACGACATCCGCCGAGCCACGCGACCACGGTCCGCATGCCGCGCTCGCTGAAAGCCTGTGGCGCAGCAAGGCGCAGGCGGAAGAGGAAACGCGGCTGATCAATCCGCCCGCCACGCTCGACGCGATCGCCGAACTGATCGACAAGGCTGGCAAGGTCTACATCATCGGGCTGGGCGAGGACGGCATTGCGGCGCGCGCGTTCGCGCTGAAACTTTCGTGGCTGGGCATCGTGAGCGTGCATCATTTCGATCCGCTGCTGATGGCCGCGAGCACGTCGTCCGTCGCCGCCGGCGATGTCCTCCTGGTGTTCTCGGAACAGGGCAAACAAACTTCGCTCTGCCATATCAGCCGCGAATTCAGGGCGCGGCGCGGCAGGGCGATCTCCATCACCCGCCACACCCCCAACCCGCTGCGCGCGCATGCCGATGCATCGCTGCTGGTGTCCGCCCACGACGAACGCACGCACATCGAGCCGTTGTTGTACCAGTCGGCGTTGCAACACCTGCTGGACCTGGTTTTCGTGTTGCTGTGCGAAAGTGGCCGGCGGCTGCAAGCGCTGGACGATTCGCGCGAGCGCATGCAGACATTGCTGGATTCGTAGGCAGCCGCATCGTCACTGGCTTTTGCAGGGCGAGGAAGTCGGCTGCGCGGGATCCTGAAGCTGTCGTCCGCGCGGAGGCTGGGACTACAGTGACCTTGGCAGCTGTCACGAAAATCACTGAATCCCCGCCTGCGCGTCATGACGATCCAAAGGCGTAGAGTACAAATCATGCGTACCACCCCATGCACTCCCTCATCGATGCGCCTTATGAATAGCCGATCCCTTGTTCGCCCTTTGCTTACCTGCATCGCGGTACTGCTGGTACTTCTTCCGATCGCTTGCAGTCGGCATGCGATCAAGGACGACTCAACTGCATGGTCTGACGCACGACAACTCGTGCTTGTCACGACAAGCACTTGGGATGCCACCAGCGGCACGCTGCGCCGCTACACGCGCGTTGGAACCAGCTGGGAACAGATCGGTACCGGGGCACCCGTCGTCATCGGCCGCACCGGTTCCGCGTGGGGCCTGGGGCTGCATCCGGCGCAAACCGGAGGACCAATGAAGATCGAAGGCGACGGCCGCGCGCCGGCGGGCATGTTCCGCATCGGCGAGGCCTTCGGATATGCCGGTTCGGCGAGGACCGGCCTGCCCTATCTTCCGATGCAGGCGAGTTCTTACTGCATGGATGTACCGGCGTCGCCGCTCTACAACCGCATCGTCGATGCACGCGTCGTGGGTGATGCGGCCGTGCAGGGCTCGACCGAACCGATGCGCCTGGACATCCACGCCAAGGGCAGCCAGCAGTACAAACTCGGTTTCGTCATCGAACACAACTCGCAAGCCGTACCCGGCGCGGGCAGCTGCATCTTTGCGCATCTGTGGAAAAATCCGACGACCTTGACCGCAGGCTGCACTGCCATGGATGAACCTGCGATGGGCGAACTGCTGGCATGGTTGCGCGTGGATGCGCGGCCGGTGTTCGTGTTGTTGCCACAAGCGGAATACCGGCGCGTCCGGACGCCCTGGAAACTTCCGCTTTTGTAGGAGTGCCCCATGGGCGCGAGAGGCGTTACCAGCACAACCCATCGCGTCCATGGGGCGCTCCTACAACAGCTGGCATGGCGTCGCGTTGGCCGTTACCATGCACCGCGTCATGGGGCGGTAGCTCAGCTGGGAGAGCGCCACGTTCGCATCGTGGAGGTCAGGGGTTCGATCCCCCTCCGC
>PPFU01000377.1_pt1 | contig 14613 bp, 6 predicted proteins | sample 1535991 | NCBI WGS metagenome assembly PPFU01 (sample SAMN04901290, study PRJNA319586) | Hypolithon metagenome, whole genome shotgun sequencing project. | isolation source: Antarctic Hypolithon | place: Antarctica: Miers Valley | collected 2014
CCAGTTGTGCACGTTGCGGAAGGTCAGCACCACGTCGGCCGAACCCGGTGCACCGAACACCGGCGCCTTGGGGTCGAAGCCGACCACCCTGGCCTTGCCGAACTGCGCCGGCGCTGCGGTGAACTTGGTTTCCAGTCCCGACTTCGAACGCTGCTGGTAATCCCGGGCGCTGCCCTCGGCCGCTGAGGCCGGATCGACCACGGCGGCGATGTACTGGCCCCGCGGCTGCAGGTACGGGGCGAGGATCTCGGAGTACCAGCCGCCGCCGGGGGTGATCTCGATGACGGTATGGCTCGGCTGCACGCCGAAGAACGAAAGCGTTTCGCGCGGGTTGCGGAAGGCGTCGCGCGCGACGTTCTTCGGGTCGCGCCACTTTCCCTGCAGCACGCTGTCCCAGGAGCGCGCCACCATCGTCGGGTCAGCGGGGGCGGCTACCGCCGCACTGCCTGCGGCCGTTGCGGAGGCCGTTCGTTCCTCGGTCTGCGCACACGATGAAGCCGCCAGCGCCACCGCTACACCAACGCACAGGGAAAGATTCTTCATGGCCAACTCCGCAAGAGGAAAAGTGCGGCGAGCCTAGCATGCAGCGTGGAAGGGCTTGTCAGGCCTGCAACCGCGCTATCGTCGCGCCTGGTGGTTCGATTCGCGGCCCCTGTCAGGCCAGTCGCAATGCGTCGGGGTAAGGGGGCGTGTCGGGGTAGTTGCCGTTTCGCAGCTGCTCCTGCAGTTGCCGCCACCACTGCACCTCGAAGATCTCGCCGTGGGCCGTCTTCAACGCTTTCATCAGCGGCGGCGCCAGGCCCAGGAACTTGGGGAACTGCTCGGGGAAGATGTCGTCGGGCCCGGCATAGAACCAGCCGTCGTCCATCTCTTCCTCATGGTGGCGCGCCTGCGGTATCGCGCGGAACCTGCAGTCGGTCAGCAGGCACAGTTCGTCATAGTCGTAGAACACCACGCGGCCGTGGCGCGACACGCCGAAGTTCTTCAGCAGCAGGTCGCCGGGGAAGATGTTGTTGCGCGCCAGGTCCTTGATCGCCTGCCCGTAGTCGAGCACCGCCAGCCGCGCGGCCTCGGGCGACTGCTCGCGCACGTACAGGTTGAGCGGACGCATGCGCCGCTCGACGTAGCACAGGTGCACCACGACCTCGTCGCCCTCGACGCTGATGCCGTTGGCGCAGGTGTCGATGAGCTCCTGCAGCAGCAGCGGCGAGAAACGCGCCCGCGGGAAGCGCAGGAACCGGTAGGGCTGTGCATCCACCAGCCGGCCCACGCGATCGTGCAGGAACACCAGCGCGTACTTGCCTTCGACCTGGGCGCGGTCCATGTCCTTGGGGTAGGCGAATCGCTCGCGGATGACCTTGAACACCAGCGGATAGCTGGGCAGGGTGAACACCGCCATGACCATGCCGCGCTCGCCCTCGGCCTGCACCAGTGGCTCAGTCGCCTGCGCGGAGAAATGGCGGAAGAAGGTGCGGAAGCGTTCGGTCTTGCCCTGCTTGGCGCGGCCCAGCACGGTGTAGATCTCGTCGATGGGTTTGGCCGGCAGCAGCGTGCGCAGGAACACCACCGCATCGCCCACCGTGCCCAGGTCGGCGTGGAAATAGCTGCGCGAGTAGCTGAAGAGGTGCACCACATCCGAACGCCGGGTCAGCACCGCGTCCACGCGCAGGCCGCGATCGTCGTTGACCAGCACGATCACGAAAGGCGAGAACCGATGCTCGCCGAACACCCGGCCCACCAGGTAGGCGCGGCGTTCGCGGTAGAACACGGTCTCCAGCAGCTCCACCGAACGCACCGGGTTCTCGCCCCAGTGGGCCAGGTCGTCCTGCAGGCGCACCGCGACCGCCGCGCCGCATCGCGTGCGATGCGCGTAAGGCACTTCGAACGGATAGTCGCCCAGCACGCGGGCGAAGGTTTCCACCGGGCGCAGCTCGGACACCGCATAGCTGTGGCGTTCGACCGGATGGGTGATGGCATCGGTGGGTTCGATGTCCATGGCCACGAACTCGATCGAGGCGTCCACGCCGTGGGTCTTGAAGAAGCGCCGCGTCAGCGTGTTGTAGAAGGTCTTGAACAGCTCGCGGTCGATCAGAGCGTCGATCAGCTGCTCGTGGCCGTTGCGGATCTGCGACCACAGCGCGCGATCGTGCGCGCGGCCCTGCAGCGTCGCCTCCAGCCGCAGCATGCATTCGCCGATGCACTGGTCGTAGAGCTCGATGCGCTCCACCGCGTCCACGCGCGCCGCCGCCCAGTCGCGCGTCTCGAAGCGCCGCTTCGCGCGCCGGGTCACGTCCGCAAAACGCGCGTGGTAGTCCTCGAACGCATCGCGGATCACGGCGGCATAGATGTCGGCGGGCTTCATGACGCCATCTTAATAGGGTGATGGGATGATTCAGCCTGGATCCGCGAGCTTGCTCGCGGAATCTTTGTGCGTCGTGCGGGCACCGATGGCTCCCGCGCATCCACAGGCCGTACCCGCTCGCAGCGACTCTTTTCACACTCGACATCCAAGCAATGCCCCAAGGCCCTGACTCCAGCTTCAAGACGACCGGCGCGCGAAGGAAGCGCCAGATGAAGCCTGTGCTTCATCGCCTGATGGTGGTCGTGGTCATGGTCGCGTTTTCGTTCCAGGGAGCGTCAGGCGCAATGCAGCGTCTGTTGATGCCTGCGCACTACCATGCCATGCCAGAGGTGGATCACGACACCTCTCTTGTGCTGCTGGCCATGTCTGATCCTGATGCCCAGGAAGAAGCCAGTCCCGAACCACATGGCGGGCCCACGCACCTGGAAGAAAGCCACGGGCACCAGCACGATCCAGACCCCCTGTGCGACCACCAGTGCGAACGCCCGTCCCATCCCGAGCCCGCTACGCACCAGCACCCGCCGGCGCTCGCCAGTGGCCACGCCGGCCATGTGACGGTTGACGATGCCAGAGACGTCGATGAGCACGCTCTTGCGCACGCACACGCCCACGCGGCGGTGCTCGCCCACCGTCACGACCGCGGCAGACAGGACGTGGTTGCGGTGGCCGAAGAGGTTGATATGCCAGCCTCCGCATTGCGCCAGCATGGTCTGGACGGATTCTGGAGCCTGCTGCCCGAGCGCACCCTCTTCGCCGTAGCCATGGCACGAGACACACTGCCAGCCTTAACGTCGGTACCACGCCGCGCGCGTGCCAACACCGCGCCCAGGCGTCCTCCGCGGCTCTAGCGGCACGCCCATTCCACCTGCTCCTGCACATCTGGCGCCTTGCCGGATGGGCTGCGCGTCGAACGCAGTACCCCGGATTCGCAGTCGCCGCGCTCTCGCGGAACTGACCTGATCCGGCGGACAGATTCGTTCGAGCCGGTGCGACAGGCACTCACCACAGCACAAAGACCACTGGTGATCACGCTGCCGGCTTCGTCGGCCACGCGTCATGCCCCCTTGACTCGCGCACGTCTGATAGACGCTGCCGCTGGAGAAATTCCCGTGCTTTTCCTCAACACAGACCCCGCACTACACGCCCCTGATAGAAGCACCCCGAGTGCGATCAAGCGACCGCGCGCCATGCTGTTCAATGCGCTGCTGCTGGCCAGCATCACCCATTCGTTGCCGCTGGCCGCGCAGACGACGGGGAGCGTCGAGAACCGGAGCGAGTCCGCCAGCTCCAGCGCCACCGAACTCGATCGCGTCACCGTGATCGGCCGTCGCAACAGCCTGGTCGGCGAAGCCATCAGCGCCTCGGAAGGCTCTATCAGCCAGGCCGACATCGCCGACCGGCCGCTGCTGCGCACCGGCGACCTGCTGGAGTTCGTGCCCGGCCTGGTCGCCACCCAGCACTCGGGCAGCGGCAAGGCCAACCAGTACTTCCTGCGCGGCTTCAACCTCGACCACGGCACCGACTTCTCGACCTTCGTCGACGGCATGCCGGTCAACATGCGCAGCCACGGCCACGGCCAGGGCTGGACCGACCTCAACTTCCTGATCCCCGAAGCGGTCGAGGAACTGACCTACCGCAAGGGCACCTACTACGCCGACGTCGGCGATTTTTCGTCGGTCGGAACGGCGCGGTTCCATATCGCCGACCAGGTCGCGCGCGGCCAGGTGGGCCTGGCCATTGGCGAGGACGGCTATGCGCGCGGCGTGGTGGTCGACTCGCTCGCCCTGGGCGGCGGTGAGCTGCTGTACGCCGCCGAGTGGCAGGCCTACGACGGTCCCTGGAGCGACATCGACGAGGACGTCAAGAAGCGCAACGGCCTGCTGCGCTACAGCGCACCGCTGGGCAACGGCCGCGCCCACGTGATGGCGATGGGCTACAGGAACCGGTGGAACTCGCCCGACCAGATCCCGCAGCGTGCAGTGGCTTCGGGCCTGATCTCGGAGTTCGGCTCGCTCGACACCACGGTCGGCGGCGAGGCATCGCGTTACAGCCTGTCGGGCGGCTGGAGCGGCCGCGCATTCGGCGGCGAGTTCAGCGCCGATGCGTACGCGATCGACAGCTCGCTCAACCTCTGGTCCAACTTCACCTATTTCCTCGACGACCCGGACAACGGCGACCAGTTCCAGCAGGTCGACGAGCGCAAGCTGTACGGCTTCAACGTGTCGCAACAGTGGGACAGCGGTCGCAGCCGCTGGCGCATCGGTGCCGAAGGCCGCTTCGACGATATCGACCGGGTCGCGCTGCTGCGGACACGCGAACGGCAACTGGTCAGCACCGTGCGTGATGACGTGGTCGAGGAAGGCAGCATCGGCGTGTTCGTCGCCAACGAGTTCCGCTTCAACGACCAGTGGCGCAGCTACGTCGGCGTGCGCCGCGATGAATACGACTTCGACGTGGACAGCTCGCTGGCGGTCAATTCCGGCAGCGCCCGCGCCGGGCAGACCTCGTACAAGGCCAGTCTTGCGTACACGCCATTCGACGCGCTGGAGCTGTACGCCAGCGCCGGCACCGGATTTCATTCCAACGATGCGCGCGGCACCACGATCCGTGTCGATCCGGTGTCGCTGGCGCCCGTGGAGCGGGTCGATGCGCTGGTGGAGTCCACCGGTGCGGAAATCGGCTCGCGGCTGTACTTCAGCGACCGCCTGCAGGCGACGCTGGCGTTATGGACGCTGCGGCTGGATTCGGAACTGCTGTTCGTCGGCGATGCGGGTATCACCGAACCCACCCGGGCCAGCAAGCGCGATGGCGTGGAGGCGGGCCTGTATTGGTTTGGCAGCCAGACCTACACCGCCAATCTCGAGGCGTCATACACGCGTTCGCGGTTCCGCGACGACGATCCGGCCGGCAATGAAATTCCCGGCTCGATCCCGCTGGTGGTGAGCGCCGGCATCACCGGCCGCTACGCCGGCGGCTGGCTGGCCAGCGCACAGCTCAAGCACTTCGGCAGATACCCGCTGATCGAGGACGACAGCGTGCGCTCCGACGGATCGACCATCGTCAACCTGCGCATCGGTCGCGAGTGGAACCGCTATGGACTGCACCTGGACGTGCTCAACGCGCTGGACAGCAGCGATCATGACGTCGACTACTTCTACGCCTCGCGGCTGGCCGGCGAGCCTGAGGAAGGCGTGGAGGACATCCACTACCACGTGTTCCCGTCGCGCAGCGTGCGGCTGAGTGTGCAGATGCGGTTCTAGGAAGGTTCCAATGGAGTTGGCCAGGGAGGGCCTTCCTGCTTGATCCGTTGCACGACCTCGATCCCGACTTCTGCAGGATCGCCATACGGCTGCCCTGCTTGCCGCACATCAGTGCTGCATCGCAACACCCGGAAAATATGAATAGCGTGCCGAGTCCACGGCGGCTGCGTCAACGACAGGCAACGCGGCTTGCGGTAGTCAGCTCTGGTTTATTTGTTACCGGCGTCGTGGTATTGATGAGGTCGGCGTCGCGTTCTGAACCGCCGCCACATCACTCCAATCGTCTTTCCGGCGATATCGGGGGCAGAGGGTCCACCGCGCACCGTGACATCTGCAGCAGCAGATGGCTACGTGCGCGAGCGCTCACTGTCAACGGAGTGACACACAGGGGAGGGCGTATTCGCAGGGATGCGCGCTCTGAACGAAACCACGAAGGAAAACCACTCATGTCCGCTTCGAACCACGTCAATCGCGCCACCCGCTCGTCCAGCAAATCCTCCAGCCGCGCCCAGCGCCACGCGCCGCTGTTTCTTGCACTGGCCGCGGCGCTGGCCCTGGCCAGCGCGCCGGTGTTTGCCGGCGAGGTGTGCCAGGTCAACGACGGAATCACCACCGATGGTGGCGACAGCACCGCCGGCGTCAATGCCGTTGCCTGCGGGATCAGCAACACAGCGTCGGGCACTCAAAGCAGCGCGGTCGGCGTTGCCAACACGGCGATTGGCAACAACGGCAACGCGTTCGGCGCCTTCAATACCGCGACGGGCGCAAGCAGCAGCGCGTTTGGCTTTGCCAACAGGGCGTCGGGCAACTTCAGCAGCGCATTCGGCAGCTTCGGCCAGGTGCTGGGCAATTCAGCCACGGCGTCGCAGTATTCGATCGCGATTGGTGGCGGTAACGACGCCGCCACCGGTGCACGGGTAGGCACAGCGGCTGGTACCGGCGCGGTAGCCGCGATTGCCATCGGCCGGACTGCCGTCGTCAACGACGGCGCCACCAACGGCATCGCCATGGGTACCAACAGTCTTGCTGGTGCGGCCAACACGGTCGCCATCGGTTCGAATGCGCGGTCGACGGGCGCAGCGAGCAGCGCGTATGGCGTGAACGCACTTGCCAGCGGTGTCCAGTCCATCGCGTTGGGTAACTCCAGCCAGGCAACCAACAGCGCCACCACTGCGGTCGGCGGCTTGGCCAACGCGTCCGGCTTCCTGTCGACGGCGATCGGATACAACAGCAATGCCTCTGGTGTCGAGAGCGTCGCGCTGGGTGACTTCTCGGTTGCCACGCGCGATCAGACCGTGTCGGTGGGTGACGCCGGTTTCGAGCGGGCAATCACCAACGTCGCCGCCGGCACCGAGCAGACCGACGCGGTGAACCTGGCCCAGCTCGATGCCGTCGCCGCGGCTGCGGCCGATGGCCAGTATTTCCAGGCGACCGGCGCGGGTACCGCCATCGCCAATGGTGTGGACGCCACCGCCTCGGGTTCCGATGCGCTGGCCGACGGTGACTTCAGCACCGCCAACGGCGCGACCAGCACCGCGATCGGCGTCGGCGCCTCGGCCTTCGGCAGCGGCGCGTTCGCGCTGGGCGACAGCACCTGGGCCGCCGGCTACAACGCGGTGGCCACCGGCGCCAACGCCACCGCCACCGGCAGCTTCTCAAGTGCGGGCGGTGCGAACGGGTCGGCCTATGGCAGCGGCGCTTCGGCAGGCGGTAACAACAGCACCGCCAGCGGCAGCAACGCCAGTGCGGCCGGCCTCAACAGCACGGCCACCGGCGCCAGCGCCAATGCCGGTGCGGACAACAGCACCGCAGTGGGTGCCGACAGCGTTGCCAGCGGCGGCGACAGCGTCGCCGTGGGACAGGGCAGCCTGGCCACCGGCACGGGCAGCACCGCAGTAGGCGGCGTGGGCGCGGGTTTCGTTACCGAAGCCAACGGCGCGCAATCCACGGCGCTGGGTGCAGGGGCCTGGGGCAACGGGGCCAACGCCACGGCGGTCGGCTATGCCGCCTACGCGGTCGCCGCCGACAGCATGGCGCTGGGTACCAACAGCGTGACCATCGCGGCCAACAGCGTGGCACTGGGCACGAACTCGTTCGCTGATCGTGCCAACACGGTATCGGTGGGCGATGTCGGCAGCGAGCGGCAGGTCGTCAACGTCGCCGCCGGTACGCAGGCCACCGACGCGGTGAACAAGGCCCAGCTCGATGCGGTCGCCGCGGCCGGTGCACTGACCAGCCAGTACTTCACCGCAACCGGTGCGGGCACCGCGATCGCCAATGGCGTGGACGCCACGGCCTCGGGTTCGGACGCGCTGGCCGATGGCGATTTCAGCACCGCGACCGGTTCGTCCAGCACCGCGATCGGCATCGGCGCTTCGGCGTTCGGCAGCGGTGCAGTGTCTCTGGCTGACGGCGCCACCGCCGTCGGCCTCAATGCGCTCGCCACCGGCACCAATGCGATCGCCAGCGGTACCAGCGCCAATGCCGGCGGCACCAGCAGCGCCGCGTATGGCCACACCGCATCGGCGACCGGCAATTTCAGCACGGCCTCGGGTTTCGGATCGTCGGCCAGCGGGTTGAACAGTGTCGCCACCGGCAACTCCGCGCAAGCGACGGGTCCGAACAGTACCGCCACCGGCGCGCTGTCCAACGCCTCGCAGAACCAGGCGAGCGCCTTTGGCTTCAACAGCCAGGCCACTGGTGTGGGTGCGCTGGCTTCGGGCGGATTCACCGTGGCGAGCGGCTTTACGTCCACCGCGCTGGGTTATGGCTCGCAGGCCACGGCGGACAACGCATTGGCTGTCGGTCGCTCCGCAATTGCCAGCGGGCTCAACGCCACGGCCTTGGGCCGCAACGCCAACGCCAGCGCGGCCGACAGCGTCGCCCTGGGCTCAGGTTCAACGGCAACCCGCATCAACACGATTTCCGTGGGCACCACCGCCGTCGGTGGGCAGCGTCAGATCGTCAACGTCGCCGCCGGCACTTTCGGCACCGACGCGGTCAACCTCAACCAGCTCAATGCCATCGCCGCGGTCGGTGCCACCACCAGCCAGTACTTCAAGGCGACCGGTGCCGGCACCGCCGTCGCCAGCGGCACCGATGCCACGGCGTCAGGTTCGGCAGCGGCCGCCACCGGAGTCTCCAGCACCGCGACCGGAGCCAACAGCGTCGCCAGCGGCGCGAACGCCTCGGCCTTTGGCAGCGGCGCGTCCGCAACGGCGGATTCAAGCCTTGCCCTGGGCGCTGGTTCGGTTGCCGACCGCGTCAACTCGGTCTCGGTGGGCAGCGTGGGTGGGGAGCGTCAGATCACCAATGTTGCCGCCGGCACCGCAGGCACCGATGCGGTCAACCTGAACCAGTTGCAGACCGTGGCGACCTCGGCCAGCGACGCCCAGGCCACCGCAGACACCGCACTGGCCAATGCGGCCACCGCCCAGGGCACCGCCGACACGGCAGTGGCCAAGGCCGATGCCGCGCAGGGCACCGCCAACACGGCGGTGACCAAGGCCGATGCCGCCCAGGGCACGGCCAACACGGCGTTGACCAACGCGGCCACCGCGCAGACCACGGCGAACACGGCAGTGGCCAAGGCCGACGCCGCCCAGAGCACCGCCAACACGGCGGTGACCAAGGCCGATGCCGCCCAGGGCACGGCCAATACGGCGTTGACCAACGCGGCCACCGCGCAGAGCACGGCAGATACCGCGCTCACCACGGCGACCAATGCCGTGGGCACCGCAAAGGCCTACGCCGATGCCGGTGACGCGGCCACGCTGGCCTCGGCTAACGGTTACACCGACACCCAGTCGGCGGCCACCCTGGCGTCCGCCAACACCACCGCCGCCGCAGGCGACGCGGCGACGCTGACCTCGGCCAAGGGCTACACCGATACCCGCGCCACGGCCACACTGACCAGTGCCAACGCCTATACCGACCAGAGGCTGCAGACGCTCTCGCTGGACTTCACCGGTTTCCGGGGCGAGGTGAATGACCGTTTCGAGCGTACCGACACGCGCATCAACAAGGTCGGCGCAATGGGCGCGGCGATGGCCAACATGACGGCCTCGGCGGCCGGCGTGCGCACCCAGAACCGGGTTGCAGTCGGCTATGGCAACTACGGTGGCGAGAACGCGTTTGCGTTCGGTTATCAGCGTGCGGTTTCCGACCAGATGGTGATCACGGTAGGCGGCGCGATGAACGGCGACGAGACCGCATTCGGCGCAGGCGCGGCGCTCGGGTGGTAAGAAAAGACAAACGACGAGCAGTTTCAGCTGATTCAAAAACCTACTATTTGAAGGATCCGAAAAAATGAAAGTCAACAACACCAGCTTCCGCATCCGCCTGCTGACCGCGATGGTCACCACTGCCCTGGGGACCGGCGCCGCGATGGCGGCCGAGGCCATCGGACCGGTCGTCGCCAGCAGCAGCACGTCGGCGCCAAACGGCACCGCGATATCCAGCGACCGCCTGATCGTGAGCTACAGGGACAAGACGCTGAGCCCGTCGCTGAAGCTGTCCACAGTCAACGCCGCCGCCCGCCGCGCGCGCGCTGGGCAGCCGGCCATCGCCAACGCGCGTGGCGCCGTCACGCGTCCAGCCCCGACCGCCGCCTTGGTGCGCCGGCTGGGTACCGGCGCCGAGCTGATGCGCCTGTCGCAGCGCCTCAGCGCGGCCGAGCTGCGCTCTATCGTCAGCGAAATTGCCGCCGATCCGGCGGTGGCCTACGTGCAGGTCGACCAGCTGCTGCAGCACACCGGCGAAAGGGTGCAGCCGATGCTGGTGCCTGACGACTCGGGCTATGCATCCAGCCAGTGGCACCTGAAGGCCACTCCGGGCGGCGCCAACGCCGAACCGGCGTGGGATATCTCGACCGGCGCTGGCGTGGTGGTGGCGGTGCTCGACACCGGCATCGTCCCGCACGCGGACATGGACGCGAGCATGCTTCAGGGTTTCGACTTCATCACCGATACCTTCGTGTCGCGCCGTCCTACCAACGCACGCGTCCCCGGCGCCTACGACTACGGTGACTGGAAGGCTGCCAACGAGTGCGGCGCAGGCGTACCCGCCAGTACCAGCTCGTTCCACGGGACCCATGTGTCCGGCACCATCGCCGAGCAGACCAACAACGGTATCGGCATGGCCGGCGTCGCGTTCGATGCCAAGGTGCTGCCGCTACGCGTGCTCGGTCGCTGCGGCGGCTACACCTCCGATATCGCGGACGCGATCGTGTGGGCTTCCGGCGGCTCCGTTGCCGGCGTCCCCGACAACACCAATCCGGCCGAGGTCATCAACATGAGCCTGGGCGGCGGCGGCGCCTGCAATCCGGTCACCCAGACGGCGATCAACATCGCCGTCGGCCGCGGCACCACGGTGGTCGTGGCGGCTGGCAACTCGAACGGCGAAGTCGCGAACTTCAGCCCGGCCAGCTGCAACAACGTGATCTCCGTTGCCGCAGGCCGCATTACCGGTGGGCGCGCGTTCTATTCCAACTACGGCGCATTGATCGACGTCACCGGGCCGGGCGGCGGTGGCAACGCTGATGGCAACCCCAACGGCTTCGTCTGGCAGGCGCGCAACAGCTCTGCGACGTCGCCCGACCTGGGCACCGATGTGTATTCGGGCTTCATCGGCACCTCGATGGCCTCGCCGCACGTTGCCGGTGTGGTCGCCCTGATCCAGAGCGCGGTCGCTTCGCCCAAGACCCCCGCCCAGATCGAGTCGATCATCAAGGGCTCGGCGCGACCCTTCCCGAGCACGCCGGACCAGGTCATCGGCAGCGGTCTGCTGGACGCCAAGCTCGCGCTTGACCGGGCGCTGCTGCCGCCGGGTGCGGCAATCCCGCTCACCAGCAAGGTGGCCGTCACCAACCTCAGCGGCGCGGCGGGCGACGCGGTGACGTACAGCATCGTCGTCCCCGCAGGCGTGCGCCTGCTCAACCTGATGACCTACGGCGGGACCGGCAACATCAGCCTGTACGTCGGTCGTGACATCCAGCCGACCACCACCGCGTTCGATTACCGGTCGGCGCGCCCGGGCAACAACGAGACCGTGCGCTTGTCCAACCCGGCCGCGGGTACCTACTACCTGCTGCTGCAGGGTGAAACCAACTACAGCGGCGTGTCGGTGCAGGCCCGCATCGACTGACTGTGGTCAGCGTCATCGGGCCGTGGCAACACGGTCCGTACTTTCAGCCCCGGCTTCGGCCGGGGTTTTTTTTGGCGCCGCCCGGCAGCTCACCTGCACGGCCGCGCACCTGTCCGGACCGCACGCATTGCTGCACTCGGGCCCCATGCCAGCGCCGACACCGCTGTGCGCAGACGCAAGTGTCTGTGGTGGAGGCCGGCGTGTTCCGCGTGGCCGGTGACGTAGTTGATGTTGGCACCCGGCGCGAAGCCGATGCCGCCGACCTGCGCAGCCAGCGTATCGCTCGGGTAGTCGCCGTTGAGGTGGAGCGTGATCGTAGCGCCATGGCAATGCCGGCATGGGGTACCCGGCGGGGAGACTCGCGTTCCTGCTCCACCAGCCGACAAGCGTGCCGTGGCCGCGGCAGGGCAGTGACCGCGGGCTGGGCCTGGGGCGCGCGCGCAGCGGTGGCGGATCAGCGACGCTCTTGCCCGCGCAGCATCGCCTTGAGTTCCGCCAGTTCGGTCCGCAACCCACGCATCTCCGAGTGCAGGTCCGCCTCGATGTGGTCGCGCGCGTCGCCCACCGCGCTGACGGTCGCTTCGGTTTCCGCGCTGGTGAAGCTCTGCATCGCGCTCACGATGACGCCGATGAACAGGTTCAACATCGTGAACGTCGCCACGAGGATGAAGGGGATGAAGAACATCCAGGCGTACGGATAGACCTCCATCAGCGGCCGCACGATACCCATCGACCAGCTCTCGAGCGTCATGATCTGGAACAGCGAGTACAGCGACCGGCCCAGCGTGCCGAACCAGTCCGGAAACGCGTCGCCGAAGAGCTGGGTCGCGATCACCCCGAACACGTAGTAGACCAGCAGGAGCACCATCGCGATCGAGGACAGTCCAGGCAGCGCGGCAAGCAGCCCGCCGACGACCCGGCGCATCGACGGCACCATGGTCAACACCCGCAGCACCCGGAGCACCCGCAGCGCGCGCAGCACCGCGAACGGACCGCTGGCCGGAACCAGGGCGATGCCGACCACCACGAAATCGAACACGCTCCACGGATCGCGGAAGAACGCGCCACGCCACGCGACGATGCGCAGGCCGATCTCGAGTACGAACACCCCCAGCATCGCCTGGTCCAGCATCCGCAGCCACGGACCGTAGCGCGCCATCAGCAGGTCCGACGTCTCCAGGCCCAGCACGACCGCATTGAGGATGATCAGCCCGAGCACCGTGTGGCGCACGTCGGGCCGTTCGAGGAAACGCTGTAGCGGGCTGTAGTCGGTCGTTTGCAAGGCAGGGTTACCAGAATCAACGGGCGAGTCATCAAGACCAGGGTCTGATCAAGCGCCGACTATGGGCCTGATCACTCATTGGATAAAGCAGATAAGTCGGCGTGCTGCGCTCGGGAAAAACTGCGGATGGACGTGGCTGCGGCACTGGATTGCAGCTGCAGGCTCAGCCAACGCAGTCGGGGTGGTGGCGCTGCGCGGCAACGCGAAGAAACAGCGGTACCCCCCGCATCGACGGGCCCATCGAGTGAGCCAGGAAGCCTTCCCTGGCGTCGGGCAGGACCGTCAGGGGGATACGACGTGGCTTTGACAGCGAACTGGCCCGTCCCCGTCCCCGTCCCGCTGACGCCTGCAGCGGGGCAGTGGCGAGAAAAAGCCCGGGCAGGCCGGGCTTCGTCTCACTCAGTGTCGCCGGTCTCAGCCGATCTGCTTGATGATCTCGTCGGCGAACTCGCTGCACTTCACTTCGGTGGCGCCGTCCATCTGGCGGGCGAAGTCGTAGGTGACGCGCTTGCTGGCGATGGCCTTGTTGACGCCTTCGATGATTGCGTCGGCCGCTTCAATCCAGCCCATGTAGCGCAGCATCATCTCGCCCGACAGGATCACCGAGCCGGGATTGACCTTGTCCAGGTCGGCGTACTTGGGCGCGGTGCCGTGGGTGGCTTCGAACACGGCGTGGCCGGTGACGTAGTTGATGTTGGCACCCGGCGCGATGCCGATGCCGCCGACCTGCGCCGCGAGGGCATCGCTCAGGTAATCGCCATTCAAGTTCAGCGTCGCCGAGACGTCGTACTCCTTCGGACGCAGCAGGATCTGCTGCAGGAAGGCATCGGCGATCGCGTCCTTGATGATCAGGCCGGCGCCGGGCTTGCCTTCGGGAATGACCATCCACGGGCCGCCGTCGAGTTCGACCGCACCGTAGAAATCGCGCGCCACCTGGTAGCCCCAGTCGCGGAAGCCACCTTCGGTGTACTTCATGATGTTGCCCTTGTGCACCAGGGTCACCGACTTGCGCTGGTTCTCGATCGCGTAGGAAATCGCGCTGTGCACCAGGCGCTCGGTGCCCATGCGGCTGACCGGCTTGATGCCCAGGCCGACTTCGACGGTCATTTCGCGGTGTGGCGCGCCGATGCCTTCGAGCGCCTTCTGCCACGCGTCGACTTTTTCCTGGGTGCCGAAGCGGATCTTGCCGAACGGCTGCGGGAATTCCTTCTCCAGGAAGTCCAGCACCTTCTGCGACTCGGCGCTGCCGCCGGCCCACTCGATGCCGGCGTAGATGTCCTCGGTGTTCTCGCGGAAGATCACCATGTCCACGTCGCCCGGGCGCTTCACCGGAGAGGGCACGCCCTCGAACCAGCGCACCGGACGCAGGCACACGTACAGGTCCAGCATCTGGCGCAGGGCCACGTTGAGCGAGCGGATGCCGCCGCCGACCGGCGTGGTCAGCGGGCCCTTGATCGAAATCAGGTAGTCGCGGCAGGCCTGCACCGTGGATTCGGGCAGCCAGGTGCCGTAGTTGTTGTTGGCCTTCTCGCCGGCGAACACTTCCAGCCAGTGGATCTTCTTCT
>PPFU01009036.1_pt1 | contig 14610 bp, 13 predicted proteins | sample 1535991 | NCBI WGS metagenome assembly PPFU01 (sample SAMN04901290, study PRJNA319586) | Hypolithon metagenome, whole genome shotgun sequencing project. | isolation source: Antarctic Hypolithon | place: Antarctica: Miers Valley | collected 2014
CTCGTCCACGGTGCAGGTCACTTCCAGCGGGGCGGCGCCGTTGCGATACCAGGTGCCCAGCGTCGCGCCGTAGCCCATGTAGTCGAGCAGGCTGCCACCGCCCGATTCGGCCTTGTACCACCACGAATGCGGCTTTTGCCGCTCCACGTCCTCGGGCGAGACTTCGGCCTTGTCGGCGAGGTGATACAGCGGCCCGCGATTGCCGCCGTAGGAATGAACCTCCAGCAGGTCGCCGATGGCGCCCTCGTCGATCAGCCTCTTGGCGGTGCGGTGGCTTTCGACCCAGGCGAGCGGCCAGTTGATCGCCATCGTCCTGCCAGACCCCGCCATCGCCTCGATCATCCGGCGCGCGTCGCCGGCACTGGCTGCGAAGGGCTTCTCCACCAGCAGATGCGCACCGAAGGGGGCCAGCCGTTCGGTGAGGGCGGCGTGGTCGGCCGTGGCGGCGCAGAGGATGGCAAGGTCCGGGCGGGCTTTCTCCATGCAGGCGTAGAGGTCGGTGAACACCCGGTCCTCGGGGATGCCGAACGCCGCCACCGCCTCCGCCATCCGTGCGCGGTCCGGATCGTACACCCCGGCGATCTCGGCGTCGGGGTGGTCATGCACCATGCGCAGCAGGTCGCCCATGTGCATGTGGTCGAAGCTGATGCCGGCGATCCTGAATCTGGCCATAATGTCCTTCCTCTAGCTGTCCTGCGTGATCCGCACATAGACGGCGGTGACGGCGAGGATGATCGCGCCGAAGAGGACACGCCGGGCGCCCTCGGGCATCTGCAACAGCGTCAGCAGCGTACCCAGAACGGTCAGGATCAGCGCGCCGACGATGGTGCCGCCATAGCCGCCGCGCCCGCCGAAAATCGATGTGCCGCCGATCACAGCCGCCGCCACAGAAGGCAGCAGAAGCGGCATCGCCAGCGACAGCGACGGCGCGCGGATCAGTCCCACATAAAGCAGCCCCGCCACCCCCGCGACCAGACCCGACAGCGCGTAAAGCGCGAGATACACCTGCCAGGCCCGCACGCCGGAGAGCCGTGCCGCCCCGGCATTCGACCCGAGCGCGTAAACCAGTCTGCCGAACCCGGTGCGCCGTTGCGCCCAGAGCAGCAGTGCCGCGAAGGGCACGAACAGCACCAGCGCGTGCGGCACCCCGCTGGTCACGCCGGTGCCCAGCCACGCGAGGCTGTCCGGAACGGCCGACCCGGCGGCGATGACGGTGGCCTGATAGACCTGTAGACAGCCGGTCGCGATAAGGCCGGTTCCGAGCGTCATGATCAGGGGATGCACGCCGAAGAATGCGACTCCCGCCCCGTTCGCCAGCCCGACCAGCATTGCCGGGACCAGACAGACGAGAATCGCCAACGGCGCCCCCAGCATCGGCACCTGCGTCGCCATGACGAAGGCGGCGACGGTGGCCACCACGCCCGCCGAAAGGTCGATCCCGCCGGTCAGCATGGTCATCGTCTGGCAGGCCGCCAGCATGGCCAGGGGAATCGCGAACTTGATCGTGTTTCCGATCCACCGCTCGTTGACGATGCCGGGCCGCATGATTTCGAGAACGCCGACCAGCGCCAGCAACAGGGCGATCAGCGGGATCACCGGATTGTCCCGAAGGAACCGCCCCGCACGCGCCGGCACCGTCTCGCGCCGGGCCGGTGGGGCCGGTGAGGCGGTCATGGCCGGCACCGCGCCGTCGCCGCGGGATGGGCCGGCACCGCACGGACGTCGCGGGCGGATACGGTCGTGCGCGACCTTCTCGCACTGTGCCAAACGCTCATGTCTGCGGCCTCCGCCAGCCTGATACCTCGCGTTGCAAGGCGAGTCCGGCCGGTGCCCACGCGCGGCCGGCAGCGGATAATGCGGCCGGACGGCTCACGTCCGCCGCCCGCGCAGCGCAAGGGCACCGCCCAGCATCACCACCAGCACCATGATCACGCCCTCCACGATGGTCGTCACGTTCGGATCTACCGACAGCAGGGTCAGGTCCATGCGCAGCAGCCGCAGCACCGCCACCGCGATCAGCGGGCCCAGCAAGCCGCCGACCCCGCCGCCAAGGACGCAGCCGCCCAGCACCACCGCCGCGACCGAGGCCAGCAGGTAGGGGCCGGGAATCGGCTCTCCCAAACCGGTCGACATGGTCAGCGACAGCCCGCCCAGCGCGGCGAACAACCCGGCGAAGGAATAGGCCGCGATGCGCGTCGGCCCCACCGCGACTCCCGACCGAAACGCCGCCTGAGGATCGCTGCCGACGGCGTAGATCGCCAGGCCCAGGCGCGAGCGGCGCAGCGGAATCCAGACCGCGGCGATCAGCACGACGGTCAGCACGAAGGCGCGCGGCAGCCAGGGTAGCCCGGGCATCCCGCCGCGGATCAGCCCGCGCAGCCAGTCCGCCGCCGATCCGCCGGGCGACGGCAGGATCAGCAGCGCCACGCCCTCCCACACGAACAGCATTGCCAGGGTAACAACGATGTCGGGCACCCGCGTCACGACGATCAGCGCGCCGTTCAGCGCCCCCATGCCGAGGCCCAGCGCCACAACCGCCAGCACCGCCAGAACCGCCCCGCCCTCGCCCGTGCCGGCCATCAGCGCGGCGGCGGTCACGCTGGCCACGGCCATCATCGCTGCGATCGACAGATCGATGCCGCCGGCGATCACCACCACCGCCATGCCCGCGGTGGCAAATGCGAAGGGCAGTGCCGAGATCGCCAGCGCCTGCACCCCCGACACCCCGAAGGCCGGCTGGATCACCCGCGTCGCGACCGCGAACACGACAAGCAGGCCCACAAGTCCCAGCACCCAGCCATGACGCCCGAGCCCGCTCATGCTGCCACACCGGGCGCGCCGGTCTCGGTCGGGCCGGGACAATAGGCGGTCGGGCCGGCCGGCAGCCCTACGACAGGCGCTGGCCGCCCGGCCGTCGAAGATGTTGGGGCGCTCACGCAGGCATCTCGGCCAGGCCGTGCGCCGCGCGCATCAGGGTAGCTTCGGTCGCGTCGGCGGCGTCCATCGTGTCGACGACGGTGCCGCCGAAGATCACCAGCGCGCGGTCGCAGGCGGCGCGCACCTCGTCTAGCTCAGAGGTGTAATAGAGGATCGCGGCGCCCTGCCCCGCCAGTTCGCGCACCAGTGCGTAAATCTGTCGCTTTGTGCGGACGTCGATGCCGCGCGTCGGATCGAACAGCAGCAGCGTTTCGATCCCGGCAGCGACCCACCGGGCGATCGTCACCTTCTGCTGGTTACCGCCCGACAGGCGGCGAACCTCGCCCATCGCGCGCGTGTCGATCTGCAACCGCGCCACCGCGGCGGCGACGCGGGCGCGCTCGACCCGCAGCGGGACGCCGCCCCAGCGCCGCGGCCGGGCCGACAGGGGCAGCGCGACGTTCTCGTGCACCGACCGTCCCATCATCAGCGCGTCGCCCCGGTTGCCGGGCACGAAGGTCAGCCCCGCGGCGATCGCGTCCGCCGGGTGGCCGAAGCGCAGAGTCTGGCCGTTCACGGCGATGCTGCCGGCATCGGGGCGGCGGAACCCGGCCAGCGCCTCGAACAGCTCGTCCTGGCCCTGACCCTCCAGCCCGACGACGCCTAGAACCTCGCCCGCCGCCAGATCGAAGGACACCTCCGTCAGCTTCGGCGCCACCGCCAGACCGCGCACCGACAGCCGCGCCCGGGCCGTCGCCCCGGCCAGCGGTCGGCCGGCGGGGCGCGCGCGCCCGGCGGCAGCGGGCGGGTCGCCCAGCATTAGCTCGATGGCGCGCGCCTCGACCCCCGGCTCGACCTTCAGGTCGCCCACGGTGGCCCCGTCGCGCAGCACGCTGGCACGGTCGCAGACCGCCGAAATCTCGGGGAAGCGGTGCGAGATGTAGATGACGGCGCGCCCCCCATCCGCCTGCGCGCGCACCGCCAGCAACACCCGCTCGACCAGATCGGCGGGCAGCGCCGCCGTCATCTCGTCCAGCAGCAGCACGTCCGGCTCCGCCGCCAGCGCACGGGCGAGGTCCAGCAGGCGCAGCGTCGCCAGCGGCAGGCGCCCGGTCGGCACGCCCATCGGCACGTCGGCCATGCCCAGCCGCGCGGTCCAATCGAGAAACGGCGCCCGCGGCGTCCGCGTGATCGCAAGGTTGTCGGCGACGTCGAGGTCGGGGATCAACGACGGCTCCTGATAGACCGGCAGCAGCCCCGAGGCGCGCGCCGCGGCGGGCGAGCCGAAGATGCGGTCGCGCCCGGCGATCCGCACCGTCCCGGCATCGGGCGTCAGGGCGCCGGTAAGGATTTTCACGAACGTGGACTTGCCCGCGCCGTTGGCCCCCATCAGGGCCACGACCTCGCCCCGGGCGATCCGCAGGGACGCGTCCGACAGCGCGGTGACGGCGCCGAAGCGTTTCACCACCCCGCGCGCGTCCAGCAGGGGCGTGTCCATCATGGCACGAACCCTGGTGAGGGCAGCGGTCCCGCGGCGCAACCGCACCCGGATGACAGGACCCCGCACCGCATCGCCGCGCGCCTTGGGTCAGCCCGCCGGTCATCAGTCTGCGATCGACTGCAGCGGTCCAACCCGGCCCCGATGGAAACGAACGCCTGCTCCCGGGCGCCGATGCATGTCGGATGCGGCCGGCACGCCCGTGCGCCGGTCAGAGGACCGCTCCGCCCGCGCGGTGCGGCCATCCGACGTGGCCGCCCGAAAGCAGTCGCACGCTGCGGCCCCGCAAGGGGGCCGCAGCGCCGGAGCCGCCGAGTCAGGATTCGCCCGGTCCCTTGCAGGCGATGATCTCGTCCACGGTGTAGGTCGTATAGTCCGGGATCTGGACGCTGACTGGCCATTCGGGGTCGAGGTCGGGGTTCTGCCCCGCCTCGATCATCGCGCGTCCTTCGTCCGTCGTGTTGGCCCAGATTTCGGGCTGCACCAGCACCACCCGCTCCTCGGGAGTCTCGCCCCCGAGGATCTGCAGTGCCAGTGCGACGCCCGCACCGCCGATGGAGCCGGGATTCGTGACCGCGGCACCCTCCAACCCCTCGACGCTGGCGAGCTGACCGACGAAGCCGGCATTGTCGGCGCCGACGATCGGCACCATCGGGGCACCCGATTCGACGAAAGCGTCGACGATCACGTTGTCGATGCCGCTGGTCCAGACGCCGTCCACCGGCAGGCCGGTGGAGAGATAGTCGAGGATCTGCTGCTTGCCCTGGTCCTGCTGCCAGCCGGTGAACACCTCCTGCGCGATGCGCACGTCGGGAAACTCCTCCAGTGCGCGGCGGAACCCGCGGTCGCGGTCGGTATCGGCCGCGGCGCCGGCCGCCCCGCGCATGTAGACCACGTCGCCGGCGCCGCCGATCTGTTCGAACAGCCATTTCGCGCCGAGATACGCGTATTCCTCTTGGTTGTTCGACACGACATAAGCCGACGGCTCGCTGACCGCCTGGTCGACCGCAACGACGACGATGCCACGATCCGTCGCTTCCTTCACCGCGTCGGACACACCGTCGGGATTGGAGGGGTTCAGCACGATGGCGTCGACGCCCGCCTCGATCAGGTTGCGGATGTCCTCGTTCTGACCCGCCGTGTCGGTGTTGCGATGCGCGACGTTCAGCGAGGCGACCTGCCCCGAGGACGCGGCCTGTGCCCGCATCGAGCAGATCATCTGCTCGCGCCAGCCGTTGCCCTGAACGGTGTTCGAGATGCCGATCACGTAGTCCTGCGCCAGCGCGGCGCCCCCCAAGCCGGAGAGGCCCCCCGCTGCGGTCAGGCCGACGGCCAGCGCCGTGGTTGCGATCAGTTTCTTCATTGTCGTTCCTCCCTTGTTTTTCATTGTCGTCCCTCTGCGCCGTCCACGTTCACACGATGAACGGGCGCAGCACCTCGCGCGCCAGCCGGAAACCGCGTGCCAGCTTTTCGTCGTCGCCCTCGAACGCCCGGTCCTCGTGTTCGATGATGACCGGCCCGTCATAGCCGGCGCGGTAGAGCCCTGCGAAGAAGCCGGGCCAGTCCACGTCGCCGAGTCCCGGCATCCGCGGGATCTGCCAACCCATACCCGCCGACATCACGCCGTTCTCGTAGAGGCCGTCGCGGTCCACCATCACGTCCTTGGCGTGCACATGGGCGAAGCGTTCGCCGAACTCGGTGATGAAGCGGGTCTGGTCGATCATCTGCCAGACCAGGTGCGAGGGATCGAAGTTCATGCCGACCGCATCGCCCCACGCCTCGAATATGCGCCGCCAGATCTTCGGCGCGTACGCGATGTTATGCCCGGCGGGCCATTCGTCATAGGTGAAGATCATCGGGCAGTTCTCGAAGGCCAGCGTCACGCCGGCGTCCCGCGCATGGGCGACGACCGGCGCGAACACCGCCTCCGCCCGCTCCCAGTTCTCGTCGAGGTTCATGCGGCGGTCGGCGCCGACGAAGGTGTTCACCACGCCGACGCCCATGACCCCCGCCGCGGCGATGACCTGCCGCAGATGCGCAATGGCGGCGGCGCCCCGTTCGGGGTCCAGCGGATTAGGATAGTAGCCGAGGGCCGAGATCGACTGCCCCCGTTCGGCCAGCATCCCTTCGATGTCCTGGCCGCGCGCAGCGGTCATGTCGCGCACGTCGACATGCGAGGTGCCGGCATAGCGCCGTCGGTCGCCGCCGGCGGCGGGCCAGCACGCGACCTCGAGCGCCCCGAACCCCTCGGCCTGCGCGAAATCCGCGACCCGTTCCAGCGACCAGGCCTCGAACGGCGCGGTCAGGAACCCGAGCTTCATGCGTCACCCCCTATGCGCGTCCACTGGCCGCTTCGCGCGCTGGACAGAACGGCGTCGCAGAACAGCATTTCCCAATGGCCGTCGGCGAAGTCGGCATAGGTTGCCGCGGCGCGCGGGCCGCCAGACGCGACATCCGCGTAGACCTGCCGGAACAGCGCCGCGAAGGTGTCGGCGAACCCCTCGGGATGGCCGCCCGGCAGGCCGGCCGCGGCGGCGCCAGCGGCGTTCATCAGCGACGGATCGCGGTGCAGCGAATGGTTCGGCCCATCGCGGTGCCCGATCCACAGGGTATCGGGTGCCTCGGACTGCCAGGCGGCCGTCGCGCGGGCACCGGCAATCTCCCACGCCAGCAGGCCCTTTCGACCTGGGCTGACCTGACTGATGGACACGGCGCCGCGGGCCCCCGACGGATAGCGCAACAGGATCAGCGCCGCGTCGTCGGTGTCGATCGTCCGCGCCCGCGTCTTGCCCGACGCTTTTGCAAAGGTCGCGACCGGGCCCACCGGCTCGTGCCGGACGGGAACGAAGGTCGCCAGCTCGGCCAGAACCTCGGCCGGTCGCATACCCGCGATGAAGCTGGTCAGGTCGACCCAATGCGTGCCGATGTCGCCGACGCTGCGCAGCGGCCCGCCGGCCTCGGCGGTCAGACGCCAGTTCCAGTCGGTGTCGTGCACCAGCCAGTCCTGGTGAAACTGCCCCGTCACCAGGCGCAGGTCGCCGAGGTCGCCCGCCGCGACCATACCATGCGCATGCTGGTTCAGCGGATAGAACCGCGTGTTGTAGCAGACCGCGCAGACCCGTCCGCTGCGGGCTGCCAGATCGGCCATTTCGGCCGACTCGCGGCTGGTCATCGCCAACGGCTTCTCGCACACGACATGGCGGCCCGCCCGCAGGACGGCCAGCGCCTGGTCGTGGTGCAGATGGTTGGGCGAGGCGATGTGCACCACCTGCACGCCGTCGTCGGACAGCAGGTCGTCGATGTCGCGATAGGCGCGCGGCGCGCCCATGCCGGGGGCCGCCTGCGCGCCCCGCTCGGGCGACGACCCGAGGACGCCGCGGAGCGCGACCCCGTTGCGCAGCAGCGCCCCGGCATGGACGGCGCCGATGAAGCCGGTGCCGACCACTGCGGCGCCGATGCGATCAGACAACGGAATACCCTCCATCAACTGCCAGGCAGGCCCCCGTCATGAAGGCCGCCGCGTCCGAGGCGAGGAACAGCACCGCGCCCGCCACGTCGCCCGGCTGGCCCCAACGGCCGGCGGGGGTGCGCGCCTCGACCGCGGCGACATGGCCCGGATCGGTGCGGCTGCGCGCGGACTGTTCGGTCACGATGAAGCCGGGTGCTACGGCATTCACGCGGATCCCGTCTGGCGCCCAGGCGATGGCGAGCGATTTGGTCAGCTGCGCCACGCCCGCCTTGCTGGCGCCATAGGCCGGGTTCTTCGGGCTGCCGAAAAGCGCATACATGGACGCAACGTTCACCACCGCACCCCGGGCCCGCGCAAGGTGCGGATGGAAGGCGAGGGCAGTCCGAAAGCTGCCGTTCAGGTTCACGTCGAGGACGTGGGCGAAGAACCCGGGTTCCATCTCTTCGCCGCGGGCGCTGATGGCGGCGCAGTTCACCAGCAGGTCGAGCATCGGCATCGCCGCCGCCAGCGCATCGACCGCGGCACCGTCGGTCACGTCCAGCCGGTGATAGCCGAAGCGGTCGCGATCGGCGGCGTCGGGCGCTTCCTCGACCCCGGTGATCACGACTTCGGCGCCTGCATCCGCCAGCCGCCGGGCGATCGCGGCGCCGATCCCGGCGCGGCTGGCCCCGACCACCAGCGCCCGCGTGCCGCCGAAATCGAACCGCGCAGTTCCGGCCATCATTCCTCCGATGGCCCAAGACTTGCCGGGCGCGAAGCGCAATGCAAGGCCCCATCCGACCTGCCGCCGTTTCGACGCCGCCCGGAATCCATCCACTTGCTGCCGGACCGCCAGCCGTCGACCCTTCATGGCTCGCCGCGGTCCGGCCTCGCCTTCGCGAAGCCTTGCCTCCTGGCGGCCGCCGGACCGTCCCACTGTGCGGGAATGTTCTCGACCAGTACAAGGCGGGGCGCGATGTCGCGCAGGCTCAGCGGGGGCGCGCCAGCGGCGATGGCGCCCAGCAGGCGGATCACCGACTGTTCCGCCACGAGGTGCGCGTTCTGGTCGATCACCGCGTCCACATCGCCCGCGCGCAACCACGCGACGGTGTCATCGGTCAGGTCGTGAACCACGGTGAACGGGCGGGGACGCGCACCGGGCCCGGCCGCGCGCAGCGCCTCGACGATGCCGCCGCGCCCGGCGCCGACGCAGTAGACGCCCACCAGGTCGGGCACCGTCCGCAGCGTCAGCGCCATCGCCGTTCGGGCCCGGCCGCCCTGCTCGACGGTCTCGACGGCGGGAAGGATCGCGAGGTCCGCGAAGCGCGCAGCCAGCAGGCCGCGGAACCCCGCGGCGCGCTCGCGATGCCCGGCGAAGGCCGGCGTGCCGAGGAACAGCGCGACGGACCCCGGGGCCTGTGCCGCCAGCCCCAGCAGCAGCGCCGCCGTGCGCCCGGCGGCCCTGTTGTCGACGCCGACATAGGCCGCCCGCGCAGTGCCACCGACGTCGGACGCGATCGTCACGACCTGCACCCCGGCGTCGCATAGCCGCCCGATCGCCGCGCGAACCGCCGGATGATCGACCGACACGAGGCCAACGCCACCGGTCCGCAGCGCAACCCGGTCGAGCGCCCGCACCATCGCCTCTGGACCGATGCCGTCCACCACCGTCACGCTGCACGACGCGACCACCGGCAGCGCGCCCGCGAAGCGCCCGATCCGCGCGACCACATCGGCCATGAAGCTGTTGCATCCGACTGGCACGAAGAACTCCAGGTGCGCGGGACGCGACGGCAACGGCACCGTCCCCTCGGACGGCAGATACCCAAGCGCCTGGGCGGCCTGCAGAACCCTCTGGCGGTTCGCCGCGGTGACGCCGGGCCGTGCGTTCAGCGCGCGATCCACCGTCGCTGTCGACACGCCCGCGCGGCCCGCGATGTCGGAAATCGTCGGACGGCCCATGTTACCAGCCTAGCCGCACGGCAACCTCCCGTCACCCGGTCTGATGCAATCTGATGTGATTTCCCGTTGGACCGGCGTCCGCGCCGCCGCATGATGCGGGGACAACAGCCTGCGGGATCCGCCGTGACCGCCATGTCGACCGACCCAGCCGAGACCGGCGCGCGCGATTACGCGCTGACCGGGCATGCCGCCGCGCGTGCGGTCGCATCCGGGCTTGCTACGGCCGAGTGGTATCACACCGAGATCCCGCGCAAGGAGATGAAGGCGCTGATGCAGCGGCGCGACGGCCCTGCCCTGCGCGACACCGCGCTGTGGATCGCGCTGCACCTCGTCTTCGCGGCGGGCGGCATCGCGTTCTGGGGGAGTTGGTGGGCGGTGCCGTTCTGGCTGGCCTACGGCGTGCTCTACGGTTCGGCCTGCGATTCGCGCTGGCACGAATGCGGCCACGGCACCGCCTTTCGCACCGGCTGGATGAACGACGTGGTCTATCACGTCGCGTCCTTCCAGGTGATGCGAAACCCGGTGAACTGGCGGTGGAGCCATGTGCGCCACCATACCGACACCATCATCGTCGGTCGCGACGCCGAGATCGCGTGGATGCACCCACTGAAGCTGGGTCTGAAGGCCATTGCCTATGTCGGCGTGATCGACGCTTGGAACTCGCTGCGGGTATTGGGGCTCAACGCGGCCGGCCGCCTGTCGCCTGACGAACGCGACTACATCCCGCCAGACCAGTGGCCGCGCGCGATCTTCTGGGCGCGTGTGCACATCGCGATCTACGCGGTGACGGGTCTGACCACCCTGGCAATGGTGGCCGCCGGGATGGGCTGGGCCAGCGCCATCCCGCTGCTGCTGATCGGCGGCCCGCGCGTCTATGGCTGCTGGCATATGGTCATGACCGGGCTGCTGCAGCACGGCGGACTGGCCGAGGACGTGCTGGACCACCGGCTGAACAGCCGCACCGTCCTCATGAACCCGGTCAGCCGCTGGATCTACTGGAACATGAACTACCACGTGGAGCACCACATGTTCCCGATGGTCCCCTACCACGCGCTGCCCGCGCTGCACGACGCGGTGAAGCACGACCTGCCGGCGCCCGACCCGTCGATCCTTGCCGCCTATCGCGGGATGATCCGGGCGGTCTTGCGCCAGCGCACCGACCCCGGCCATTACCAGCGCCGCCCCCTGCCGCCGACAGCTCGGCCCTATCGTGCGGACCTGCACGGGGCCGTCCCCGAACGGTCGGTCGCCTGATGCCGTGGGTTGACGCCTGCGGCGCGGAGGATGTCGAACGCGAGGACGTGATTCCGTGGGCCTTCGATGGCCGGAATTTCGCGATCTATCGCAGCCCCGCCGACGCTTATTACTGCACCGCCGGGCTTTGCACGCACGAGCAGGTCCACCTGGCCGACGGGCTGGTGCTGGATCACACCATCGAATGCCCCAAGCACAATGGCCGGTTCGACTACACGACCGGCGCGGCGCTGCGCACGCCCGCCTGCGTGGACCTCGCGACCTACCCCGCCCGCCGCGAGGGCGACCGCGTGCTTGTGTGGATCGAATGAGCCGCACAGGCGCGCGCCGTGCCTGTGTCGCTGCCGCACCGCGCGACACCGGGCCGGCGTCGCGAACGAACAGCGCCCGCAAGGCATCGGCGCCGCGTCCCGCCACACCCGGGCCGCAGCGTCGGGGCCGATCTCCGCCGATGCCGCCACGCGGCGCCGCGTGGCGCCCGCCCCCGGCGTCGGGAACCGGGAGCCCCCCTTCGACGCGCGCTTCTTCGAGCCGAACATGCGCCTTCCCCGGGGCGGCAAATCCGGTCAGACTGATACGGTGGGATCGCGGCCGTCGCACCGCGGACGCCGCTGCGCCCCGATCCTGCCGACCCCGCCAGAACGACAGAGCGGCCCGAACGCCGCCACCATCAAGGAGGAGACCCCGACATGAACAGACGCAGACTCATGGGCGCCGCTGCCGCGCTCGCCATTCTGCCCGCGATCGCCAACGCGCAGGACGCCAAGACCTTCTACTGGATCTCCCATGGCGGCCCCGCCGATCCGGTCTGGACCTATTTCCTGCAGGGCGCCGAGGATTGGGCCGACGCCACCGGCCATACCGTCAACACCTCGTTCTTCTCCGGCGACGTCCCCAGCCAGCAGGAGGCGGTGCGCGCCGCCATCTCGGCCGGCGCCGACGGCATCTGCTCGACCAGCCCCGACCCCGGCTCGATGACCGAGGTGGTGGCGGAGGCGAACGAGGCCGGCATCCCGATCGTCAATTTCAACACCTCCGACGATGCGCCCGACTGGACCGGCTATGTCGGCGGCGACCTGCAGGCGTTCGGCCGGCAATGGGCGCAGTACCTCGTCGACAACGGGCACGTCGCAGAGGGCGATTTCGTCTGGATGCCGGTCGAGGTTCCCGGCGCCTCCTACGGGGTCGAGGAGGAACGGGGCATCGCCGAGGTGTTCGAGCCGCTGGGCATCACCTGGGAGGTCACCGACGCCACGCTGGACCAGGCGCAGGCAATCAGCCGGATGACCGACTACATCACCGCCAACGGCGATCGCATCGCGGCGATGATCGGGCTCGGTGACCTCGTCACCGGCTCGGTGCCGCGGGTGTGGGACCAATCCGGGCTGGCGCCGGGAGACATTCCCGTCGTCGGCTGGGGCAACTCGCTCGACACGACGCAGGGCGTGATGGACGGCTACATCGCCGCCGCCACCTGGCAGGATCCGCAGGCGACGTCGTTCATGTGCCTATCGGCCGCGCTGATGGAGGCCGAGGGCGTCCCGATGGGCTTCGACATCATCACCGGCGCGCTTTACGAGGCCGATAGTGCGCCGGTGTATCACGAGGTCATGGGCGGCTCCTGAGCCAATCGCGGCGGGCCGCCCGGTGCGGCCCACGCTTCCTCGCGCACGGGTGACCCCATGACCGACGCTGCCACCGCATCGCCGCACCGTCCCGGAATGCTGCGCACCCTGATCGCCAAGCCCGAGTTCGGGCCGCTCATCCTGCTGGTCGCGATGGTGGTCGTCTTCACTGCCATCAACCCGGCCTTCGCGTCGCTCAGAAACATCGGCAACGCGCTGACCTTCACGGTCGAGCTGGGGCTGATCGCGCTGGCGATGACGCTGCTGATGACGGCTGGCGAGTTCGACCTCTCGGTCGGCTCGGTCTTCGGTTTCACCCCGGTCGTCATGTGGACGATGTTCAACGCTGGCGCCCTGCCGCTGCCACTGGCCATGCTGGCCGCGCTGCTGATCGCCGTGTGCATCGGACTCTTCTCCGGCCTCTTCGTCACACGGCTGAAGATCCCGTCCTTCCTCGTCACGCTGGGGATGCTGCTGGTGGTGCGCGGCGCCGCGCTGTGGCTCACGTCGGGATTTCCGCAGCGCACATGGGACGCCGACGACCAGTGGATCGCGCAGGTTCTGGTCGGCGACTTCTACATCGGCGGGCTGCGCATCTACATGAGCCTGATCTGGTTCGTGGCGCTGGCGCTCATCGGCCACTACGTGCTGACCGCCACCCGGTTCGGCAACTGGATCCAGGCCACCGGCGGCAATCCCGGCGCCGCGCGCAACCGCGGGGTGCCGATCGACCGGGTGAAGCTGATCCTCTTCGCCCTGTCGGCCACGATGGCGGGATTCGCCGGCATCATCTCGTCGATCCGCGTCTCCACTGCCAACCCGAACTCCGGCACCGGATACGAGCTGGAGGTGATCGCGATGGTCGTGATCGGCGGCACGGTCCTGACCGGCGGGCGCGGCACCATCATCGGCACCGTGCTGGGCGTTCTGATCCTGCGCCTGATGCGCAACGGCATCGTGCTGATCGGGGTGCCCGGCCTCGCCTACAGCATTTTCGTCGGCGCGATCATCCTCGGGATGATGGCGCTGCACGCAGGGCTCGAACGCCGCAACAGTACGGGGCTCTGAGCATGGTCGACACCGCGACGCCGCTGGTCGAGATGCGGCACATCCAGAAATCCTACGGGCCCGTCCACGCCCTGCGCGACGTGTCGCTGACGATCCGCCGGGGCGAGATCGTCGGCCTGCTGGGCGACAACGGCGCCGGCAAGTCGACGCTGATCAAGGTCCTCAGCGGCGCCGTCCCCTACACGTCCGGCGAGATCCGCATCAACGGCGAACCCGTCCGCCTGCGCTCGACCAACGACGCGATCGACCGGGGGATCGAGACGATCTATCAGGACAGCGCGCTGGTCCCGCAGCTTTCCATCGCGCGCAACCTGTTCCTGGGGCGCGAGCTGCGGCGCGGCCCCGGCCTGCTGGACCGGATGGACCAGCCCCGGATGAACCAGGTCGCGGCAGACCTTCTGCGCCGCGTCGGAATCTCCAAGAACATCCCGCCCACCACGCCCATCGGCGCGCTGTCGGGCGGCGAGCGGCAGGCCGTCGCCATCGCCCGCGCGATGTATTTCGACAGCGACCTCGTCATCCTCGACGAACCCACCAACAACCTCGGCGTGGCCGAGACGCAGGGCGTGCTGCGCTTCGTGCGCGAGGTCCGCGACACCGGCCATTCGTGCATCTTCATCGCGCACAACATCCACCACGTCTTCCAGGTGGTGGACCGGATGATCGTCATGCGCCGCGGCACCATCGCCGCCGCCGACCTGTCACCCGCCACCGCCACGATCCAGGACGTCGAGGACATCATCACCGGCGAACATCTTGCCGCATGACCCGGCCCAGGCTCCCGGCCGGCCGGGCACAAACCGGCCGGCCGCCGCCTGCCCGCACCGGATCGCGGGATG
>PPFU01025736.1_pt1 | contig 14604 bp, 10 predicted proteins | sample 1535991 | NCBI WGS metagenome assembly PPFU01 (sample SAMN04901290, study PRJNA319586) | Hypolithon metagenome, whole genome shotgun sequencing project. | isolation source: Antarctic Hypolithon | place: Antarctica: Miers Valley | collected 2014
TATCACCCCCTGGTAGGTCGGTACGGCCTATGCTTTCGCGAAAAAGCACATCACCCGAAAACAACTGACCCGATTCCTTATGGTAGAGTGCAATATGCCCTGGAGCATGGCCAGGCACAAAAAGAATTTCAAAAATTTCATCTTCCAGTTTGATCTGATTTCCTTCGTAGTACAATGGGTCCGGTGATCCTTTGTAAGACAAACCGTACATAGCTGCCACCTGATTTACAGTGTCAAATACGGATTGCTCAGATGGATGTATGTGCGGCCGCAGCCCGTACTGCTCTCCGACAAAATCATTTCCAAATACATGATCGATATGACAATGCGTGTTCAAAAGAAGTAATGGTTTCAGACTGTTTTCGCTGATATAGTCTTGTAGTTCCCTTTCTTCCTCCTTCGTGTAGCAACCCGGATCTATTACCATGCAGGCACCCGAGTCGGTATAAACCAGGTACATGTTTTCCTGAAAAGGATTGAAAGTAAATGAATGGACGTGAATCATGAAAAGCGGTTTTCCGCAAAGGTAGGGAAATTGGCTTCTTCACTGTTTTACTGTAGTCGTAAAGCCTTTTTCGCCTGCGTATCAAAATAATCAGAAGACAAATTAGTTATCTTTACGTCTTCACCTATGTCGAAATACGCCAAAACCCTATTTTCCTTGATAATGCTGGTGTGCACCGGGTTAGCTGGGCATGCCCAATTCTATCAGGGATCTCAGAATGAATTTGGAAAAAACAGGGTGCAGTACCGCAGCTTTCTATGGCAGCAGTATCGCTTTGAAAATTTCGACACCTATTTTTACGAAGGTGGTCAGCAACTGGCCGCTTTTACCAGCAAGGTAGCCGAAAAAAACATCCGCTCTCTCGAAGATATGTTCGACTATCCGATGAGCGAGAAGGTGCAGTTTATCGTATACAATTCGCATACGGATTTCAAGCAGAGCAATGTCGGTATCACCGGCGATGAGCAATACAATATAGGAGGCTCCACACGCATTGTAGGCTCAAAAGTCTTCGTTTATTTTGAGGGTGATTACATCAAATTCGAACAGTCCATTCGCCATGGCATCGCATTGGTTTTGATCAACCAGATTCTCTATGGCGGCAATTGGCGCGACGTGATCAAAAATTCCACCCTGCTTACCTTGCCGGAATGGTATATCGATGGGCTGATCATTTACGCTTCTAAAAATATGGACAAGGATGTGGAAAGCCGCATACGAAGTGGGATCTTATCTGGAGCATACGAGAAATTTAACCGGCTTGAAGGACGCGATGCCGAAATAGCGGGGTATGCCTTGTGGAGATATGTGGCAGATGTCTATGGCGACAATATTATTCCCAATATTCTCTACATGTCCCGTGTGAGCCGTAATGTGGAAAGTGGTTTTCTTTTTGTGCTCGGTAAGTCACTCGCTACCATTACCCAGGAATTTATCGCATACAACAAAGGTGAATATGCGGTGGCTGACCTCACAAAATCAGCTGTAAATCTCGAAGAGCTTCCTATAAAAACAAAGAAGGATAGAGTGTACACTCAATTTGAAATAAATCCTACAGGGACCCATGCCACGTATGTGAGCAATATTATGGGGCAGTACAGGCTTTATCTTTATGATATCGAAAAGAAAAAACGCAAGAAAATTCTCAAGGCCGAGCACAAACTGGAACGCATTCCCGATTACAGTTTTCCGGTCATTGCATGGCATCCTTCCGGGGAAGTATTCTCTTATGTCACTGAAAAACGTGGCCAGCTGAAGCTAAACACCTATAATCTGGAAGATAAAAAAACGGTGACGCGCGATGTATTTCAATTAGACAAAATTCTATCTATGGAATATAGCCCCAATGGGCAGCAAATGGTGTTTTCAGGAGTGGACAACGGGCAAACAGATATCTACTTATACTATTCTATCGGTAACCGGCAGGAGCGGCTTACCAATGATATGTACGATGATTTTGACCCGAGTTTCAGCATGGATGGAAACAGGGTCCTTTTTAGCTCAAACAGACCTGATGATACCTTACGCACCGGTGCTACTGTGACGGAGATACCGCGAAATCTGGATGTATTCGCTTACAATCTTACCTCCCGTTCGCCCAATCTCGAGCGCATTACAGACACGCCGGATCTCATTGAAAGAAATCCTTATCAATATGACAGCGTAAGGTACACATTTACAGCAGATTATCAAGGCACCATAAACAGATATGTAGCTACTTACGACAGTACCATCAGCCGGATTGATACCACTGTGCATTACAGTTATTTTACCACCGCAGTGCCAGTGTCGGATTACAGAATGGATCTGCTGAATTATGCTGCGCATCCGCGCACCGGAAATTTTGCCACTTATGTTTACGACCGCAAGAAATACCGGTTTTATACCGGAAATTTTCGGGACGACCTTTTTGACGAAGATGGAAATGCCATTATTGCCCGGCCCTTGGAAACGGAAGAATCAGATGATAGCCCGCCACGGGAGCCTTATGCGCCCGGAGGTGATGTAGAAAAGGTGGAACATATCGTCATAGAATCCGAACCTGAGCAGGAATCGGAAGTGGATATTGACAATTACACTTTTGAAGGTGAACGGAATTTCAATTATGAACAGGAGACCATCACCATAACGGAAGTGCCGGGAAGCAAAAAACCCTACAAACCATCTCGTGAATCTTCCACAAAACTGGATTCATTGGCTTTGCCGGGAGCACGAAACTACAACATCAATTTTACGACCGATTATGTGCTCGCCCAGGCCGACAATACTTTCATGACTGATTTTTACCAGCCACTTTCGGGTACAAGCAATTTAAATCCGGGGCTCAGTGGTCTGTTTAAGTTTGGAGCTTCAGACCTTTTCGAAGACTATAAAATTGTGGGCGGATTCCGCATTCCCCTGAATTTCGACAACAGCGCTTACATGCTGAGTGGCGAAAATCTTTCCAAAAGAATTGACAAACGAATACAATTGTTCCGTCAGGCCAATCGCTTTCAGGTAGGACAAAATGTGGTTAAACTCATTACCTACCACGGGGCGTACAGGATGAGTTACCCGATTAACGAGGTATTCAGTTTGCGCGGTACCGGTATGTACAGGCTAGACCAGTCCATATTGCTGGCCACGGATCCAATCAGCCTGGAAAGCCCATCGTTTGTGTCCCACTATATGGGGTTAAAAGGTGAAATGGTATTTGACAATACACTTGGTATGGGGCTGAACCTATATCGCGGCATGCGCTGGAAAGTATGGGGTGAGTACTACCGGGATCCATTTAATTTCGAGCGGGACTTTTTTGTCATGGGACTTGATGCCCGACATTATACCAAAATTCACCGCCAACTTATTTGGGCAAACCGTGTAGCCTATAGTTCATCGATCGGAAGGGAACGATTGCTATTTTTCCTCGGGGGTGTGGACAACTGGCTTTTTCCAAAAAGCGATGAGTCGGTGCCCATCGATTTTAGTCAGAATTATCAGTTCCAAACCCTCGGGTCACCGATGCGGGGCTTTTTCTACAATTCCCGAAATGGCAATAGTTTCGCTGTAGTCAATTCCGAAATCAGGTGGCCTATTTTCAGATATTTATTCAACCGCCCATTGCGCAGCGACTTCCTTGAAAACTTCCAAATCGTTGCATTTGGAGATATGGGTTCTGCATGGACGGGTGCATCCCCATTTGCTGAAGAGAATGCATTTAACAGTACGATCATTCGCCGCGGAGATGTCACCATAGAAGTGCAAAACAACCGCAACCCTGTTGTATTCGGATATGGAACTGGTTTGCGCAGCCGATTGCTCGGATACTTTGTGCGTGTGGATTGGGCATGGGGTATAGATGATGGTATCGTTCTTCCCTCTGTATTTTATTTATCTTTATCGCTCGACTTTTAAAGCGATTCATGAAAATGGATGCATCCACTTTGCTCATTCTACTCCTTATCGGCGTTATGGCCGGTATTCTTTCTGGATTTATTGGTGTTGGTGGAGGTATTATCATTGTTCCGGCATTGGTTTATTTCTTAGGTTTTCCTCAGCACATGGCACAGGGTACAAGTCTGGCGCTTATGCTTCCGCCAATCGGGGTTCTCGCGGTCTACAATTATCACAAAGCCGGGGAAATCAATTTTACCTATGCAGCAGTCATTGCCGCCGCTTTTCTCATTGGAGGTTATCTGGGATCCAAGCTCTCCCTCCGACTCTCACCTTCCACAGTCAAATTTTTCTTCGGATTGCTCATGCTTTACGCCTCTATTCGTATGATCTGGGGATCTTATAAATCCTTTATCGACGAATTGTGATAGAAAAAGAAGAAATTAAAGCTTCAGCTCATAATTTTCTGCCTGAGCTTATCGAAATCCGAAGGCATCTCCACGCCCATCCTGAACTCTCATTTCACGAAAAGGAGACAGCAGCATTTATAGCAAAACAGTTGCACATCCTGAACATCCCTTTTACAGAAGGTATAGGCGGTTTCGGGATTGTAGCACATATTGGAAAAGAAACAGGAAACCTTGTAGCGCTTCGCGGAGATATGGACGCACTGCCCATTTCCGAAGAAAATGACGTGCCATACGTATCGAAAAATCAAGGGGTAATGCATGCTTGCGGACACGATGTGCACACCACTTGTCTGCTTGGTGCAGCCCGGATATTAAAATCAATGGAGGGGAAATTAAATGGTGGTGTCCGGCTGCTTTTTCAACCTGCCGAGGAGCGTATACCAGGCGGCGCTTCACTGATGATAGCCGATGGTGCTTTAAAAAATCCAGTTGTGGAGCTGATTTTTGGGCAGCATGTCTATCCGGACATGGAGGTAGGGCAGGTGGGATTCAGACCGGGAATGTACATGGCTTCCGCTGACGAAATTTACATCACAGTACACGGTAAGGGTGGCCATGCTGCCCTGCCGCACAAACTTATAGACCCTGTCATGATTTCGGCCCACCTGATCACTGCTTTACAGCAAATGGTGAGCAGAAGGGCAAATGCCGCCATGCCCACCGTATTGTCTATTGGCAAAGTAATCGCCAATGGGGCTACCAATATTATTCCTGATTCAGTAATGATGGAAGGAACCCTGCGCACCATGGATGAAACCTGGCGCTACGAACTCCATACACATATTGAGACCTTAGTGAACGGGTTGTGCGCTTCCATGGGTGGACGGGCAGAAATCGAAATAAGAAAAGGTTATCCCTGCCTGGTGAATGATCCCGATCTCGCCAATTGGGCGAAACTCCTGGCAGAAGAATTACTTGGTACTTCAAAAGTCCACGAACTCGATATCCGCATGACGGCTGAAGACTTTGCATACTATGCCCAGGAAATTCCGGCTTGTTTTTACCGGCTGGGCACTTCAAATAAGTCCAAAAATATCGGAGCGCCTCTACACACGAGCCGTTTTGACATAGATGAAAACGCACTGGAAACCGGTGCCGCTCTCATGGCATGGCTTGCAGCCAAGGCGCTTGAAAAATAAGTTCAATAAGCAGTTTTAATTCGCTACTTCGCTCATAAACTTGATGCGCATCAGACGCAATTGCTCTTCTGAAAAGTCGCCTTCAAATTCTTCGTACGCGGCATCGATTTCGTCCGTCTCCGATTCCATGAAGTAATCGTAGATATCGGTTTGCTCATCTTCGTCCAATATGTCATTGATATAATAATCAATGCTCACACGGGTTCCCGAACCAACAATGGCTTCAATCTCGGTGATCACATCTGGCAGTTCCTTGCCTTTTGCTTTGGCGATGTCCTCCAGGGGCACTTTCCTGTCTATGTTCTGGATGATATGCACTTTCAGACCGGACTTATTTACCACTGATTTTACGACAAAATCCTGCGGACGCTCAATTTCATTGTCTTCTACATATTTTGAAATCAAATCCAGGAATGGTTTTCCAAATTTTTTGGCTTTTCCGGCTCCTACGCCTACAATGTGGGTGAGTTCTTCTGTCGTGACCGGATACTGAATGGCCATTTCCTGAAGGGAAGGATCCTGAAAAATTACATAACCAGGTAAGCCTTCCTTTTCACTTATTTTTTTGCGCAGACTTTCAAGCATGTGGTAGAGTGCTTCGTCAGCTGCACCTTTGCCCATATCGCGGGAAGTGATATCGTTCGCATCGTCCACGTCGCTGTAATCATGCTCTTTGATGAGCTTGATGCTACGTGGCTTTTTCATGAATTTTTTTCCTTCCTCAGTAATATGCAGGGTGCCGTAAGTTTCAATTTCCTTCTGCAACAATCCCTCTACCGTCGCCTGACGGATGGCAGCATTCCAGAATTTTTCATCATGATCACTTCCGGCTCCAAAAATTTCCAGGGCATCATCTTTATACGTTTTAACTTCTGAAGTTTCAGCTCCAGTGAGAATGTTAATGACGTACCTGGCTTTGTGCCGCTCTTTGATGGCTTTAATTACGTCGAGTATGAGGCTTACCTGCTCTTTTCCTTCGATTTGCTCTTTCGGATACTTACAATTGTCGCACATTTCCTGGCAATCATCACTGTCGAAGTGCTCACCGAAATAGTGGAGAATGAATTTACGTCGGCATAGGCTGGCTTCGGCATATCCTACAATTTCCTGTAGCAATTGCCGACCGATTTCCATTTCAGATATGTGTTTTCCCTGAAGGAATTTCTCGAGTTTTTCAATGTCTTTATAACTGTAAAAAGCCAGGCAATGGCCTTCACCACCATCCCGACCGGCACGGCCCGTCTCCTGATAGTAGCTCTCAATACTTTTTGGAATGTCGTGGTGAATTACAAAACGCACATCCGGCTTGTCGATTCCCATCCCAAAAGCGATGGTTGCCACGATTACGTCTACATCTTCATTGAGAAATCCATCCTGATTTTTACCGCGCATATGGGCGTCCATACCGGCGTGGTAGGCCAGGGCTTTGATTCCGTTTACGCGCAGCGCTTCAGCGACTTCTTCCACCTTCTTGCGACTGAGGCAATAGACGATTCCCGACTTGCCTGATTTAGATTTTACAAATTTGATGATCTCGCGGATTACATCTTTCTTCGGCCTTACTTCATAATAGAGGTTGGGCCTGTTAAAAGATGCCTTAAATACGCGGGCATCTGTCATCACGAGATTCTTCTGAATGTCCTGCTGTACTTTTTCGGTGGCAGTGGCAGTAAGTGCGATGATCGGTGCATCTGCAATCTCTTCGATGATGGCGCGCAGCCGGCGGTACTCCGGACGGAAATCGTGTCCCCATTCTGAGATGCAATGCGCTTCATCTATCGCAAAAAATGATATTTCTGAATCCCTGAGGAAATCCACATATTCCTGCTTCGTAAGACTTTCAGGAGCCATATACAGCAACTTTGTGATTCCGCTGTTGATATCGTCCTTCACTCTTTGCACATCCGCTTTGTTCAGTGAAGAGTTGAGAAAATGGGCTACCCCTTCGTGTTCGCTCACAGCACGGATGGCATCTACCTGATTTTTCATCAAGGCTATCAGCGGTGACACCACGATAGCTGTACCATTTTTCATCAGCGCGGGGAGTTGGTAGCAGAGCGATTTTCCGCCGCCGGTAGGCATTATCACAAAGGTGTGATGACCATTAAGAATGCTTTCGATTATCAATTCCTGTTCTCCTTTGAACGTGGAAAACCCGAAATAACGGGAGAGGGCCGCCTTGGGCGACAAAGTTTCGGTGATCATATTTTCAATTATACTGAATATCCTTCTTTACGTACACGCAATAATCCAACATCAGTGATCCTGATTTCTACAGGGTTAAGATAAGACATAATGAGACAATAACAAGTTTTTTCATGTGCAATCTTGATGCCCATGCATGTTGGAGCTCAGAGATACGAAAGATAAAGAAAAATGGTTCAAATCAAACGCCATTGATCCCTTTGAATTGTATTAGTTTTGCACACTTTTATTCCTTATTCTGAAAATGAGCAATTCCGACCAAATGTCTTTTCTCCAACATCTTGAAGAGTTGAGGTGGAAAATCATTAAGGCAGTAGTGGCAATCCTGGTCTGCGCCATTGTCGCATTTATTTTTAAAGGCTTCATTTTCGACGGGGTGATTCTTGCTCCGCGCAATGCTTCTTTCATCACATACCGCGGGCTTTGTTATTTATCAGAGTTGTTGGGTATGGGCAATAATCTGTGCGTTACCTCAACGTTCGAACTGCAGAATATTGCGATGAGTGGTCAATTTAGCAGCCATCTGATGGTATCCATCGTGGCAGGTTTCGTGGTGTCATTCCCATATGTATTTTATCAAATATGGTCTTTCGTACAGCCGGGCCTTCACGAAAAGGAGCGGAATACAGCGCGGGGCGTAGTATTTTTTACATCCCTTCTATTCATGAGTGGAATCCTTTTCGGTTATTTTGTCATCGCACCCCTTTCTGTGCAATTTTTGGGCAGTTACCAGGTGAGTGAGCAGGTGGAAAATATCATAGCCCTCAATTCGTTTATTTCCACCGTTACCACCACAACGCTCGCAAGCGGAATCGTTTTTCAGTTACCTATTGTGATCTATTTCTTGGCAAAAGTTGGACTTGTAACCCCGGCCGTGCTCCGACAATATCGCAAGCATGCCATCGTTGGGGTATTGGTGCTTTCGGCTATTATCACACCTCCAGATATTACCAGTCAGATTTTGGTAACATTGCCCCTTGTGGTTCTTTATGAGATAGGGATTCACATCGCGCGAATTGTTGTGAGAAATTCACAGAATCAGGTATGAATATAAGCAGAAATTAATACGATCTTCGACTCCTGTTTAAGCTACTGGTTAAAGTAATGTTATGCGCTTTCGACTTTTGAGACGAATCCTGCAAGTTTTGCCTTTCATGGCGATGATCATCGCCTGTATGTCAGGTACGGGTCTGCTTGCGCAAAAAACGATCATTTCCGGTGGGGTTTATGATGCCGAAACCAAAGAGCCACTACCCTTTGTAAATGTGGCTTTCATAGGAAGCAAAGTAGGTACCACGACAGATATGCAGGGGCAATACCGTTTGGAGACCTATTACGCTTCTGATTCCCTTATGGCATCATCTGTTGGGTACGAGGCCCAGTCCAAAAAAGTCAAAAAAGATGCGGAGCAAAAGATTGACTTTATGCTTGAAGAAGGATCAGTGCGACTTGGCGAAGTTGTTGTAAATGCCAAAGATTTTGAAAATCCGGCCCACGCCATTTTGCGCAATATCATCGAAAATAAACCTGTAAACAACAGGCAAAAACTCGATGCCTACCAATATGAAACCTATAATAAGGTACAGTTCGACCTCAACAATCTGAGCGAAAAATTTACCAATCGAAGAATTTTCAAAAGCTTCGATTTCATTTTTGACAATCTCGATTCGTCAAAGCAGAAGGTCTCACTGCCTTTTTTCATGACGGAAAATATCTCCCATTATTACTATCAGCGACAACCCAAAGGCAGAAAGGAGATCATCCACGCCACCAAAGTATCCGGAATCAACAACGAAAGCATTTCACAGTTTCTCGGGCAGATGTATCAGGATGTCAATATCTACGAAAATTCCATTTCTATTTTCGGAAAGAACTTCATCAGCCCTATATCCAATTATGGCCTTGTATTTTACAAGTACTTTCTGGTGGATAGCTCATATATCGACAATAAATGGTGTTACCGGCTGGATTTCAAGCCCAAAAATGAAAATGAACTTGTTTTCAAAGGTCACTTCTGGGTAAACGACAGTACCTATGCCATCAAAGAAATTGATGCAGAAATTCTGAAAAGCGCCAATATCAACTTCATTAATGAACTCAAGGTGCAGCATTCTTATGACGAGGTGGAGCACGAAGTTTGGATGCTGGTGAGAGAAGATTTGCTGGCTGATTTTGTGCTATTCGAAAAGCAAACCGGGTTTTATGGAAGGAAAACCACAATGTACCGCGATTTTGTAATCAATGACCCAAAAGAGCCAGATTTTTATACTGGCGCAGATGACGTCATCGTGGAAACTTCTGTAAATGAAAAGGAAAATTCCTATTGGCAGGATGTTCGGCACGAATCCATTACTTCTGAGCAACAGGCCATTTACAGCATGGTGGACAGTCTGAAGAACAACCGGATTTTCATGACTTACGTCGACGTGGTCAATTTTATCGTGCAGGGATATGTCGTTAAAGGTCCGGTAGAACTGGGGCCAGTATTTACATTTCTCAGTTACAATACTGTGGAAGGTTTCCGACCAAAATTTGGGATGAGAACCAGCAACGATTTTAGCAAACGACTGCTGATGGAAGGTTATGTAGCATACGGTATCAACGATGAAGAATGGAAATACAGTTTGGGCGGATCTTATTTTCTCAGCAAGAGTCCGCGTCATTCAATTGGCGCATACTATACCGAAGACATGGAACTGATTGGACAGATCCCCAATTATTTTCCGCGCGACCATATTGTGCAATCTATTGCAGTAACAAATCCGATTAACCGACTTATTTTCAATAAAAGTGTGCGTGTATTTACCGAAAGGGAGTGGTTTGCTGGGTTTTCGAACAGGATCGAATTTTCGCGCAGGAATCTGGCTGCCCGGGGTGCCTGGGAATTTACCTACAACCCTGCGGATGATTTGGTGAATGTGCCCCTGCGCATTAACAATATAGTGTCTTCAGAATTGTCGGTTTCGACTCGATATGCACACAAAGAAGCTTTTGTGGAAGGGGAATTTGAGCGTATCAGCCTTGGCAGTAAATATCCCATCATTAATCTGCGTGCCGACTTTGGTCTGAAAGGCGTTTTTGACAGTCAGTATCAATATCAGAAACTTACCCTTACAGTTAGCGATCGCATTCCACTCGGACCTTTGGGTAATTTGAACTACGTGCTTGAAGGAGGTCGTAGTTGGGAAAAGGCACCCTATCCACTTCTTTTTGTGCATTCCGGGAATGAGAGTCTGATATACAATAGTCAGGCATTTAATACCATGAACTTTTTTGAATTCGTGAGTGATCAGTATGCCTCTGTGCGCGCCGAATACCATCTGGAAGGATTTTTTCTCAATAAAATCCCGCTCTTCAAAAGGCTCAAATGGCGAGAACTCGTTGGTCTCAATGGAGTGTATGGAAGTTTTGATGACCGCAATCTCACCGAAATGCTCCTCCCAGAAAGAACTTATACATTCGATCACCGTCCATTTGCAGAAGCTTACATCGGCGTCGAGAATATATTCAGATTCTTTCGGGTGGACGCCATCTGGCGCTTGAGTTATCTCGAAAATCCAAATACACAGAAATTTGGTATAAGGCTTGGGTTCAATATTCAATTCTAACTTTGCACCATGATTCTACGTGCCGAAAACCTGTTCAAAAAATATAAAAGCCGGACTGTCGTCAATGGTATATCTGTACAGGTGGAGCAGGGCGAAATCGTAGGCCTTTTAGGTCCCAACGGTGCGGGTAAAACAACCACCTTTTATATGATCGTCGGCTTGGTGACACCAAATTCTGGTAAAATCTTTCTCGACAACAAAGACATCACCACCCATGCGATGTACGAACGAGCCAAACTTGGAGTGGGCTATCTACCTCAGGAAGCCAGCGTATTCAGGAAACTCAGCGTGGAAGACAACCTTTGGGCTGTACTGCAAATGACCAAACTCTCCAAAAAGGAGCAAGCAATGAAGGTAGACGAACTCATTGATGAGTTCGGACTTGGACATGTACGCAAAAACCGCGGCGACTTTCTTTCAGGAGGAGAAAGGCGAAGGACCGAAATAGCCAGGTCTCTGGCCGTGAATCCCAATTTTATTTTGCTCGATGAACCATTTGCGGGGGTTGACCCCATCGCTGTTGAGGATATTCAGTCTATTGTGGCGCAATTGAAAACGAAGAATATAGGAATACTCATCACCGATCACAACGTACAGGAAACCCTGTCGATTACTGACAGGGCATACCTGCTCTTCGAAGGGAAGATTCTCAAGGCCGGCACAGCCGAAGAACTCGCTGCCGATGAAACCGTCCGCAAGGTCTATCTCGGCAAAAATTTCGAGCTGCGTCGCAAAGTGCCTTAAGCCGTTTCTGCTTTGCGAATGGTAAAAGTGTATTTTTCCATGATCTGATTGGCGAGCAAGCGGCGACATGCCTCATCCACTTTTGCTTCAGCTGCATTTTCATTTTCCGCTTCCACGTGCAGGGTGATGTGTTTGCCAATGCGCACATTGGTGATTTCGCTCAATCCAAGGTTTTTCATGCTTGAAGTCACGGCTTTTCCCTGAGGGTCGAGCAATGCATCCAATGGCATGATATCTATTTCGGCTTTAAATTCCATGATTTCTTCTGGTGAGATGTTGAATAATTGAAATAACGATGTACAAAATTAATATTATCGGGATAGCCTTCACCCAAAATACGGCAAGCAATATGATAGAAATCGCGATCAGGATGTATCGGTAGAGATTTTCTTTGAGCCCCGTATTTTTAAATTTCAGCGCAAGCAAAGGCAGTTCGCTTACCAGCAAAAGGGAAAAGACCAGGGCCGTGATCACTATGGCTATGTTTGATTCCAGAAATCCTGAATAAAACTGATTAAGCCAACCGCTGCCCGCACTTTGCGAAATCAGCGGAAGCGAAAGCCAGAAAAGTGCATTTGCAGGTGTTGGCATTCCAATAAACTGCTCCGATTGGCGCGTATCGATATTGAATTTTGCAAGCCGGTATGCCGAAAATGCCACCATAATCAGTGGACTGAATGCGAAAACAGTCTCCCAGGAAAATTGTAAGGCCCTATCCAAACTGCCCATCAGCGACAACGCTATGAAAGCGGGCGCCACACCAAAACTCACCAGGTCGGCCAGAGAGTCAAGTTGTTTCCCCAGTTCCCCACTTACATTTAATACCCTGGCGGCCAGGCCATCGAAGAAGTCGAATACAGCCGCAAGCAAAATTAAATATGCCGCCAATGCAACCGACCCCTGAAATGTGGCGTAGATAGCCAGCGTGCCAGAAATCAAATTGCTAAGCGTGATAATATTAGGGATTTGAGATTTCAAATTCATAGGCGTCGAATTTAACGATAACCCGTGCAATTTTTTTCTAATTTCAGTGTTTTAAACCCGAATCGATGGTTAATTTCGTCCTATGTGGAATCAGAGTTCCCGCTTGAAAAGCGGATTACCCCTTCTTGTTCTGATGCTTGTGTCCATTTGCGTACAAGGTCAAACACGAAAATACAGCAATGAATTTCTAAATATCGGAGTGGGTGCCCGCGCGCTTGGAATGAGTGGTGCCAATGTAGCCAGCACCAGTGATGCCACGGCAGGGTATTGGAATCCTGCGGGCTTAGTGGATATCAAAGCCGATCTCGAGGTTGCCGCCATGCACGCAGAATATTTTGCTGGTATTGCCCAGTACGATTTTGCAGCCATCGCCAAACCCATTGACTCCGTTTCGGTTATCTCACTTTCTGTAATCCGTTTTGGTGTAGACGACATTCCAAATACCACCCAGCTCATCGACGCGGATGGCCAGCTGAATTATGACCGTATCACCCGGTTTTCTGCTGTTGATTATGCTTTTCTGCTTTCCTACGCCAGGAAGATGAAAGTCCCAGGACTCTCCGTGGGAGGAAATATAAAGGTCGTACACCGCTTGATAGGCGATTTTGCGAATAGCTGGGGTTTTGGTATCGATCTCGCCGCCATCCATCAACACAAAAACTGGCGCTTTGCCTTGATGGCACGTGATATTACTTCCACTTACAATGCATGGAATTATTCCCTGGATGAAGCCACCTTGCAGGTATTTGAAGCCACCGGCAATGAAATTCCCGAAAATGGACTGGAAATCACGCTACCCAGATTTATTCTCGGGACTTCCTACAAAAAGGAATTCAACAAATTTTCGGTACTTGGTGAAGTCAATGCGGTACTTTCTACCGACGGCCGACGAAATGTGCTCGTAAGTGGCGACCCGGTCAGTATAGATCCACTCGTTGGTTTGGAGTTGGGTTATCTGAACATAATTTACCTGCGTGCGGGTATTGGCAACATCCAGAAAATCAAAACTTTCCGAAATACTGAAGAATATACGGTCCAGCCAAATCTGGGTGTTGGTCTGCGACTCGGGAATTTCTTCCTTGATTATGCCCTCACAGATATCGGCGATCAGTCCGATGCGCTCTACTCGAATGTGTTCTCCTTGAGATTCCAGATATTTAAGAAAACCGGCGGGTGAAAAAACTTTTACTAAGCGCGATCATTTCTTGTTTTATCCTCACACTCGCCGGTCAGCCTTTCGGCAATGAGTGGATCACTTATAGCCAGCGGTATTACAAAATCCCAATTGCCGAAGATGGCGTGTACCGCATCACCTTTAACGATATTGCGAATGCCGGGATTCCGATTTCCGGCATCAATCCGCAACATATTCAGATGTTTTCGGCATCGCAGGAAGTTCCTATCTATATAGCAGGAGAAAGCGATGGAATATTTAATTCGAGCGACTATATAGAGTTTGTAGGACAGGCCAATACGGGAAAGTTTGAGACGCCGCTTTATCCTTCTGTAGCCGCGCATGCCAATGACGCGTACAGTCTTTACAACGATACCATATTTTATTTTCTCACCTGGACCAA
>PPFU01014325.1_pt1 | contig 14603 bp, 9 predicted proteins | sample 1535991 | NCBI WGS metagenome assembly PPFU01 (sample SAMN04901290, study PRJNA319586) | Hypolithon metagenome, whole genome shotgun sequencing project. | isolation source: Antarctic Hypolithon | place: Antarctica: Miers Valley | collected 2014
GATCGGTCTGCGCCCATTCCCAAGCCATCTCGCGCAGCATGGTCTCGCGCACCTCCGGCTCCGACACATCCGCGATCACCCGCGTCGCCGCCTCCAGGTCGAACTGCCGCAGCTCGCGAGAGAGCACCTGCAGCGACTGCTCCCGCGTCTCCCCCGCCCGCAGCGCGCGCACGAAAGCCGCCGCCTCCGCCGGCGCGACAAACACCCAGCCACCGAGAACTCCCTGCATTCCATTTGCCTTGCGCTTGTTCCCCGCTTTCTCCGGCAGCCGCGCCACGAACTCCGCCGCCGCGCGCGGATCGGATGCCGAGATCACGATCCCGATGCGCATTGCATTCGCCGCCCGTTGCTCGGGCGAAAAGTAGCGCACCCAAGCCATTGCCTGCGCTCCGGTGAGCACGTCGGAGCCTTCCAGCATCGCCTCCGCGAAAGCCGCCTGATCTCCCGGTGCCAACGAAGCCAGCGCCGCCTCCGCCGCCGCGGTATCCCGCTGCACCCACGTCCTCGCGATTGCCCGCACCACCTTTTCGCGCACGTCCGCCTCGAGCTCCGGGATCATCTCCAACCGTTCCGCGAAGCTCCGGTCGTTGTTGAGGGATGCGACGCCGAAGAGAGCCGGGAGGGCGTTGCCCAGCGACGCGGCATCCACCCGCTCCAGCACCGCCGCGAGCGCTCCGTCGAAGTCCCGCTTCGCCCAGCCAGCCACCGCGGCCGCCATCCCTTTTTCCCGCATCGGCCCCGCCAGCCCGTGCATCGCCACATCCAGCGCCTCCTCCGGGTCGTTCTGCGCGAGATGATCGATCAGCTTCGACACCGCCACATCGCGCTCGCCCGGCAGGAGCGTCTCCACCCACGCCAGCCCCGCCCGCGCGTCGCCGGTGAAATTTTCCGCCATGCCCTCGACGAGCGACGTCCGCGTCTGGCCCGGAGGGATGCGCTGGAGCAACGCCTCGCCCGCCTCCGGATCGCTGCCGAGCGCCCGGCCCACCTCGCTCACCGTCGAATTGTTGCCCAGCTCCGGGTGGGCCAGCAGAGCCTCCACCGCCGCCTCGGCGCCGCGGGCTGCCAATCCGATCAGATAATAGCTATGCGCCGTAGATTGCTGCTCGCTGGGGAGGTTCTGCATCCACGCCCAAGCCGCATCGGGATCAGACTTCGCCCATTCGCCCACGACGGTGCTGTAGTGTCCCTGGAGATTCCCCGCGTCACCTAATCCGAGCGCCCCTTCCGCCGCCGCTCGCGGATCCTTCGCCGCCCACGTTTGGAAGAATCTGTAGGCGACCATCCCGCCTCCGCTGGCATCGGCGTTCGCCCGGATGAAATCCAGCCCACGCTCGGGATGATGCTCGCCCAGCGCCTTTCCCACCGACTCCATCGCCAGCGCCCGCTCCCGCCCCGTGAGCGCATCCACCAGCTTCACCGCCGCCGCCGGATCGCTCCCCCCCAGCGCCGCCACCGCCACGCCCAGCACCTTGTCCCGAGCTTCTCCCTTGAGTTCCTTGTTCGCCAGCAGCGCCTCCACCCCGCCCAGCGCCACGATCCGCTTCACGATCGCCTCGCTGTAAAAGCCGCGCACCCCCTCCGGCCCGCCCTGCGCGATCACCACGTATTTCAGCAGCGCGATCAACTCCGCCACCCCCGCCTGCCCGAGAGCCGCCAGGAACCTCCCCGTCCGCGCCCGCAGATCGCCTCCGTCGAGAATCACCTCCGGGCTGAACGCCCGATCATCCCCGCGCCACCGCCCCGCCCGTCCCCCGCCTCGGCTCCCGTCTTTGCCACCCCACGCACCTCCGTCTCTCCCGCCCGCCCAAGCCCGAAGCCAATCCACCCCGCCGCGAGCGCCAGCATTCCGATGACGACGATGCGTAGAGAAATCATGGCTCAACGAATGTCATCACGAAGGCACGACGGAGGAGGGCAGGCTGCCGCGGCCAGCGCGCGTCGCCGTGCGAGCAGCGTCCCCGGATTGGGGAGCGCACGCGTCCCGCGTGCTGGTTTCGGCGTCCCGCCGAAACGAACTTCCGAGCGACGTCGCAGAACCGAAGGAAGCGTCTCGGTCTCAGCTCGCGCAGCGAAAGTTCGTCGCGGCGAGACGCCGCGACCAACACGCGAGACGCGCATGCTCCCCGAGTCTCGAAGTTCGCGCCAGACGATGGCGCGCCTTCGACCATCAAGACCGATTCCGAAAACGTCATGCGCCCGGCGTCCATCTACAGATTCAGAGCCACGACTCACCCACCGTCACGACATCACCTTCCTTCAGGTTGTAAGCCCGAGGCGCGTCCTTGGCGTTGATTTCGATGCTCTTGTTGTCGGCTCCCACGACAACGATTTTCTTTTGATTGGCGATTTTCGTAAAGCCACCAGCCATCGCGACCAGCGTGGCGATCGGGCTGTCCGAATCGAGCGCATAGACACCCGGCGCATTCACCTCTCCAAGAATGGTGACGCGAATCTGGCCCGGCGCGGCCTCCGGCATTTTGTTGCCCGTCGTGGAGGCGCGCACCAGCGCTTCGATCCGGGCAAGCCGCGCTTCGATGGCCTGCAACCGTATTTCCACCGGATCGGGTTTGTTATTTTCGTCGGCAAAGGCTCCCGCCCCCGCGAGGGCGAACAGTGTTAGAATGAGCAGTCGTTTCATCATGTTTCGATAGGTTGAGGATTCAATTGAATATCGTGGAAAATCGCGACTCGCATCGCCATCAGTCACTCATTTCGCGCCCGCTCGAGCTCTGCCTTCAAGACACGCACCCTCTCCATGACCTCCACTCGCTTCGGATGCTTTTCCGTGTGAGTCCCGCTCAACCTGCTGTCCTCCGCCTCCGCTTCCCGGAGCCGCTTCTGGATGTGCGCGCGGTGTTGTGCGGGCGTGACTTGTGACGCTGTGGCCAGAGCGTCGAGGCGTGCCCTGGCTGCGATCACCTTCGGATGGCGCTCTTGGTATGTCAGCCGCAGCACCGCCAGATCGAGCTTGGCGTCCAGCAGTGGGTCCTCTGCAGGCGCGGCAGGCGCAGGGGCGATCAAGAGCACGAGCATGATGGCGAAGAAGATTGGTTTCATGGGATATGCCGAAGTGTTCGATCAATTCGCGGCGGCTTCAAGCAGGTCGATGAGTTCCGCGTCCCCCTTCTCCCGCGCGAGGTCGAGCGCGTTCTCATTTCTCCTTTGGTTTCCGCTCGCGGTTGATCGAGACCTTCGCCAGCCGCTCGAAGGTTTGCAGCGTCCGGGCAAAAGGCGTGGAGCAGCCCTGCTGATCGCACGAAGCCTGGATGATCTCGCTGAGGCGCATCTGCTTTTTTTCCTCCTCGCCGAGAAGCGGATTGGGATCGGCTCCAGCCGCGGCCAGCATCTCGAACACCCGCGAATTGCCGCCGGGGTTGCGCGTGAAGATGGCCGCCTGCATCAAGCTGGCGCGCGTGGAAGCGTCCTCGCTGAGCGCTCCCGCGCCGAGCAGCATCTTCACGCAGCGCTCGAAAGCATCCGCCGGGCGCTGCTCGTCATACGGATGCGAGTTCCACACGGCTTGCCAGAGCGCCTGCCGCAGCTCGGCGGCATCATGCGGCGCTTGGCGATGCGCGAGCAGCTCGGCGAGCGTCTCGTGCCGGCCTTCCGACGCCGCTGCGGTGAAAGCGTTGCCCTCGGGCCGGGGCGCAAGCGGCACTCCTTTGGCGAGGGCGGCGCGGACGGCTTCGAGATGGCCCTGCCGCGCCGCGGTCGGCAGCGCTTGGTCCCAGAAATCCGGATCCTCCTCGAATCCCGGCGCGGATGCGAGCGACTCCACGATTTTCGCCTCGTCTTCCGTCGCGATGAAAAAGGCGAGGTCGGAGACGCCTTTCGCTCCCGCATCCCGCAGGATTTTCGCCACTTCCGTGTGCCCATTCTGAATCGCGTTCTGCAGCAGCATGCCCGGTCGTTCACCCGCGTTCGGATCGGCGCCGCGGGCCAGCAGCACCTTCGCCGTTTTCGGCGAGCCATGCACGGTGCAGACCATCAGCGGCAGGATGGGGAAATCGTCGCTGCTCCCCCACAACCCCGGCTCATCGGCCTTCGCTCCGTGCTGGAGCAGCAGTTCGGCGATCTCCGCCTGGTCTCCATGCGCTGCCGCGATGAGACCCTTTTGCGCAGCGGCGGGATCGATCTTGCCCGCGGCCTCGATCACCTCCTCGATGGCGCTTGCAGAGGCGTAATTGTAGATCATGCCCGCAATCGCGTTTTCATCGGCTTTGGGTTTCGCGCCGGCGGCGATCAGCAGCTTCGCGATCTCGCCGCTTTGCGCGCTGTCGAGCGGCGTGCGGTCAAACTCATCGACGTGATTCGGATCGACGCCCGCTTTCAACAAAATCTCCGCCGTCCGCGCGTCGCCCGCATCGAAAAGGAGGTTCTGATGGTTGTCGCCGATCATCTTCGGATCGAGCCCCTGATCGAGCATCCACTGAACGATGTCCGCGCCGCCGAATCGCGCCTGATAAGTCAGAATGCTCACGTCGCGCTTGAACAGCTTCGCGTTCACATTCGCGCCGTGGGCTTTGAGCAGCTCGGCCACTTTCACGGATTTGGCAAAACAGAGCGGTGTGTAATCCCAGCCAGGATGCTTGGGGAGATCGACTTGCGCCCCGCGCTCCAGCAGCAGCTTGGCCGCCTCATATTGCTCCTCTCGCGAAGCCAGGGTCAGCGGGGTGTGGCTGCGGGCCGATTCCCATTCCATCTCCCTGGTGGCGACACAATCGATGTCAACGCCCGCATTCAGCAGGCGTTTTATGGTTGCGAGATCGCCCTTGCCCGCCGCGGCGACGAGTGCGTCCTGGTCGGCCCGCTGCTGGCGCGTCTCGGCGGCCCGCCGCGTTATCCATTCCGCCATCTCCGCAGCGGCGAGATCACGCCTGGCTTCGAGCCCCGCCGGGTCGAGCCAGCGCGCCAGCATCGCGTCGATGAAATCCCTGCGCTCCTCGCGCACCAGCTCGTCGAGCAGCGCGTCGTCCGGCTGCCAGTCCTTGCCGTAGTGCGTCTTGCGCAGCTCATCCAGCAGCACGGTGAAGGCTTTCAATTCCCGCTGGCGCACGAGTTGGTCGAGCAGCTTGTCCGCGATGCTTGCGTCGAACGCGCCGGATTGATCGTAATGGATCAATGCGGCAATCTCCTCCGGCTCGCCCGCCCGCGCGGCAATGATCATCGCATCCGGGATGCGGACCGACGCTTCGGCAGTGGCCGGGGACTCAGCGCCGGTTTTCGGCGTGGAATCCAGCTGTCCTGTGGCCTGCGCGACGGGCGTGGGGGTCGATAACTCTTCGCTGGATAGCGCCCCAGTGAGGATTTTCGCGGCGATTGGTGCGGCGACCGCTCCGCCAGACTGCGCGCCCGGCACGAGCACGCAAATGGCGAAGCGCGGTTTTTCATAGGGCGCAAAGCCGATGAACCAGCCAGCCGTCTCCTTGACGGTGCCTTGCAAAAACTGCGCTGTCCCGGTGCGTCCGGCGACTTCGATTCCCTCGACTCTCGCCTGCGCTCCCGATCCGCCACTTTCATTGACCGTCCGCCACATCCCGCGCCGGATCGTTTCGATATCGGCTTCGTCGATGCCTTCCTCCCGCAGATCCGACCGGACCACGGCCTTGCGCTTCGGGGCCACTCCACCGGCGTCCGTGATTTCCTCCACGAGCCGCGGCTGATGAGAGACGCCGCCATTGGCGAGAGTCGCGGCCACCATCGCCATCTGCAGAGGCGTCGCCTTCACGTAGCCCTGGCCGATTGAGGTGTTCGCGGTGTGGGGGCCCGACCACTGCTCTCCCGGCCTCACCGCTTTTAACCAATCGGGCCCCGGAAGAACTCCCCCCTCCTCACCCCGCAGCGGGATGCCGGTCTTTGCTCCGAGCCCCAGCATTTTGCCGACCCGGTCGATGGCGTCGATGCCCGCCACGTTTCCAGATTGGTAGAAAAACGCGCCGCACGAGGCGTGGAGCGCATCGGCCAGGCCGAGCGATCCGTGCGCGCCCTGCTTCGCATCGATCCAGCACTTCAGCAGGTAGTCGCCATACTGGACGCCGCCGGTGCATTCGAACGTGTCCGCGGCGTGCCCCGCCAGCGCGCCGGCGAGCGCGGTGACCGGCAGGAAAGCGCCGCCCGCTGGATATGCGGTCACGGCGTGATTCATCTCCAGGTCGCGCGAGTCATCCTTCGCAGGATCGACTCGGGGCGCCGATGCCATCGCGAGGATATTGCCAGTTGCGGGATCGACCACGACGACCGCGCCGCTTCCTGCTTCTCGCAAAGCCTGCTCGGCCAGCAATTGCAGCCTGGCATCGAGCGTCAGATGCGCCGTTTGTCCTGCGGCAGGGACGGCCGGTTCCGTCAATTGGCCGAGCACCTGCGCGGCGAGCGCGTCATTCGGGAATACGAGGCGGGAATCCCGGGATTCGGCGAGCACGGTTCCTTCGCGATCGAGCACTACGCCGGAGCCGCTGGCCGGCGGAGCGATCTTCGTGATGCGCAGCAAGAAGCCGTGCTTGAAAGCCCCCACGCTCGTGTCGGCAATGGAATTCTGCTTGGTCTCGCCCAACAAAACATAGTCTCCCTCGGTGATCTCCGGCGGCAGGGTAGCGGTAAACGAGTCTGAAAAAAGTGGGACTTCCGTCTGCACGCCTGTAGTGATGAAGCCACGATAGGTCACCGCGATTTTGTAGTTCCCATCGTGCGGCCCAATGACGATCCGAAGTCCTTTCTCGGGCTCCTTCGCTACTCGATCGCCTGTCCGAAGCGATACTGGATTGCCTGTCCGAAGCCATAATCGGCCCACCTCTCCATCGACGATCTCATGGATGTCGGCTGAGAACGAGTCGGGCGGGAGGGCGACCGTCGTCCCCCACGAGCGGATGCCGAGAAACTGCGCCAGCTCATCGGCGGTGATGGCGGAGGCGTGATAGAGAGCGGAGAAAACGAGCGCGAAGGCGAGGGCGAGTGGGCGTAATTTCATAGGGCGGTTTTGTTTGTTTTCGTTGGAATCATGCGGGTTCGAAAATCTCCGCGCCGGTGGCGGGTGGCGGCTCCCATGCGGCGGCGCACCGCGGGCAATGAGCCGCGCGCGCGGGCCGGGGATGGGCGCAGCGTGGGCAGCGGACCAGCGTCGGCCAGTCGGTGAAAAGCCGGAAGGCCAGGAAGCCGGTGACGCCGAAGAGGAGGGTCAAGGCGATCCATATCGCGGTGCGGCTGGCGGAGAGAGCGGCGCGGCGCGCCCAGAAAAACGCAGCGAGACCGAGCGCCGCAGCCAGCGCGAAAAGCGCCGCCAGATCGCCGGGCTCGACAGGCGCCGCGCCGCCAGGAATCCAACGCTGACCTGGGAGGCCGGAACTGCGATTTGGCGTGCCGAGGGCCGGGAAAAGCGATGCGATGGGCATCCGCAAGAGCCGTGCGGCCCAGCGCGCCTTGACGATGCGCGGGACCGGCTCCTCGACCGAATGGCTTTGGACGCGCTCGCCCTTCGCGCCGATCACCTCCAGATGCATTTCCCGCGACGGATCGTCCTGCGGGGCGAAGTATCCGCGGGAGTATTGGATGAAAGTGCGGGCGTAATCCGAGGTCGCCGTGATCCCGAGTTGCGGCCAGCGCTCCAGATCGCGGCCGTAGGGGAGCGTGAAGAGCGGCGCGCCGTCGCCATCGAGAATGCGAATCTCCGACGTGAGCGCCACCGCGATTCTCGGGCGCTCGACGCCGGCGGGGAAGTAAACCGCGCTGTAGATCTCGGCGGAACCGGCATCGAGGAGCGGCGTCATTTTGCGATCCGCGAAATCGAACGCATAAAGCTGCGAGTCGATCCACGCGAGGTACGGGAGGCCGAACCACTGGCTGCTTTGTGGCTGGCTCGCAAACGGGCGCGGAACCGCGCTGGGCTCGTGGAAGCCGGTCGCGTCGCAAATGCCGATCCGCCGCGCGCTGAGCTTGTCGTAACCCGCAAAATAACTGCGCTTCCCCGGAATGAGATACCAAAGTTCGGTTCCGGAGTAGTCGCCGCGAACGAGTTCCACGTAGCTCCGCGAGGCCCGCGCCTGTCCGCCCGTGAGCCTCCTCCGCAAGGCGTCGAGGTGCCGGTACACAAAGGGATACGGATAGAGAAACCGATTCTCCGCGCTGTTGCCGGCGTAGCGTTCGTCGGTGACGACGTTGCCCGCCATGTCGGTGAGAGACGCTCCCTCCTTGGTCTGCTTCGCGAGGAGGACCGTGCCGTCCGATGCGATTCGGAGTTCGGTCACTCCAGAAATTTCCATCGTGCCCTGCGGCCGCCAGCTCGCGACGGCGATGGCGAGGAGCACAGCCGTGAGCGTGCCGAGGGAAATGACGACCGCCAGAGCCAGCCGAGCCGCCCAGGATCGCCGGCGCACCGAACCCAGCATCGCGCCCGCCGCGGCGGCGCCCAGCAAGGCCGCGGCTATCAGCGGGACCGCGAACGGGAACGAGCCGGTGAGATGCACCACCAGCATCGCCACGCCGCAAAGCGCGATCGCGCCGCGCGCGCCGAACCACCGGCCCGGCTGCAGAGCGAGCAGCAGCGCCAGGAAATAGAACGCGAGGCCGAGCAGCACGTCGCTCGCGGCGGGAATCGCGAGCCCCGGCACGAACGGCGCGGCGAACTGCCCCGGCCAGGCGACAAAGAGCGTGCTCACGAGCAGCGGGAGCCCGGCCGCCAGCAGATGCAGCACGGTGCCGGCAGCCGCTTTGCCCAGGAAGATCACCCGGCGACGGACGGGCCGGTGGAGCAGGCTCGCCCATTGATCGCGGCGCAGCTCCGGCAGAATCTGCAACGCCCCGAGCCCCGCGCCGATGGCGGCGCAGCCAAAGACGCTCACGAGGAGGAATCCGTCGCTGCAAAGCGTGACGCCGGACATGCTGCCCGAGCTTCCTTCGCGCGACGACGCGAGGGCGAAAAGCTCGGCCAGCAACAGGCACACGCCTCCCAGCGCGGCCCACTTCGCGTTCTCCCGCAGTTCTTTCCAGAGGATCATTTTCATGGGCGTGATTTCAGGTCTGGGAAGGCTGCGGCGTTGCCTGGAGTTCGATGATTTCGGTGCCGTCCCGCGCTGGCTCCGGCCACGCGGCACCGCAGTGCGCGCAGCGCTCCTGCTCAATTTGTCGTGGCAGTCCGCAGGCGGCGCACGGCACGGCGCGCGGACGTTCGCCCGCCAGCCAGAAGACGACGAAGCCCGGCAAGCCGAAGAGAAACACCGCGCCCGTCCACATCGCCACGCGGCGCGGCGGGAGCTGCGAGCGGCGGGCCCAGGCAAAGGTGATCGCCGCCAGCGCGAGCGCGAGAACGCAGAGCGTGACGCCGATGGCGAGTGTCTCTTTCCAGTTCCGCCGCAACTGCCCATCGAGCGCGTCGCGCAGCCGGTCAGAGCCGAACGCCGCGCCGATGCGGCGGTAGAGCATCTCGCCGAAAAAGAAGCCGGGGCTCTGCAGCCGCTGTGCGATGTAGCGGTTCCACATCGGCGGATTGAGATCTGGCGGCAGCGGCGGCAGAGTGTATGCGGCGAGCACCTCGCCCTGCGCGTTCATCACATCGACATACGACGGCATCGACTTGCGGATTTTCCCCTCGATCCAATCGCTCGGCTCCGCGTAGAGGACGAAGCGATCCATCGACTTCGGGACTCCCAAAGACACTCTCCCCCAGCGATCCGCATCGTGCTGGTAGGGCAGCATCGCCCGCACGCGCGCCTTCGCATCGAGGACCGCCATCCCGCTCGACAGGGCGATGCTCTGGAAATCAATGCTGCCATTTTGCAGTTTCGCCCAAGAGTGACCCATGCCGTAAATCGGACCGGGTTCCGGCAAAGCGATGGTCTCGATCCGCCGCTCGGCCAGGTGCGCGAACCGCAGCGACTCGTTCGTCGCCAGCGCGAGCACATCCCCGCCGATCTGGTTGGAGTTCATACCCTTGGGAAAAGGAGGCACGCTCGAGCCCGCTGGCGCAAACCCACGGTCACCCAGCCGGGCGAACTCCTTTTTCTCCAGCGGCAGCATCCCGATGAAACAGTCGTCCTGCACCATGTAGAACCACTGCTCGAACCGCGGATGTGAATACGGATCCCGCGCCCAGAGATACGAGTAGCTATCCCGATAGCTCGAGTTGTAGCTGCGGCGGCGCCAGCCATGCGAATCGCCGATATAGGCGGCGGCGACGTTCATCCCGAGTGTGTTTCCGCGGATGCGGTCGGGCCGGTATTTCGGATCGGCGAACGGTTTGCCCTCCACGTCCGTCGCGGAGAGCAGAACGTAATCGTCGCCATACGTGAGCCGCGCCGGCTCGCCGGATTCGAGGATTTCCCAGTTCGCATACTTCTGCTCGCCCTTCTGGCCGGCGACACTGCCGAGTTTTTTCGCCAGATCGCCCACGCCGCACACGCCATAGAAGGCGGCGATGAGAAACGCGATCCGCCCGAGCCACGGTCGGCGCCGCAGCGATTCCCGCGCGTGAATCGCTCCCCAGCCCGCGAGACAAAGCACGGCGGCCATCGCGACGGATGCCTCGATCACGACGCGGAAGAGGCTCTCCTGAATCGCGAAAAACGAAAGATGCACCGCGGCAAAAAGCGGGAGGGCGCGGCCTGCGAAGCGGCCTCCATGCAGGGCGAGCGCCAGCGCGGCGAAGTAGTAGCTCGCACCCGCGGCGATGTCCGCGAGCCCGGGCTGGACCATTCCCGGCACGAAGGGCGTGGCAAAATGCCCCGGCGTCGCCACGAGCCAGACGCACACGGCGAAAGGCGCGCCCGTCGCGCCGAGGTAGAGCAGCAGACCGGCGAGCGCTTTTCCCCAGAAGAATCGCCCGCGCGGCATGGGCCGGTGCAGCAGCGCCGCCCACCGGTCGCGCTTCAGCTCGGGCAGCACTTGCAGGAGGCCGAGGAAAAGCCCGGTCGCCGCGCAGCCAAAGAGCGTGACGAGGAGGAACGGCTTTTTGCAAAGCGTGATGCCGTCATGGAAATTCAAATCCTGCTGGCCGTATTGCGTGTGATGGAGCGCGTAAAGCTCCGCGCCGCCCAGCGCCAGCATCGCGAGCAGCGCCCACCTGCCGTTCTCCCGCACCTCTTTCCAGATGAGCGTTTTCATTTGCTCGCGGGCTGCCGGGTGAAAAACGTCTTCTCGCCGCGCTCGCCCACATAGCTCACGAAGGCATCCTCTAGCGTCATCTCGACCGGCTCGATCGACTCCGGGCGCAGCGCCGCCAGGCTCGCCTCGACCTCCGGCGTCACGTTGGCGAGCGTCAGCATCAGCTCGCGGTCGGTGCGGAAACTCTCCAGCAAACCCGCCAGCGCCGGAGCCGGCGGCGGCGTGTCGCGGAACCTCAAAACGTAATGCCGCAGATGCTGGCGGAACGTCTCCACCGTGCAATCCGCCCGCAGCACCCCGCCATCCAGCACCGCGATGCGATCCGCCACCCGCTCGACATCCGAGAGCAGATGCGAGGAAAACAGAATCGTCCGGTTCGGCTGCCGCGTCACGTAAAGCATCGACTGGAGCAGGCTGCGCCGCGCGACCGGATCGAGGCCGAGCGCCGGGTCGTCGAGCACGAGCAACTCCGGCTCCGGTGCGAGCGTGAGCGCCAGGCAGAGCCCCGCCCGCTGGCCGCGCGAGAGGTGGCCCGCCTTCATCTTCGGCTCGAGCCGGAAATGCGTGATCACCGCCTCGAAGACCTCCGGATTCCAGTTTGGAAAAAAGCTCGCCTGGAATCGCCCGCACTCGCGCACCGTCATCCAGCCATAGACATGATGCCCCTCCGGCAGATAGCCGATGCGGGCGCGCGCCGCCGGGCTCAGATCGCGCGAATCCTCGCCCAGCACCCGCGCGCCGCCGCGCGTCGCCTCCTCGAAGCCGAGCAGGATGCGGATCGTCGTGGTCTTCCCCGCGCCGTTGCGACCGAGGAAGCCGTAAATCAAGCCGCCGGGGACCGCGAAGGTGAGGTCGCGCACGATCTCTCGCGTGCCGTAAAATTTCGTGAGGTGATCGATTTCGATGACTGGTTTCATGATGCGTGGGGGTTCAGGATTTCGGCCGGGAGTTGGGTGGGGTTTTGCGCTGGAGATCCTTCCACGTCGTCTCCAGCAGCGCCCTCACCTCGGGCAAAGTCGAGCCGAGCAGCGAAGCCTCGTGGCAAAGCTGCTCCGCGCACTGGCGGAGCCGGCGCGCCTGTTCCGCGTCGGAATAGACCTGCCGGCGCTCGGCCACGAACACGCCGCGGCCCGAGCGGCTCTCCAGCAGCCCCTCGCGGATGAGTTCCTGGTAGGCGCGCGCCACGGTGTTCGGGTTGATGACGAGCGACTCGGCGAGGACGCGGACGGGCGGCAACTGCTCCCCCACCTGGATCGAGCGCAAAGCCACGGCGCGCTGAATCTGGCGCATGATCTGGCGGAAAATGGGGACGTCGCTGGCGGGAGCGACGGAAAAAGCCAGCGACATAGGCGTATTAATTCGTTAATACACTTTCGGCGCAAGCGCTTTTTTGGGGACATGGGAGAGCTTGCCCCGGAAGCAGCGTGAGTCCGCGCCCGGCGGGACTTTTCAGATCGACGAAGGCGTGGCTGATGTTGCCGGTGGAGGGGATCGCCACGCGCATGACCGACCAGCCTTTGGCGAAATCCGAAGACGGGTCCACGTTGCCAGGCTCACTCCCGGCGGGTTTATCGAGTTTTGCGACAGGACGCGCGGCGTGTAGCGGCGGCGTCTCGCCGCCGGTAGTTCCGGGAGGCGCCCTCGCCTCCCGACCCGGAGCGCGGCGAGGCTCCGCGGGAACTTCCTGCGACGAGGGCGTCGCAACTACGCCCGCCGACCCACTGCGTGGCAGCGCGGAGGCAGATGATCAAGAGCGGGCGAGTCATGCTGGAAAACTTTGTCCATTACAGTCTCAAAGACCAGCCAGCGGGATTAGCAGGACTGGCGGCTCTGAATCATCACCAGGCAGCGACCGCTCGCCCGCTTTCTCGAAATGCTTCGCCGCCTCCGCCTCGCGCCCTTGAGCGTGAAGAATGATTGCGAGCGTCCGATGGCAGTATTTGTCCTCCGGGGCGAGCCGCAATGCCTCACGGATTGTTTTCTCAGCCGCCGTTACTTTCCCCAGACGAAACCGGACCACCGCGAGATTTGAGAGCGCCCAGACCGACTCAGGCTGCTGCGCGACGATCTTTTCGTAAGCTTTCTCCGCGCGGGCGAACTCTCCCTTTTCGAATAACTGCCGGGCTTCGAGTGCGAGCGGGCGCAAACTCGCGGGCACGTCGTGGTCAGGGTCTTCCGCCGCGCCGCAAGCCGCGCAACGCCAGACGCAAGCGAGAGCTAGTGAAAGTAGAAGCTTCATGGCGCGACGTTGGATTTCGGAGTGACTTGCGAGATAGCTACCAGATACGCGAACCAGTATCGGCGCGATTCGCTTGTTGCGACTCCAGCGGTGTGGCGGGTAAGCTGCCGCAATGAATATGGCCGAGATCGAACGGGAGGCGCTGAACCTGCCACGCGCCGAATTGCGGACTTTGACTGCCCGGCTGGACACTGCCGTCGCCGCGCAGGTCGATGCCGATTTCGACTGGTCGGCGCGTGCCGGAGCTTTCGACAGCATGGCCGAGGAGGCTCTGCGGGAGCATCGCGCCGGTGCGACCCAGCCTCTCGATGACCTCCTCGACGAGCGCTAGCTTTCGTCGCCAGTTCGCGGCACTGCCTCCCGTGGTGCAAAGGCTCGCCCGAAAGCAGTTCCGGCTCTGGCGGCATGACCACTTTCATCCGTCGGTTCATTTCAAAAAAGTGAACCGCTTCTGGTCGGCGCGCGTGGACCGTGACCATCGGGTGCTCGGGCTGGAAGATGAAAGTCATATCGTATGGTTTTTCATCGGGCGTCACGGTGAATACGAGCGCCGGATCTAATTCTTCTCCGATTCCGGTCCCGGGATGCGCTTTTCCTCCAAGAGACCGATCATCTCCGCGTCTCCCTTCTCCCGCGCGAGGTCGAGCGCGGTCTTGCCCGCGGCGTTGCGCAGGGTCGGGTCGGCACCTTTTGCCAGAAGCAGCGTGACGACATGACCGTACATCGAGTTCCCCTCTCCGCGGCTTCCGTCTTCGTTCACCTTCGTCACCGTCATGGGTGCGTCCGCTGGCTTGCCCGTGACGGCCAGCATGAGGGGCGTCATGCCGTCGGCTCGCGGCGCGTTCAAGTCGGAACTCATATCAAGCAGCGGCTCGATGAAGACGTTGCCTGCAAACGCGGCCTGCTGGAGCGCCGTGTGGCCCGCCAGGTTGCGGGTGTTCAAGTCAGGTTTCCTGGACGCGATGAGCATCGCGAGCGCGTTCAAGGCCGGAACCGCTTCCCGCTTGTCGTTCATCCCATGGAGGGGAGACCAGTCGCCCTGCTGCGATTTTATGGCGGTCAGTCCCGCAGGTGTGAAACCAAGCTCGTCGAACAGATTTACGTCGGCACCGTGATCCAGCAGCAACTTCACAGAGGCAACTTGTTCGCGACGCACAGCAAAGAGCAGTGGCGTCATCCCGCTTGCAGACCGCTCGTTCAGATCCGCACCGGCAGCGAGAAGCTTTTTCATCTCCTGCAATTCGCCGAAGGCGGCAGCTTCGCTGAGTCTGCC
>PPFU01000444.1_pt1 | contig 14587 bp, 12 predicted proteins | sample 1535991 | NCBI WGS metagenome assembly PPFU01 (sample SAMN04901290, study PRJNA319586) | Hypolithon metagenome, whole genome shotgun sequencing project. | isolation source: Antarctic Hypolithon | place: Antarctica: Miers Valley | collected 2014
TCGGAGCGGCGGGAGTCAGTCCAGAACAGGAGGGTGAGTTCGATGTCGCTCGGCCCCAGCTCCTGCACGCGGAGCGACGGCGCTGGTTCATCGAGCACCCCTTGCGCGATTCCTGCTGCCTCGAGGAGCACCGCAGAAGCCCGCTGGAGATCCTCGTCGTAGCCGAGAAAGACCGTCACGTCGCCTCGCCGCACCGGAGAAGCGGTGTTATTCGTCACGCGCGAGGTGAACACCTGCCCGTTAGGCACGAGCACGAGGCGCCCATCGTACGTGCGGATCTCGGTAGCCCGCAGCGTGATCCGCTCGACGCCTCCCTCTGTGTCCTCGACCGCGATCTGATCGCCAATGCGGAACGGGCGCAGCACGAGCATGAGCAGACCTGCAACCAGGTTTGAAAGCACGTCCTTGAGCGCAAAGCCGAGCGCGAGGCCGGTAAGCCCCAGCCCGGCTACAGCCGTCTGCGGATCGAGGCCGAGCGCGCCCAGCGCCACGAGCAGCCCGATAAGCCAGATGACTACCGAGGCCATCTGTTTAACGAGATTCTCGACCGTGAGGTCGTCCACGACGCGCCGGAAAGTCCAGCGCATGAGCCTCCGGATGGCAATGGCAAAAATCCAGAAAAAGCCGAGCACGAGTAACGCGGCAAGCGCACGCGGCACGATCACGATGGCCGAGTCGAGCAGGCGTCCAAACGCGCTCGCTACCGATCCCTCCACCTCTGCTGCAAAGCGCTGCCACCCCGACTGCCGCCGGGCTGTGGCCCGTGCGAGGCCTGTGTCGAGGGCTACCGCCCACTGCGACGCGAGCACATCGACCGTCGACAACAGTTCTTCGGCATCTGCAGGCGTAACGGTTACAACGGGTACGCCGCTTACCACGAGTGTACGTTCTGCCTCTGTTGCGCCGGGCAGCACCTGGGCCGCGGTGATAAGGTCGGGCCGTTCGAGCAGGCGGCTGATCCGGCGCTCGACGCGCCGCGCGCGGGTCTGCTCATCGGTGGTGTCGGTAGCCGCAACGCGAAAAAGTACGCGGCCATCCACGCGCACGCCGGCAAGCCCGTCCTGCGCCTGAACAGCCCCTGCCAGGACGAGCAGCAAGACAAATATGGAAAGCGTACGCATCATGGAATTCCTGGCAGGCAAGTAGGTGCGTGAATAGAAACTATCAGCCGGTTTCTCTCTCGCTTCGGAAAGACCACGCCGTAGCGCAGGCGTACTCACTGCAGCGGCACCTGCAGCGCGCGACGCTGGTCTAAGGTATCGTGACACGGAGTGCTTTGGGGCGCATCAGGCTCTGGTCTACGGGTTCTTGCACGGCTCATAATAGAGGCATGGCAAGATCTTTACACCGCCCCCGGCTGCCGCAGATGATCTTATCGAGCCGCCGGAGCAGATGCTGCCCTGCCCTGTAACGAGGCAACTGAGCCGGCCACCACGCTGCTCAGGCACTGCTCAACGCTGAAATATGGATGCAACGCGACAGCACGATCAACCCCGCGAGGCAAGCCGGAGTGGCGGGCAGCACCCGCGTGACGCCACGTTTACACGCCGCGCCCTGAAAGCGGTTGGGGTAGCGGTGCTCATCGTTGGGCTGCTGCTGATTCTGCACACGGTCGTCAACGTGCTACTCCTCGTTTTCGCCGGGACGCTGCTGGCCGTTTTGTTCGGCGGCCTCGCCCAGCTGCTGGGTTCCCACACGCCGCTCTCACACGGATGGGCACTCCTCGTCGTTGTGCTCGCCGTCTTCGTGCTGATAGGGGTCGGTAGCTGGTACGTTGCCCCGCAGATTGCCGCTCAGTTCGACGAGCTGGGCCAGCGCCTGCCGGAGTCGATAAATCGTCTGGAAGCGTGGCTCGCGCAGCACGAGTGGGGGCAGGCAGTCCTGGACGAGGCACCGGTACCAGCGGACATTGTAGCAGGCGAGAGCGGGGCCTGGTCGCGTATTGGCGGTGCCTTTTCAACTGCGCTGGGCATGATTGCAAATGTGCTCTTCACCCTCGCGCTGGGCATCTATCTGGCTGCCAATCCCGCACTCTACCGGAAGGGAATCCTCCTGCTCGTCCCTGCCAACCATGAGGATCGGGCAGGACAGGTGCTCACAGAGACCGGCCGCTCGCTGTGGGGGTGGTTGACGGGCCAGTTTATTTCCATGTTGATCGTCGGCATCATGACGTGGATCGGGCTTGCCGTACTCGACATTCCCCTTGCCCTTGTACTGGGGCTCATCGCCGGGCTTTTCGAGTTCGTGCCGTTAGTCGGCCCATTCGTGAGCGCTGTGCCGGCAGTACTGATCGCATTTCTACAGGGGCCCGACAAGGCCCTCTACGTCGCGCTGTTGTTTCTGGGCATCCAGCAACTCGAGAGCAACGCGATCATGCCAATCGTCATGAAAAAGGCCGTCTCGCTGCCGCCGGCCCTTACGCTCGCGGCCACCGTGCTGGGCGGCACCCTATTTGGCCTGCCCGGCCTGCTGCTGGCTACCCCGCTCATGGTCACCGTGATGGTGCTTGTGCGGATGCTCTACGTAGAGGACACGCTCGGCAAGCAACCGAAAGCGGTGGAAGATCAGGATTGACTTCTGGAAGGCAGTGGGCGCTGATACGGGCCGGGGATTATTTAACTCCTGGTGCGGCTCGTTCAACCACACCCAACTACGCGACGACCGGGTGCTGCGTCTTGCAGATGCCTCGGCTACGCTCGGCATGACGAGAACGAGCGGGCTGCGTCACGACGGTGGGACCGGTGCACAAAAAAAGCGGGCAGCTTCCAGACTGGATGCTGCCCGCTCCCCCCATCAGCCCGTCGGTCTGAAAGCGCCGGTGGTAGGCCTGCCCCTTTGTGGCCTGCACCGGTTGGTCGCCTCTTTCCGGGGGCTGGTAACCTGTTGCAAAGTGACTATCGGCCAGCTTCTGAGAAAGGTTAAACCAGCCCACGGAAATTTTTCAGCGCACCTCGTAAGGAATCAGCGCACCTCGTAAGGAAATAGACGGCCCTACGGCCCGACTCAGACAGTCGCACAGCATATCTCAAAACAAACCGCCCCCCGTATGGGGAGGGTGGGGGTGTTTGCCTCAGCGCCGTTCAGCGCATAATACCTCCAGCCCCCTTCGGCTTCGCTCAGGGCAGGCTCCTTCGGCAAAACTCAGCGCATAACACCCTCCGGCCCTGCGGGCCACCTCCCTCAAGGGAGGGGTTTGCAGAGACTTTATCTACGAGTTCAACGCAAATCGCCCCCTACAGGCCTGTCCCGCCATCAGCGGGAGGGCTCCCCGCATCGCGGGGTGGGTGGGGTGTTGTGCCTGTACAAAGCTCAGGACGGGCAAGGGAGGAGTGGCACAGCCAGCTTCTCAGTACTGCGCGATGGTGTAGCCTCGCGCCTCCAGCAACGCCAGCAGGCCGTCGTCGCCCAGCAGGTGCAGCGCGCCAACCACCACGAGCGGCGTTCGTCCCTCGCTTACCAGCGCCTCGATCTGCGGCACCCAGGCGGTGTTGCGCTCGGTGAGCACGCGCGCGCGGAAGTCCGGCATCGCGTCGAGGTCGGCAAAGGCGAGGCGGGCGAGAGCCGGCGCGTCTCCCTTTTTCCACAGCGTAGCCATCGTGTCCACCTGCGCCACGGCCTGGTCTACCTGCGCGAGCGAATACTGTAGAAACTGCTCCTGCATCTCGGGCGACATGGTGTCGAAAAAGTCGACCTGCGCGTCGAGCGTTTCCAGCCCGTAGTGCGGCTTGCCGTCTGCGCGGGCGCGGGTGTAGAAATGCATATCCAGCCCTAGTTCGGCCTGGTAGCCCGCCTGTTGCAGCGCCGTGGTGGTCAGCAGCATCCCCGCCAGCCACGGCTCTGCCCGCTCCAGGACGGGCCTGAGCATGGCACTTTCCTCGATGCGCGCGGCGACAAGGGCGCACGTCTCGGCCGTGACGTGGTCGCACAGCGCCGAGCCGTCGGCGTAGAGGCCGCGCTGCATCATCGTCACCGCGCCTGTCTGCATCTCGTCGAGGTCGAGTTCGAAAACGAGGGCGTCTGCCGCGGCGTAAGCCTGCTCTATCGCCTCCGAGAGCGGGTACGCGTCGGGGCGCATGAGGTGGATAGAGCCCAGCAGGTAGACCGTGCCCTTCTCCGACGTGGCCGACCACAGGAAAGAGGGCGTCTGGGCGCTGGCGAGCGTGGGCGCGAAGGCGAGCAGCGCGAGGCTGCCGAGAACGTGGCGCATGGATACATCGTTTGGATTGGACGATCCCCAACGCCTGCGCGCGTGCCGGGATGCAGACCCGCTTTTTTGCCGCGTGGCGATTACACCACGCCGGGCGCGAGCACCCGCAGTATCCCTGCATCCGCGTCTATCTCCGCCTCGACGCCGATAGGCAGCGTGTACTTATCCACGAGATGCCCCACGAGGTGGCTGCGCCACACCGGGATGCCCAGCCCCGCGAAATGGTCGTGCAGCACCTGCGAGAGCGTAAGCGACTTGGCGCCTTCGTCGGGCTCGCAGCGCTTGCAGTCGCCAAAGTAGACGCCGGAGAGCCGGTCGAGCAGGCCGGCGAGCTTGAGCTGCGTCAGCATCCGATCGATGCGATACGGCGCCTCGCCCACGTCTTCGAGAAAAAGGATGTGGCCGGAGAGATCGGGTACGTACGCCGTTCCCACGAGCGCCGCGAGGACGGTCAGGTTGCCGCCGAAGAGCGGCCCGCGTGCCACGCCCCGCGTGATCGTCTCGCGCGCCGTGCCGGGCGCGTCCTGGAGCACGATGTCCGTGGGCGCGACGACCGCCTGCCGCCAGTAGCCTGTCGTGAAGTCGTTCCAGGTCGAGGTAGCCACGGGGCCGTGGAAGCCTACCAGCCCACTCTGCGCGTAAATCGCGCTCAAAAGCGCCGTCACATCTGAAAAGCCGCACACGACCTTGGGGTGCGCGCGGATTATCTCGAAGTCGAGGTGGGGCAGCAGCCGGGCGCAGCCCCATCCGCCCCGCAGCGGCAGGATGGCATCCACCGCCGGGTCAATAAACATCGCCATGATGTCAGCGGCGCGGGCGCTGTCCTGGCCGCCGAGGTAGCCGTGCGTGTCCAGCACGTGCGCGCCCCGTTTGGTCTGGAAGCCCATCGCCTGCAGGGTCGCCTCTACCTCTTCGAGGTCGCCGGTGAAAAATGTCGCCCCGGCCGGACTCACCAGCCCGAGCGTGTCGCCGGGCTTCAGGCGTGGCGCGCGCACGATGGGAAGCCGGGGCCCGGCAGCAGCCGCAACGGCAAGCTGCGCCCCGGCAGGTGCGATAAACGGCACGGCGAGGGCCGCGGCCCCTGTGGTGGCGATAAACTGGCGTCGGCTGGGCATGGATCGGCGAGAAAGCAAGGCAGGGCTAAACTACGATCTCCCCGGGGCCCACCGCCCGTTATGCCTTCGGTGCTTCTCCCTTCTTGATGTGCAGCACGATCCGATCGTCCTCCCGCACCGGGTCTTCCACCATTTCGTGGTCGCGCAGCAGCGCCGGGATACGGTCGGTGCACAGGCGCAGGGCGCGGCGCCGGGCTTCAAGGCGCAGTACCCGCTCGCGGTCGATGTAAGGCTTCATCCGTAGCATGGCGTCCTCCGTGGGAAAGTGAGGCGGCAGGCAGAGGCCACGCCGCTCTGGTGGACTACACCCGGCCACTCATGGAAAGATTCTGCCCTTTAGCTGAAAGCCCTGCCGGGCCATCCTGCACGCGCGCGTAGGGGAATCCCCCGATGCCCACACGCGCTTTTAATCGCGCTTCTATGCAAGCCGTCCCCGCGCGTCTGTACCGTTGCAGGTCTTTTTTTCACGGAGTCAACTTTGGCCAGATCCAACAACACCACCGAGGCCTGGGGCAGCCGCATCGGGCTGATCCTCGCCATGGCCGGCAACGCCGTCGGGCTGGGCAACTTTCTGCGGTTTCCCCGGCAGGCGGTGCTCAACGGCGGCGGCTCTTTCATGGTCGCCTACTTCGTGGCCCTACTGCTGCTGGGCATCCCGCTGATGTGGATCGAGTGGGGCATTGGCCGCAAGGGTGGGGAGTTCCGCAAAGGGCACATCCCCGGCATGTTCGCCGCCCTCTGGCAGCACCCGGCGGCCAAGTACCTCGGTGTGATCGGGCTGGTGATCCCGCTCGCCGTGCTCGTCTACTACACCTACATCGAAAGCTGGACGCTGGCCTACACGTTCTTCTCCATCACGCAGGATTACTGGGGCGTGGGCACGCAGGAGGCGATGGTCAACTACCTGCAATCGTTCCAGGGCATCAGTGCCGCGCCCGTCCACGGCGCGTGGGTGCCGTTCGCCTTTTTCGCCATCACGCTGGCCGTCAACATCTACGTCGTGTCGAAAGGCATCTCGGGCGGCATCGAGAAGCTGGCCAAGGTGGGGATGCCCGTTTTGTTCGTGTTCGCAGTCGTGCTGGCCATCGTGGTGCTGAACCTCGACGCCGGGCCGGGCGGCGAGACGGCGGCGACGGGCCTCAACTTTATCTACGCGCCCGACCTATCCCGCCTCGGCGACGCGAACGTGTGGCTGGCGGCGGCAGGGCAGATTTTCTTCACGCTCTCCGTCGGCATGGGCACGCTGCAGGCCTACGCCTCGTACCTGTCGAAAAAGGATGACATCGTCCTTTCTGGACTGGCGACGGCTTCGACCAACGAGGGCGTCGAGGTCGTGCTCGGCGGCACGATTGCGATCCCGGCGGCGGTGGTCTTTTTCGGCGTCAGCGGCGCGGTAGCCGTCGCGCAGTCGGGCTCGTTCAACCTCGGCTTCGTCACCATGCCGCTCATCTTCCAGCAGCTTCCGCTGGGCAGCGTGCTCGGCTTCATGTGGTTCGGGCTGCTCTTTTTCGCGGGCATCACCTCGTCGGTGGCCATGGCGACGCCCATTCTCGCCTTTTTCCGCGAGGAGTTCGGCTTTACGCGGGAAAAGGTGGCGTGGGGACTGGGCGCGGTCGCTTTTTCGCTCGGCCTGCTGCACGTGCTGTGGCTGGAGCACGGCTTTCTGGACGAGTGGGACTACTGGGCGGGCACGTTCGGGCTCGTGCTGTTTGCCTTAATCGAGGTGATCCTGTTTATGTGGGTCTACGGGCGCGAAAAGGCGTGGGCCGCTATCCACGAGGGTGCCGATATCCGGATACCCGTCGCGTTCAAGTGGGTGATGACGGTCGTGACGCCGGTGTATCTGCTCGTCATTCTCGGCTGGTGGGGCGTGACAGACGCCCTCCCCATTCTCCGGATGGAGGTAGCGGCGGGCGGCGGGCCGGTAGCGCCCGAAAGCGTGCCGTATGTGCTGGCTGCGCGCGGGCTACTCATCGCCATCACACTCGGCTTTCTCTGGCTCATCCGCCTCGCGTGGAAACGGCCGCACGCGCAACCTGATACTATTGCTACCCGAGAGGTGACCCCATGACAACCGGAGCTATCGTGTTTATGGCGCTGAGCTGGGCTGGCGTGCTCGGCCTCGCAGGCTGGTCGTACGCCCGCATCCTGACCATCCAGCGGCGCAAAAAGGCGTGAGTTCACCGCGGGCGCCGGCGGCTACACTTTAAGCCACCTTTAATCCAGGTGCAGAAACTTGCCTGAGGGATTGCGGTGGTCCCCCCTGCTTCCAGTCTCGCTGTCATGCCTGCCTTTTCTCGCCTTTTACTGCTGCTTAGCCTCTTGCTGCCACTCGCTGGCGCAGGACAGGCGCAGGCGCGGCCTTTGGTTGATGCGGGCGAGCACATCATGGCGTGGCAAGGCATCGTGCCGCAGGCGGTGTTGCCGGAGCACGCGCCAATCGTGCGTGCGCCTTCGGTGCCGGTGCGCGTGCTGCCGGAACGTGCAGGACGCAGCAATGCAATCGCTTGCCCCCAAGCGTGGGCGTGGAGAGTAGCTGTATGGTCGCCTGCCTGTGCTGGATCAACTCCCGTTCAGGCTACGCGCCTGTACGATGTACTCCGGGTGTATCGGATCTGAAAGGACAGATGGCACCGGTGCCGTCCAACAGGACAGCGCGGGTGCTGATAGAGGCTTATCGCGGCACGGCATAGCCCCCGCGACCTGTTTTGTCGGCTGCCATTGTGCAGCTCGTCCTTTCTTTTCTGCATTCGATACCATGAAAACGTCCACTCCTGTTTCTCCCGTATCCTCGAACGACGACGGCGAGTCGCCCATCTTTTTCTACGCCTTTATGGGCGCGATGGCCATCGGGCTCATCCTGTTCATCCTGATGCCGTTTCTATTCATGTAAGAACTCCGCGGAGAGGTACGCCTCTCGCGTTTTTCCTGAAGGGGAGTAGCACCTGCGACAACAGCAGGCGCGGCTATCGTCAAGACGCTCCTAACCGGAGCCGGTAGCCGCTATCCACCGCGAGACCTTCACCCGCTCGGCCTTAGGGCCGGGTTGGTGGAGGTCTTTTTCTTTTTGCCTACTACGATGCTGACCATAGATCCCACCGCCGCGCCTGCGTGGCACACGCATTCCACCGACGAGACCCTGCGCACCCTCGCCACCACCTCTTCCGGGCTCACACAGGCCGAGGCGGCGCTGCGCCTCCAGCAAGCAGGGCCTAACGTGCTGCCCCGCGCCGCCGGCCCCGGCGTAGCCGCCCTGCTCTGGCGGCAGGTCAAGAGTCCGCTCGTGCTCGTGCTCGTCGGGACCGCCTTTCTCGCGCTCGCGCTGGGCAAGCCCACCGACGGACTCGTCGTGCTGGGCGTGGTCGTGCTCAACACGCTTATCGGCTTTCTGCAAGAGTACCGGGCAGGGCGGGCCATCGAAGCGTTGCAGGACATGGTACCCGACCACGCGACCGTCGTGCGCGACGGGGTGACGTGCCTGCTGCCTACAGCCGACCTCGTGCCCGGCGACATGGTGATGCTCCAGCCCGGCGACCGTGTGCCTGCCGACCTCCGCCTTATCCAGGCGCGCGCGCTGCGTGTAGATGAGGCCGCCCTCACCGGCGAGTCGGTGCCTGCCGAGAAAACGACGGGGGCAGCCGCCACCAGCGCTGCCCTGGGCGACCGCCACGGTATGACCTTCAGCGGCACGCTGGTGGCCGCGGGCACGGGATTGGGCGTAGCCGTCGCCACGGGCACGCAGACCGAACTGGGGCGCATCTCGCAGATGATCAACAGCGCCACGACGCTCGAGACGCCGCTCACGCGGCAGATGGAGAAACTCGGCGGCGTGCTCACCGCCGGCATCGCCGCCGTCGCGGTCGTGCTGATGGGCGTGAGTCTGTGGCGCGGCGAAACCATCGTAGACGCTATCATCGCGGCCATCACCATGGCGGTGGCGGCCATCCCCGAAGGGCTGCCCGCCATCATCACCATCGCCCTCGCCATCGGCGTGCAGCGCATGGCAAAGCGGCACGCGCTCGTGCGCCGCCTGCCGTCTGTCGAGACGCTCGGCTCCACCACCACCATCTGCTCCGACAAAACCGGCACCCTCACGCGGGGCGAGATGACCGTCCGCGCCCTCTGGACGCAGGCGTCGAGGCGGATCGAGGTAGAAGGCACCGGCTACGAACCGGTGGGACGGCTGCTGCGCCGGGGCGCGCCGCTCGCCGACGCCCCTCCCGACGTGCTGGCGATGGCGCGGGCAGGCACGCTGTGCAACGACGCGCGCCTGAGCATTGCCGACGCCACGTGGCACCTCACGGGCGATCCCACCGAGGGCGCGCTCGTCGTGCTGTCCGAAAAGATCGGCCTCTATGCCGACACGCTGCGCACCACCTTCCCCCGGCTCGACGTGATCCCGTTCTCGTCCGAGCGGCAGTTGATGGCGACGCTCCACTACACCCCCGACGGCACCCGCGTGATGTGCCTCAAAGGCGCACCCGAAGCAGTCGTGGCCCGGTGCCTCTCGCTCAACGGCAGCGCGGCAGGCGTACTCGCCGAGGCCGCCAGTTTTGCCGCCGAGGGAATGCGCGTGCTCGCCGTCGCCACCAAACAACTGCCTGCCGGCACCGATACCCTCGAAGAAGAGTCGCTCGCGGGTGGCTTCGTGTTTCTCGGCCTCTACGCCATGATCGATCCGCCGCGTGCCGAGGCCATTAGCGCCGTGGCGGCCTGCCACCGCGCGGGCATCGAGGTCAAGATGATCACGGGCGATCACCCTGTCACCGCGCACGCCATCGGGCAGCAGCTGGGGCTGGTAGATGCCAGCGCCCGCGCCGTGACGGGTGCCGAGTTGGAGGGATTGTCCGACGCGGCGCTGGGCGAACTCGCCCGGCGCGAGCATATCTTCGCGCGCGTCGCGCCCGAGCACAAGCTCCGCCTCGTGCAGGCCCTCCAGGCGCAGGGGCAAGTGGTAGCCATGACCGGCGACGGCGTCAACGACACGCCCGCGCTCAAGCAGGCCGACATCGGCGTGACGATGGGCATCACCGGCACGGCGGCGGCGAAAGAAGCCGCCGACATGGTGCTCACCGACGACAACTTCGCCTCTATCGCTGCCGCCGTCGAGGAAGGGCGGCGCATCCACGACAACCTCGTCAAGTCGCTCGCTTTCGTGCTGCCCACCAACATCGGCGAGGCGCTCATCATCCTCGTGGCGGTGCTGTTTTTCCCCGTCGTAGGCGGCGCGCTGCTGCTGCCCATGCTGCCGACGCAGATTCTGTGGATCAACCTCGTGGCGACCGTCACGCTGGCGCTGCCCCTCGCCTTCGAGGCGATGGAGCCCTCGGTAATGAAACGCCCGCCCCGGCGCGCCCACGCCCCCATCCTCGACCGGTTCGTGCTGCTGCGCACCATCGGCGTGGCCGTGCTCATGACGGCGGGCGCTATCGGGCTTTTCCTGTTTGATTACCACAACCTGATCGCCTCAGGTACCAGTGCGGCCGCCGCGCTCGCGCAGACGCAGACCGCCGCCGTGACGATGGTGGTGCTGTTCCAGTGCTTCTACCTGCTGCAGTGCCGCTCGCTGACGCACTCAGCGCTGCGCATCGGCCTGTGGAGCAACCCGTGGGTGTACGTCGGCATCGCGGTGCTGCTCGTGCTGCAACTCGGCTTCGTCTACCTGCCGTTTATGAACAGCCTGTTCGGCTCGGCCCCGCTCGACGCGATGGCGTGGGTGCGTGCCGCCCTCGCCGCGCTGATCGTGGTGCCGGTAATCGGGCTGGAGAAAGGGCTACGCCGCCTGCGGCTGCGCGAGGCGGTAGCCTAACCCTCGCACCGTCTCGATCATGCCTTTAAGCCCGTACGCTTCCAGCTTTCTGCGCAGAAAGTACATGTACACGTCCACCATGTTGGTGCCCGTGTCGAAGGTGAGCCCCCAGACGTGGCTGAGTATCTGGTCGCGCGTGCAGAGGGCATCGGCGTGCGAGACGAGGTATTCGATGAGGCCGAACTCGCGGGGCGTCAGCGCCACTTCCACTTCGCGCACAAAGAACCGGTGCGCCGTCCTGTCTATCCGTAAGTCCCCGAAGCGCAGCGTGTCGCGCCGGGGCTGGAGGGACTCGACTGCGGGCGCGTTGCGCGCGGCCTGCACGAGGCGGTGGTAGGCCAGCACGCGGGCCTCCACGTAGGCGCGCGGCAACGGCATCGCGACGGTATCGTCTGCGCCTGCGGCAATGCACGCCGCGCGCACGTCGGGATCGTCTGAGGCAATCATGAGCGCGGGCGTGGATACGGTGCGGCGGAGGTGGTAGCAGAGCGTGTTGAGGGCGGGCGCGTCCGCTATCTCCCACTCTAAGAGCACTGCATCGGCCGCCACTGCTGCCGCCACGATCTGCGCGCCATGTGCCGAGAACACGTGCATCTCGTCGAGCAGCCCTTGCCGCGCCATCACCGTCAGGGTGTCCTGTGGATGGCAGCAGGCGCGCACCTGGCCGACGAGGGCATCATCATCGCAGACGAGCACGAGGGCCAGTGGACGTGGAAGGGACATGAATCGGGAAGTTGGGTGACGGGCGGGATCACGGCGTTGGCGATTCCGCCGGGGCAGCGTCGAAGCCTTTTCTGAGTACTTCAGCGGCAGGCTTGCCCTGCGGGGTGAAGTCGAGCGCGTGGTCACGGTCGGAGGGTGGGTAGAGTTTCCAGATAGCCGCGCCTGCCAGCCACGGCTGCGGCCACACCACCTCGAAAAACGCCTCGTACAGCCGTGCCTGAAGGACCAGATCGGCGGCGGTCGTCTCGCCGCGCTCGGGCCACCGCCACGGCTCGCGGGCGGCGTAGGGCACGCTCCGGTAGCCAATCTCGGTAAAAAGCACCGGCCTGCCCGACGCTTGCGACACCCGGTGCAGCGCCTTCAGATGGGGCTGCCATGCCTGTTCGAGCGCCGCCACCTCCTGGGGGCCGTCGGTGCGGGCGAGAGGGAAGTACGCCTGCACGCCCACGTAGTCGAGGTCGCCCCAGAAGGCGACCTTCTCGTAGTCGTCCGACCAGTTGGCGGCGTAGGTGAGCTTGCCGTTGTACACGGCTCGGATTTGCGCGATCAGGCCGCGCCAGTAGTGGGGCCGCGCCTGCACCGACGTGCCCAGTTCGGAGCCGATGACAAAGAGCGGCGCACCGATTTCTTCGGACAGCCGGGCGTAGTAGAGCGCGAAGGCCGTGTACTGCGCTTCCCATGCCTGCCAGTCGCGCTCGTCGTGCATGGCGATGTCGGCCGACCACGCGCCGCGCCCCATCCACACGTGCGGCTTGAGCACGATGTGCAGGCCGAGAGGCCGGGCCTCTCTGGCCAGCCGCCGGATGCCTGCTTCGCCCTCGGTAAACCAGCGCGCGTGGTAGTTGGTGCGGATGCCGGGCGTGTCGAGGGCGGCCTGAAAGGCAAAAGGCGTCAGCATCACGTGCGTCACGCCCAGATCCGCCAGCGCGTGGAGCGCACCTGGGCCGGGGTCGGCACGCGAGTCGAAGGTAGCCCCGCGGATGCGCTCGCCCGCCGCCACCTCGATTTCAGATGCGGTGGCGGTGGCGCTGCCGCCGTCGCCGGGCTGCACCTGGCAGCAGGCCATAACCAGCCCCAGCAGGGCCAGCGCGAGCGCGGGCACCTTTTTCACCCCGCCGCGCCGCGCCGCGCGTACGCCAGTACCAGCTTCAGGTGCGTCGCGAGCGTGGGCACGAGGTCGAGGCGCGCCAGCCGCTCGTCAGGGTTCTCGGGCAAGCCCGGGCCCGACACGCGCCCCATCCACAGCGGCATCTTGTCGCCGAGCGCTTTTTCGCCGGGAAACTGCTCCTCAGGCAGGTGAACGGCATAAAACGCGCGCTTGCGCTCCAGCCGTTCGCGCACAGCCTGATGCGTGTCGAGAAAAGTGGCATCCTGCTGCGCGATCATCGCACCGCCGATAAGGTAGTCGCGGTAGAGAAAAGGCAGCTCCAGCAGCACATCTCTCGCGCGCGATGCCACCTCCGGATCGTCGCGCAGGCCCACCTCCGCCGCCCGCGCCGTGGCTACCGCCACCAGCGTCAGCGTCTCCTCAGCCACCACCTCAGGATCGGCACCGGGGATGCTCTCGATGACTGCGCGGGCCAAGTCCTGCGTCATGCCGACCGCGCCGAGCGTAGCGAAAGCGGTAAAAGAGGCCAGTCTGTCCACGGGGCTATGCGGTTATGCCACGCCCTTGCTTGCCTCATCCTCGCCACCGCCGATGCGGTCTCGCATCTTCGTGTCGGCCTGCAGGTTGCGGAGGTTGTAGTAGTCCATCACGCCCAGGTTGCCACTGCGGAAGGCCTCGGCAAGGGCGCGGGGAATCTCGGCTTCGGCGGCTACGACGTGCGCGCGCTGTTCTTGGACGGCGGCGCGCATTTCCTGCTCGTGGGCCACGGCGGCGGCGCGGCGCTCCTCGGCCTTGGCGCGGGCCACCTGCAAATCCGCCTCGGCCTGGTCCGTCTGGAGCTTGGCCCCGATGTTCTCGCCCACGTCCACGTCGGCGATATCAATCGACAAAATATCGAAGGCCGTACCGCTGTCGAGGCCTTTGGCCAAAACGGTTTTGGAGATGTTATCCGGGTTTTCGAGCACCTGCGCGTGCGTCTCCGACGAGCCGATGGTGGAGACGATGCCCTCGCCGACGCGCGCGATGATGGTTTCCTCGCCCGCACCACCGACGAGCCGCTCGATGTTGGCGCGGACGGTCACGCGGGCGATGGCGCGCACCTGGATGCCGTCTTTGGCGATGGCCGAGATGGGCGGCGTCTCGATCACTTTCGGGTTGACCGACACCTGCACAGCCTCGAACACGTCGCGCCCCGCCAGGTCGATGGCCGTGGCCCGCTCGAAGCCGAGTTCGATGTTGGCCTTGTCGGCAGAGATCAGCGCGTTGACGACTTTCTGGACGTTTCCGCCCGCGAGGTAGTGCGCTTCGAGCTGCGTCGCGGTCACGCCGATGCCCGCCTTGTGCGCCGTGATGAGCGGCTTGACGATGTTGATGGGCGGCACGTTGCGCAGCCGCATCCCCACGAGGTCGCTAAACAGCCGGATCTGGACACCCGAGAAAAACGCCGTCAGCCACAGCCGGAGGGGGATGAAATAGAAAAATCCCACCAGAAACAGGACAACGGCCGCGATAATGAGCAGGCCGATAAAGTCAACGCCATCCATAGAAGCAAGGGTGAGAGGGCCGCCTCTGCGTCTGAGGCGACCTGGAGAAGGGAAGGAGAATCAGTTATCCGAACGCAGATA
>PPFU01006460.1_pt1 | contig 14560 bp, 12 predicted proteins | sample 1535991 | NCBI WGS metagenome assembly PPFU01 (sample SAMN04901290, study PRJNA319586) | Hypolithon metagenome, whole genome shotgun sequencing project. | isolation source: Antarctic Hypolithon | place: Antarctica: Miers Valley | collected 2014
TGCGCCCGCGCGGCGATTTGCGGGAGGTGGGTGATCGCGAATACCTGATGATCGCGCGCCACACGACGCATCGTGTCACCAACCTGCAGGCCGACCTTGCCACCGATGCCCGCATCCACCTCGTCGAACACGAGCGTGGGTACCCGATCCAGCCGAGCGAGAATGGTCTTGAGGCCGAGCATCACGCGCGACAGCTCTCCGCCGCTGGCGACTCGCGCGAGTGGGCGCGCATCGTGGCCGACGTTCAGCGCCACCCGGAACTCGACATCCTCCGCGCCGTCGGGGCCCGGCTCCTCGCGCCGGGTGAGCACGACGCGGAACCGGCCGTCCGCCATGCCAAGGTCCGGGAAGACCGCCTCGACGTCCAGCGCTAGCTGATCCGCGGCACGCGCCCGCGCCGCGCTCAACTCGGCGGCGAGCCGATCCCGCTGATCTGCGGCGTGTTGTTGGCGCTCCTCGAGCTGGCGCAAGTCGAGTGAGGCGGAGTCGATCAGGTCCAGCTCACGTTCCGCCTGACGACCGGTCTCCACGACCTCGGCCAGGGACGGTCCGTACTTCTTCGCCAGCCCGAACAGCAGTTCTCGGCGACGCTGGACCTGCGCGAGCCGCGCCGGATCCAGCTCGATCCCCTCCTCGTAGGCTTCAAGCGATCGCGCCAACTCTTCCAGCGCGTAGTACCCGGTATCGAATAGCTCCTGCAGCCGCGTCAGCGACGCGTCGATGCGCTGCGCGTGTCCGATGGAGCGCTGGACGGTGGCGAGTTGCTGCATGATTGCATCGCTCTCGCCGTCGAGCAGCGTCCGGGCGTCGCGGACGCCCGTTCGCAGTTCGTCGGCATGCTCCAGCCGCGTCGCCTCCTCTTCGAGACGGGCATCCTCGGCATCGACGAGCCGAGCCTCGGCGATCTCGCCCGCCACGTGCCGCAGATAGTCCGCGCGGCGTTCGGCCTCCGCGCGGCGCGTCGTCAGGCTCGCGATCTCCGCGCGGACGGCGGCGACGTCGGCGTGCGCGGTCCGCACCAGCTGGGCAAGATCGGCCGCCCCACCGAACGCGTCCAGAATCCGGCGCTGGGCTTCGGGATCGAGGAGCGTCTGCGCCTCGTGCTGCCCGTGCAGATTGACCAGCAACCGCCCCACCTCAGCGAGCACCCCGGCGGTCACCGCGCTGCCGTTGACCCAGGCGCGCGTGCGACCCGTCGAGGCCACCTCGCGCTTCAGCACCACCAGCCCGTCCTCGACCTCCACACCACGTTCGTCGAGCAGCGAGAGAAGATCGGCGTCGCCCGCCGCATCGAAGACGCCCTCGACCGTTGCCCGGTCCGCACCGGTGCGGATCAGATCGGCGCTGCCTCGCTCGCCCAGCAACAGCCCCAGTGCGCCGACGATGATCGACTTCCCCGCGCCCGTCTCGCCGGTGAGCGCATTGAAGCCCGGGGCCAGCGGAAGGGTGAGCGCCTCGATGATTGCGAAGTTTCGAACGCGCAGCTCCGTCAGCACCGACTCCCCTCGTCGCGGTTTGCCAATCCACCCCATCCGAGCTTGCGCGAGAGTCGCTCGAAGAAGGTGGTGCCCGGGAAGCGGACGATGAGCACCGGGCGTTCAGCCCGGCGCACCGTCAGTGTCTCTCCCGGCGCAAACGTGCTCCCGACCTGCCCGTCGGCCGTCACCAAAAGCTCGCTCGGGCCATCACTCGCCTGCAGCGAGAGCACGATGCCCGCAGGGAGCACGAGCGGCCGCAGGGCGAGCGTATGTGGCGAGATCGGGGTGACGAGAATCGTCTCGAGCGTGGGGACCACGACCGGTCCGCCCGCGGAGAGGCTGTAACCGGTAGAGCCGGTCGGTGTGGAGACGCAGAGCCCGTCGGCGCTGAAGCGGGCAATGGGCTCGCCGTCGGCCGCGACGCTGATGGTGAGCACGCGGGCGAACCCACCCTTGTGCAACACGATGTCGTTGAGCGCGAACAACCGAGTATGTTCGACACCGTTCACGCCGATGACGGACGCATCCAGCGCCATGCGGGCCTCTGCGGAGTACGCGCCTGACGACAGGTGGCGCATCGCGTCAGGCAGCTCCTCGGCCGCGCAGGTCGTCAGGAAGCCGAGCCGTCCCAGATTCACGCCGAGGATCGGCGCCGCGTGTCCGTTGAGGAATCGCGCGCCGCGGAGCAGCGTCCCGTCGCCACCGAGCGTGAGCAGCACGTCCGCCACGGCGGGGTCCGTCATCTCGTTGCCACCACCCGCGATCGCGTAGAGCTCTGGCTCGAAGAACAGTCGCAGGTTCAGCGGCACCGCGAGGTCGCAGAGCGACTTCAGGATGGCTGGAAGGCCGGCGTACCCGGGGTGCCCGACGACCCCGACCTGGATCATCCGGCGACCGCCTCGCTCTCGTGTAGCGCGCGCACGCGCTCGGCGATCCCGGCGGCGTCGAGGCCGCAGATCGCGAGCTGGCGAGCGCGTGAGGCCTGCTCGATGTACCGGTCCGGGACGCCGTGCGCGACGACGCGAACCGACGGCTCGAGGCGGCTCACCACACCGGCCATGTAGGCGCCGAACCCGTTGACGACGGTTCCCTCCTCCACCACCAGCAGTTGGCGATGTTTCGTGAGCAGGGCGCTCAAGGTGATCTCGTCATACGGCTTCAGATAGCGGCAGTTCACCACCGTCACGTGCAATCCTTCGGCGGCGAGTGCGTCCGCCGCCTCCTCAGCGGCGCCGACCAGTGTGCCGACGGCCAGAATCGCGACCTCACTTCCGGTACGCAGTACCTCCCACGTCCCGTACGGAATCGGATCGATCGTCGTGGCGCTCCCCGGCAGGTCCGGGGACGCATCACGCGGATAGCGAAAGCAGAACGGTCCGTCGTGATCGAGCCCCGCACGGAGCAGGCCCAGCATCTCGGTGCCGTTCTTCGGCGCGGTCACGGTCATGCCCGGAACGGCAAGCATGTAGGCGATATCGTACAGCCCCATGTGGGTCGGTCCATCCTCACCGACGAGTCCGGCGCGGTCCATCGCGAACACCACCGGCAGCCCCTGGATGCAGACGTCATGAATGACGTTGTCATAGGCGCGCTGCAGGAATGTCGAATAGATGGCGACCACGGGCTTGATCCCCTGCGTCGCGAGCCCGGCCGCGAAGGTCACCGCGTGCCCTTCCGCGATGCCGACGTCGAAGAAGCGCTTGGGATAGGCTCTCCCGAAGTCGCCGGTTCCGGTCCCGCTCGGCATTGCGCCCGTTAGGACGACGAAATCGTCACGTTCGGCGCCGAGTTCGACGAGTCCCGCCCCGAACACCTTCGTGTACGCGGCATTCGCGGTGGAGGCAACGAGCTGCTTTCCGGTGGACGGGTCGTGACCCGGCGGCAGCGCGTGCCACTTCTCCACGTGCTCGCCCGCGGGGAACCCCTTGCCCTTCTTGGTCAGCACGTGCACCAGACGCGGCGTGTCCATGTCGCGCACCGCCGCGAAGGTCTCCACGAGGGCGTCGATGTCGTGCCCATCGATCGGGCCGAAGTAGCGGAAGCCGAGCTCCTCGAACAGCACGCCCGGCGTCAGGAATGACTTGACGCTCTCCTCCACTTTCCGGACGAGCGTGCTCATCGCGGCGAACGGACCGGGCGCGTTGTCGACGATATCGCCGATCTTGGAGCGCAGGCGGTTGTAGAGCGGATTGCGCTGCACCGACACCAGATACTTGTGCATCGCCCCGACATTCGGCGCGATGGACATCTCGTTGTCGTTGAGCACCACGACGAAGTCGCGCCCGGAGTGGCCGGCGTTGTTCAGCCCCTCATATGAGAGGCCGGAGCCCAGCGCACCATCGCCGAGGATCGCGACGACCTTGAAATCCTCGTCGTTGAGGTCCCGCCCGACGGCCATGCCATAGGCCGCAGAGATCGCCGTGCCCGCGTGCCCCGCGCCGAATGCGTCGTAGGGGCTCTCGCTGCGCTTGAGGAACCCGGAGAGGCCATCTTCCTGCCGGAGCGTTCCGAAGCCCGACTTCCGCCCGGAGAGCAGCTTGTGCGGATAGCCCTGATGCCCAACGTCCCAGACGAACTGGTCGCGCGGCGTGTCGAACGCGTGGTGCAGCGCGATGCTGAGCTCCACGACGCCGAGTCCGGCGCCGATGTGCCCGCCGGACCGGGAGCAACTATCGATGAGGAACGCGCGAATCTCATCCGCGAGCATACGGAGCTCGTCGCGGGTCAGATCCTTCAGATCGGCCGAGCCGGAGATGCGGTCTAACAGAGACATGGGCAACACCAGGGAAACAGACGTCGGCGGAGCTGACGAGGCACCGGACGACGGCGAGACGACGGTTCGCTCGGCACCGGCCCAGGCGGACCGGCGTCGCGCGTCACGACCGACGCGCGACGATGAATCGGGCAAGATGTTCGAGCTGCGGCGTCAGCAGCCCTTCGTCGTCGAGCACCGCGCATGCGTCCTCAACCAGCTGTGCAGCACGGGCTCGTGCACCATCTACACCGAGGAGGGCTGGATAGGTGCTCTTCCCGAGCGCCAGGTCTCGCCCCGCCGTTTTACCAAGCTGATCGGTCGTCGCCGTCACGTCCAGCACGTCGTCGGCAATCTGAAAGGCGAGTCCGATCGCCGCCGCATACCGTTCGAACGCCAACATCTGGTGTTCTGGTGCCCGAGCCGCGATTCCGCCGATCCGAACCGACGCCACGATGAGCGCGCCGGTCTTCATCCGATGGATCCGTTCGAGCTGCTCGAGCGTCAGCGAGTGCCCCTCGGCCTCGAGGTCCAGGAGCTGGCCGCCGATCATCCCCACCGCGCCCGACGCCGACATCAATTCGCGCACGATCTGCCCTCCGTCTTCCGGCGCGAGCCCTAGCCTGCGCGCCGCAGCGAAGGCGCAGCGCGCCGCCAGCGGCACCATCGCCACTCCCGCCGCCACCGCCACCGGAACGCCGTACACCTTGTGAACCGTCGGACGTCCGCGGCGGACGTCGTCGTCGTCCATGCACGGCAGATCGTCGTGCACGAGGGAGTAGGCATGCACCACCTCGACGGCCGCGGCCAACGCGCTCACGTCATCCTCGCCGCCAGCGGCACGGTAGGCGCAGATCGTGAGCACCGGACGCAGCCGCTTTCCCTCACCGAGCAAACTGTAGCGGATGGCGTCCGCGACGGTGCTCGGCACCCCCGAAAGATAGCCGTCGCAGAGGTCCCCAAGCGCGGCCGCCACGGCATGGCGCTCGGAGACGAAGGAAATTTCGCCGAGATCAATCACGAAGCGGCGGCGTCGCAAACGTTCCGTCGGCGCTCTCGACCAGGCGGCGCACTTCGCCGTCCGCGCGCTCGAGCACCGCGCCGGCCTCCCGCACGCGACCCACGCCTTCCTCGAATAGCCGCAGCGCGTCGTCCAGCGACACGCCATCCGCTTCGAGCTGATCGACGATCGTCTCCAGGCGGCGCAGATGTGCCTCGAACGAATCGTCAGTAGTGGAAGACGCGGTCACGGAGTCTGGTCGGCGGGGGAGGCGGATTCGGCGACGGCCTCGATCGACCCGTCGCGCACGAGGAGAGAGAATCGGGCACCCGGTGTGTAGTCGGAAACCGACGACAGTGTGCGTCCAGCGGAATCGCGCGGTACGGCATAGCCACGCGACAAGGTGGCGAGTGGGCTGAGGGCGTGCAAGCGGGCGACGACGCGCTCCAGATGCCCGCGACGCCGCTCCACGGTGCGCTCGAGTCCGCGCGCGAGGCGGTCCTGCAGGTGGGCGACGTGGAGCCGAGCGTTCGCCAGCCGGTCGCCGACGCCCGCGACCATCTCCATGGCCCGGCGGGCCAGCTCTGCCCGGATCACCTGCGTATCCGGAAACACGGCTTCCGCGGCGGCGGATGGCGTCGCCGCCCGTAGATCCGCCACGAGATCGCACAACGAGATATCGACCTCGTGGCCAACCGCCGACACGGTCGGGATCGGGCAGGCGGCGAGGGCGCGCGCCAGCCCCTCGTTGTTGAAAGCCCAGAGGTCCTCGCGCCCGCCACCGCCACGTCCGATGATCACGACGTCGGCCTCGCCCCACCGTGCGACGCGATCCAGCGCGGCGCTCAGCTCCGCCGGCGCTCCCTCGCCCTGCACCCTGGACGGCACGACCACGATCTCGATGTGCGGCGCCCGCCGCCGGGCTACCGAGATCACGTCGTGGAGCGCGGCGCCGTCGGGACTCGTGATTACGGCGACACGGTTCGGGAAGCGGGGCAGCGGGCGCTTGCGGTCCGGCGCGAGCAGCCCTTCGGCGCCCAGTCGGGCCACGGATGCTTCCAGCGCCTTCCGCCAGAGCCCGTCGCCCGTCGCTTCCATCGCGCGGATGACGAGTTGCAGGTCACCGCGACCGGGCCAGACCGTTACCTGGCCGAGCGCGGAGATCTGCATGCCCTCGTCCGGAGGAGCCGGGATGCGGCGCTGGTCGCGCGCCCATACCACGCACCGGATCTGCGACTCGTCGTCGCGCAGGGCGAAGTACCAGTGGCCGTTGCGGTGGGCCTTGAAGTCGCACACCTCGCCGCGAACCCAGAGGGGAAGAAAGGCGCCTTCGAGAACGTCCTTGACGGTCCGCGTGAGGGAGGAGACGGCGACGGCGGAGGTGGCGCTCGACCCCGGCACCTCGTCCCCCGTCTCGAACGACTGCGACGCGATCCACCCGACGTCAGGCGTCGGCCAGGCGTCGTCGGCGGTGACGGTATCGAGCGCGGGGCGGAATGGGGCGGGTTCAGTGGGACGCGCGTCGCTCGTCAGGCTCCGACCGCGCGCGGGGCGTCCGCTCGGTTTCGCCGCCTGACGCCCGCTCGGCGGATCGTCAGGCGCCGCACGCGGCGCGGGCGGGGCGAGCTCCGTGTCGTTGAAGAGCGAGAGCGGCTCGTCGTCAGCGCCCTCGGCCGCGGGGCGCCGTCGCCCGCTCACGCCGTGGAACTCCGTTCCGCGGCTCTTACCGTGTTCCGCAGAAGCATCGCGATCGTCATGGGCCCGACGCCGCCCGGCACGGGGGTGATCCGCGACGCCACCGCCGATGCCGATGCGAAGTCGACATCGCCGACAACGCGATAGCCACGGGGCTGGCTCGCATCGTCCACCCGGTTGATGCCGACATCCATCACCACCGCGCCGGGTTTGAGCATGTCGCCGGTGATCATCTCGGCTCGGCCGACTGCTGCCACCACGATATCGGCCCGGCGGATCTGTGCTGCGAGATCGCGCGTGCGGCTGTGGCAGACCGTCACGGTGGCGTCCATGCCCGGCTGGATGAGCAGGGCCGCCATCGGCTTCCCGACGATGTTGCTGCGTCCGACGATCACCACCTCGGCGCCGGCGATCGGCGTACCCGTCCGGCGCAGCATCTCCACGACACCCGAGGGGGTGCAGGGAGCGAAGCCATCGCGCTTGCCAATCAGCACCTTGCCCACGTTCACCGGATGAAAGCCGTCCACATCCTTATCCGGGCGAATGCGGTCGATCACCGCGTCAGCGTCGATCTGCTTCGGGAGCGGCATCTGGACGAGGATGCCATGGACCGCCGGGTCGGCGTTGAGCGAATCGATGAGGGTGAGCAGCTCGGCTTCCGGCGTGGAGGCATCGAGCCGGATCGTGCGGCCGTTCATCCCCGCCTCGACGCACGCCCGCTCCTTCGCCCGTACATAGATCGCGCTCGCGGGGTCCTCGCCTACGAGCACGACGGTCAGCCCCGGTGTCACGCCGCGCGCCACAAGCGCGGCGGCATCGCGAGCGACCTCGGCGCGTATATCGCGCGCGATGGCCACGCCGTCGATCAGTTCAGCGGGCAAAGTCCACCGCCCGGGTCTCGCGAATCACGACCACCTTGATCTGCCCCGGATACTGCAGCTCTGCCTCGATGCGGCGCGCGATCTCCTCGCTGAGCGCAGTCATCCGTACGTCATCGACAGTGTCCGGCGTGACGACGATGCGAATCTCGCGGCCCGCCTGGATCGCGAACACCTTCTCGACCCCCCGGTAGCTCAACGCGATGCGCTCGAGCCCTTCAAGGCGCTTCACGTACGTCTCGAACGCCTCGCGCCGCGCGCCCGGCCGTGACCCCGAGATGCTGTCGCCGGCCTGGACGAGCACCGAGACCTCGCTCTCGTGCGGCACGTCGTCATGGTGCGCGGCAATGCAGTTCACCACCAGGGGCGATTCGCCGTACTTCGTCGCGACCTCCACGCCAAGCTGCACGTGCGTCCCTTCGTGCTCGTGCGTGAGCACCTTGCCGATGTCATGGAGCAGGGCGCCGCGCTTCGCCAGTGCGACGTCCAGACCGAGCTCGGTGGCCATGATGCCGGCGAGCCACGCCACTTCCTTGGAGTGCTGCAGAATGTTCTGCCCGTACGAGGTGCGGAAGCGCATCCGTCCAACGAGCTTGATGAGTTCGGGGTGCAAGCCATGGACGCCGACTTCGTAGGCTGCCGCTTCGCCCGTCTCGATCAACGACTCCTCTACCTCACGCCGCGCCTTCGCCACGACCTCCTCGATGCGGCCGGGGTGAATTCGGCCGTCGGAGACGAGCTTTTCGAGCGCGAGGCGTGCCACCTCGCGGCGCACGGGGTCGAAGCCGGACACCACCACCGTGTCCGGCGTGTCATCGATGATGACGTCGATGCCGGTGGCAAGTTCGAAGGCGCGAATGTTCCGCCCCTCGCGACCGATGATCCGACCCTTCATCTCGTCGTTCGGGAGCGCGACGGAGGAGACCGTCAGCTCGGCCGTGTGTTCGGCGGCGATGCGCTGCACGGCAAGGGCGACGACGCGCTTGGCCTCGCGCTCGGCGTTCCGGCGCGCTGCCTCGCGGATCTCGCGGACACGGTTCGCCGCGTCGGCGTTCGCCTCCTCTTCGATGCTCTGAATGAGGGCCGTCTTGGCTTCCTGCGCCGTCATCCCGGCGATCTGTTCGAGTCGCCGGCGCTCGTCGGCGACCAGGGAGTCGAGCTCGGCCTGGCCCCGCTGAATGGCCTGGTCGCGCTTGGTCAGCTCGCCGACGCGTGACTGCAGCTCGCGGTCCCGCTGGTCGAGCCCCTCGCTGCGCCGGTCGAGCGACGTCTCGCGGTCGCTGACGCGCCGCTCCTCCCGCTCGAGCTCCTCGCGCCGCTGCCGGGCATCGACCTCCCACCCCTCGCGGAGCTTGAGCAGCTCCTCCTTTCCCGCGAGCACCGCGGTCTTGCGCAGCGTGTCGGCTTCGCGCGAGGCCTCGGCAAGTACACGCTGGGCCGTGGCCTCTGCGGTGGTCTGGGCGGCACGCTGACGGTCCAGCTCCTGCTGCGCACCGGTTCGTTTTCCCAACAGGAACATCGCCGCGGCCGCCAACAACACGAGGGCGCCAAAAGCGGCGAGCACTGATAACGACGGCATATCTGAATGCTCCGGCGCGGCAGGCGCGCCCGGGAGTGTATTGCCTCAGCTCCGGTGTCGTAACTCCATGACGGCGTCGCCCGACTCATCGCACAACGATGCGAAAAGCGCCTCGCACAGCGGGGCACCGCGCCGTTGTCGGCAGGGAGCGCCAACAGCGGGGACCCGGTTATGGAAGGCGGGCTAACTCCCGTCACGAATTGCAGCTACGGCGCCGGAGCGCTCTCGCAAAACCTATCCCAGCGCCCAGGGAAAGGCAACGACGGGCGCGGCCCTTCACGCGGACCCAGCGCCCGAGCAGTCCGCGGCTCCCGGCACTGCTCCGGCAGCGTCCGCAGGCGGCGCCTCAGTCGCGCTTCGACGGCGGCAGCCACCGGCGCATTTCGCCCGTCAGCTCGTGAACGCCAGCGGTCAGGTCGGTCGAGGCCGCGTGGGCGCGGAACAGCTCGTCGGTGATCTGCAGGGCAGCCAGAATGGCCGCCTTATGCGTCTCCACCACCTGCCCCCCGTGCAGAACGCGTTTGATCGCGGCATCCAGATACTCGGCAACGGCGCGGGTATGCTCGGGAGCGGTATCGCTCCGGATTGTGTACTCCTCGCCAACGATGGTCACTTTGACCGAAGATTTCCGTTCCGTCACTCCGGTGGGCTCCCCTGTGCTCGGATGAAGCGTAGACGATCTAGTAACACGGTGATGCGCTGCGTTCCGGCATCGAGCCGGGTGCGCATCCGGGCATTCTCCTGGACGAGCGCGGCTTCCCGCGGCGACAGCTCCTCATCGCCGTCTGGCTTCCGCTGAGCCTCCTCGACGCGGGCGGCCAGCTCGCCTACCCGCTCTTCCAATTCTCGAATGCGAGACTCGGCCTGCAAGGCGCGCCGTCGAAAGCCAGCGATCTCCTCGCCGACGAGTGCTATCGCACGGCGGGCATCGCTCAGCGCGAGCTGAGCAGCCTCTCCGAGCTTCGCCGCGCTCCCCTGCGTGGGGCGGCCGTGGTTAACCACGCGGTCGGACATTCAGCTCCTCGGCCAGTAGCTTCAGCAGTCGCGCCCGCCGCCCGTCGATCTCCTTGTCGCGCAGCGTGCGCTCCGGATGCCGGAGCACGATCCGCCACGCGAGACTGCGCGATCCGTCCGGAACGCCCGGTCCGCGGAACTCGTCGAATAGCGTTGCCGACTCGAGCAACTCGCCCAGCCCTCGTGTAATCGCCTCCCCCACCGTGCCGGCAAGATGCGCGTCGGGGACGATGAGCGCGAGGTCGAACTCCGCGGCCGGGTAGCATGGCAGCGGCGATGCGAGCACGCGACTGTCGATCTGCACCCGCAGGCGACGGCCAAACTCGTCGCCGATCGTGAACTCGATTCCGAACGCGGCGGACGCCCAGACCGGCGCATCGAGCGCGACGCGCCGCACGTCTCCCACCGGCTCGCCACCGACCTCAATCTGCCAGAGCACCGGCTGCGCGTCGCCAGGCACGAGTGCGGTTGCGGCGCCAGGGTAGACCTCGCGCACCAACAGATCGGCGAGCGCCTTCGCATCCCAGGCGTCGAAGGCGGCGGGCTTGGCATCGGTGAAGTGCGGTGGACGCCGGGCGCCCAGCAGCAGCGCTGCCACACGCGTCTCCTCGCGCGGCCGGTCACCCGGGGCGCCCGGCGCGAAAGCGGCACCGATCTCGAACAGGCGAACGTCGCCCTGCATGTGGGCCAGGTTGTGTTCGGCGCGCCGTGCCAGCGAATCCAGCACCCGCGTGCGCAGAAAGGGCTCGTTCTCCGCGATCGGATTGAGCACCCGCACGGCCGGCTCGCCCGGGTCGGCGACGAAGGGTAGCGGGCGCGCCTCATAGAGTCCGGCACCGCTGAGCAGCTGCCGGAGCCGATCGGACAGCTCGACGAGCGGCGCGTCAGGCACGGTCCCCGGGCGGAACGGCTGCGTCGTGTCCGGGATGACATCGTACCCGTGCAGCCGTGCGATCTCCTCGATCAGATCGATTTCCGCCGCGATGTCACGCCGCCAACTCGGCGCCCGCACCATGAGCGCGTCCGACGTGTGGCCGGTGATCTCGAAGCCGATCGACTCCAGCATGCCCTGGCACTCGTCCAGCGAGATGCTCACACCCACGACCTGTCGCACGCGCGCCGCGCGCAGAACCACGGGCTGGACGCTCGGCTGTGGCGTGCGCACGTCCACCGGCGTTCCATCGAGCGTTCCCCCGGCAAGCTGTTCGAGTAGCGCGATCGCCTGGGCGAGCGCGACGGGGGCGATCTCGGGGTCGATCCCGCGTTCGAAGCGATAGCTCGCGTCGGTGGAGAGGCCGAGCGCGCGTCGGGCCGCCCGGACAGTGGGGGGATCGAAGCAGGCGACCTCGAGGAAGACGTCGCTGGTGGTGCTGGTCACCTCCGTCGAGGCGCCGCCCATGACACCCGCGATCGCCACGGCCGCGTGGGCGTCGGCAATGACGAGTGCACCCTCGGGGAGGGCGCGGTCGTGTCCATCGAGCGTCGTGAGGCGCTCGCCGGCACGCGCGCGCCGCACGACCACCGACGAGCCGAGCGTACCCAGATCGAAGGCGTGCATCGGCTGGCCGTACGCGTGGAGCACGTAGTTGGTGATGTCTACCACCACGTTGATGTTGCGCACGCCGACCGCCGTCAGGCGGGCGATCAACCAGTCCGGACTCGGCCCAACTGCAACGCCGCGCACTACGGCGCCCATGTAGCGCGGTGCGGCCGCGGCATCCTCGACGCGCACGGTGACGCCAGCCGTCGTTCCCTCACCTTCCAGCCTGGCCGCGACCGGAACCGCGGTCGCTGTCGCGGCAAGCTCCGTCGGACGCTGCACGACCAGCCCCTCGGCGGCGGCGATCTCGCGGGCGATCCCGAGGTGCGAGAGGAGATCGGGGCGGTTCGGCAGCACGTCGATCACGAGCCGCGTGTCACCGATCGGTAGGGCGCTCAGCAGTGGCGTCCCGGGCGGCACGTCGACGTGCAGTTCCAGAATCCCTTCGTGATCCTGCCCGAGCCCCAGCTCGCGGGCCGAACAGAGCATCCCGGCGGAGACGGCTCCCCGGATCTTCCGGCGCTCGATCTTCAACCCGCCGGGCATCACCGTGCCGACGGGCGCGAAGGGGTAGAGGGCGCCCGCGCGCACGTTAGGCGCACCACAGACTACGTCCTCCAGCTCCGCGCCACCCGCGTCGACCCTGTTCACCGACAGGTGATCGGAATCCGGATGCGGAGCCGACTCCACGACGCGGCCCACCACGAAGCCGGCGAGATCGTCGCGCAGCGCGTGCAGCTCCTCGACCGTCGCGCAGCGCATGGTCAGGAGGTCGCGCAGCTCCGCCGCCGACCGCGTGGTCGGGACGAAGGCGCGCAGCCATTCGTACGAAGCGTTCATCGTGCGACCTGTCGGAGGAAGCGCATATCGGAATCGTAGAGCGTGCGGATGTCGGGGATGCCAAACCGCTGCATGGCAATGCGTCCGGGGCCCATGCCGAACGCCCACCCCGTGTAACGCTCGCTGTCGACGCCCGCGGCGTCGAGCACATTCGGATGCACCATGCCGGACCCGAGGATCTCCATCCATCCGCTTCCCTTGCAGCCGGCGCACCCCGCGCCCTTGCACAGCTGGCACTCCACGTCCATCTCCGCCGACGGCTCGGTGAACGGAAAGTAGCTCGGCCGGAAGCGGGTGCGTGCGGTGCCGAAGAAGCGGGTGGCGAACCGCGTCAGGCAGGCCTTCAGATCCACGAAGGTGATCCCCTCATCGACCGCCAATCCCTCGATCTGAGCGAATGCCGGGGCGTGCGAGGCGTCGAAGAAGTCACGCCGATAGACGGTGCCCGGAATCAGGACGCGCACCGGGGGCGTGTGCTGCTGCAACACGCGGATCTGGACGGGCGAGGTGTGCGTGCGGAGCATGACCCCCTCGTCCAGGTAGAGGGTGTCATGCAGGTCCATCGCGGGGTGATCAGCCGGAAAGTTGAGGGCCGTGAAGTTGTGCCACTCCGTCTCCGCCTCGGGCCCAACGGCGACGGTGAAGCCGAGTTCGCGGAAGATCTCACGGATCTCGTCGATCACCTGGGTGACGGGGTGCACGCCCCCGCGCCACTGCTCGCGCCCGGGGAGCGTCAGATCCAGCCCGGGGCCGGCGGCGGCGCCGGCGCCGCGGGTCGCGTACGCGGCGAGCGCCTCGTCGAAGTGGCGCTTCAGGTCGTTGAGTGCGCTGCCCGCCGGGCGGCGACTCTCCGCGGGTACGGCAGTGATCGCCCGCTGGAGGTCATCCAGCCGCGCGCGCCAGTCCTTGAGCAGTCCCTTGACGACGTCGAGGCGCTGCCCGGGGTCGAGCGCGGCGAGGCGCTGATCCAGTTCGTCGCGGAGTGCGGCGGCCTGCGCGAGGTACTCGTCGAGGGTCACGGCTGGGCTGGCACGGGGGAGGAGCACGAGCGCGGCGGCGGGCGAGGGGATCGCCTGACGACGGGCGGAAACGCGCCGACGGCGGCAGACGACTCGGGAGTCGCGCTGCCGCCGTCGGAGAGTCGAGACGCCAGTGGCGCCATCGACTCGGATGCGCGGGCCCGGTGGGATCGCTCCACACCGGCGCCCGGCGGAACTACGCCGCCTGCTGCTGCAACGCCGCGCGAGCCTGATCGGCAATGGCGGCAAATGCGGCGGGATCGTGCACCGCGAGATCGGCGAGGATCTTCCGGTCGACCTCGAGGCCGGCCTGCTTCAGGCCGTTCATGAAGACGCTGTAGCTCATGTCATGCTGGTGGGCGGCCGCGTTGATGCGGACGATCCACAGACGGCGGAAGTCGCGCTTCTTGTTCTTGCGATCGCGATAGGCATAGCGCCAGCCACGCTCGACATTTTCCTTCGCGGCCTTCCAGAGTTTGCTCCGGGCGCCAAACGCGCCGCGGGCGGCCTTCATGATCTGCTTCTTCCGCTTCAGGCGGACAACATTCGATTTGACGCGAGGCATGCTCTTACTCCGTTACGGTTACGCCTGAATGGAAATCACGCCTGCAGGAGGCGCCTCATGCGCTTCCGCTCACCATTGGTGGCGATCAGCGCGGCCTGACGGAGGCGGCGCTTCCGCTTGGACGTTTTCTTGGTGAGGATATGGCTCTTGTACGCGCGGTTGCGACGGACTTCACCAGACCCGGTCACGGAGAAGCGCTT
>PPFU01020368.1_pt1 | contig 14560 bp, 15 predicted proteins | sample 1535991 | NCBI WGS metagenome assembly PPFU01 (sample SAMN04901290, study PRJNA319586) | Hypolithon metagenome, whole genome shotgun sequencing project. | isolation source: Antarctic Hypolithon | place: Antarctica: Miers Valley | collected 2014
AAGGCCCCCCCGCCGCCCCCGCCGCTCGAAACTCGCCCGGTGAAAATAGCCGACAATGTCTGGATCGGCATGAACGCCATCATTTTGAAAGGCGTCACCATAGGTGAAAACTCCGTCGTTGCCGCCGGTGCCGTCGTTTCCAAATCCGTCCCTGCAAACGTCGTCGTCGCCGGCAACCCCGCCGTGATCGTCAAACAACTATGAAGCGCAAAAAAATCGTTGTCATGGGCTTCACCGCCGGCTGCCCGATCGCCGGCGTTATCTGGCAGCACATCCACTACATCGTCGGCCTCCAGCGCCTCGGCCACGAAGTCTATTACATCGAGGATTCCGCCCGGCTGCCTTACAACCCCGTCACCTTCGACACCTCCGAAGACTGCACCTACGCTGCGGGAATTCTCGGTCGGCTCGCCGCGCAATTCGGCTTTGAGCACCGCTGGGCCTACTGCGCGCGCTATCTCCCCGAACATCCCTGCGCCGGGATGAACAAAACACAAATCCAGCAACTCTACCGCGACGCCGACGCCATCCTGAACGTCTGCGGCTCCCAGGAACTCAACGACGACATGCTAGTCAGCGACCGTTTGTTATATGTCGAGAGCGACCCCGGCGTGGAGCAGATCAAGGTGGATCAAGGCGCGCAGAGCACCATCGACTACCTCGCCAGGCACCGCGCCCTTTTCACTTTCGGCGAGAACATCGGCACCGACGCCTTTCCCGTCCCGCTTCACGGCGTGCGCTGGCTCCCGACCCGGCAGCCCGTCGTCACTGATCTTTGGAAAACCAACGCCCCGCCCCCACCGGACGCGGCTTTCACCTCGATCGCCAACTGGTCCACCAGCGGGCGCAAAGACATCGAATGGCGCGGCGAACAATATCTCTGGAGCAAGTCGCTCGAGTTCTTGAAGTTCGTCGAAGCTCCCGAGTTGTCGGGTGAAGATTTCGAACTCGCCACGAGTATCAAGGACGACGAGACCCGCGCAAAATTCCTGCATCACCGCTGGCGACTCGCGAGCCCCGTCGAGATGAGCGTCGAGCACGACCTTTACCGGAGCTATATCCGTGAATCCAAAGGCGAGTTCACCGCCGCGAAGGATCAATACGTCCGCTTGAACACCGGCTGGTTCAGCGACCGCTCCGCGTGTTATCTCGCCGCTGGGCGCCCCGTCATCACGCAGGAGACCGGCTTTGCCAAACACTACGGCGGCAACCGCGGTTTGTTCGGCTTCACCGATCTCGATGAAATTCCTGAAGCCGTCCGTGCGATCAACGCCGACTACGCGGCACACTCCGCCGCCGCCTACGAAATCGCCCACGAGCATTTCGAAGCCGAAAAAGTTCTCGCCGACCTCCTCGACCGCGCCGGCATTTAATTAGATGAACATCCTCCTCCACACCATCGCCCTAGAGCCCGCCCGCTGGAAGCCGCAGAAGGTCGCCCAGCCTCTGGCCGGCCTCATCCCGCACATCGCGCGCACTCCGTTCAAGCAACTCGAGATCTTCGAGCCCCACCTCACACTCGCCGACGATGAGTCCGCTCTGCGCGATCAACTCATGGAAAACAATCTCACCCCGGCTGTCTTGAGTTCGTATCTGGAACTCACCGAGCCCAATGAAGAAGCCGACGACTCACTTCGCGCACGCGTCGCACGTTTTGGTTTTGAAAAAGTTCGTCTTTTTCCAGGACGCAAGGTCTCGCCGACTGACGACGCAGCCATCGCCCTCGTGGCCGACCGCGTCCGCGCCCTCGCGAGCTCGATGCCGGAAGTCGAGCTGCTCCTCGAGACGCACGACGGCTCCATCGCCGACGACCCACAGCGCCTCGTCGATCTCCTGGGCGAGATCGACGCCTCGAACGTCGGCCTCCTCTACCAGCCGACCGTTTTCGCCGCCGAGCCCGCGCTCGCGCAGCTCGCGATCCAGCGCCCGCACATCCGCCATGTCCACCTGCAAAATCGCCACCCCGACCGGAGCTTCGCGCCCTTGGCCGAAGGCGTGATCCCGTGGCGCGATATCCTCGCGCAGCTCGACGTCGATTGTTCCCTCGAGTTTGTCCCGAGCGGCATCCGCCCCGTCGAGCCGTTCGATCTCGAGCGCGTCCTTGCCGAGTGCGTTCGCGACGCTTCGGCCGTGAACAAAGCCTGAGGAACTATTCGAGGAACCCCGCCATGTCCGGCGGCAGCGGCGCTTGCCATCCGCTCTCGCCGGGGAATTGCAAAGCCGCGGAATGCAACGCATGGCGGTCGAGGAGGAGGCGGGCGGCGAGGCGCGGCGTCCAGCCGGTCTCGATGAATTCCAGGTAGCACTCCTCGCTGGGGCCGTAGAGTTTGTCGCCCACGACCGGGTGGCCGATGTGCGCGAGGTGGAGGCGAATCTGGTGGATGCGCCCGGTCTCGGGAAAAGCGCGGACGAGGGCGAAGCGGTTGCCGTTCGTCGTCTCGCGCGTAAAGCGGCGCTCGACCTCGATGACGGTCCGCGCGGGGACACCGGCGGGATGGATGATCCGGTAAAGATGAATCCGCGAAGGCTCGACCTCGCCCCGACGCAGGATCGGCGCGTCGATTTCATATCGATCCTGCTCGGGCCAGCCAGAGACGAGCGCCTGGTAGGTTTTGGAAACATTTCGCGATGCCATCAGCATCGAAAATTTCCGTGCGGCAGCGGCGGTTTTCGCCACGAGCGTGACGCCGCTCGTCTCGCGGTCGAGCCGGTTGATGATCGAAACTTGCCCGCCATTTGCGATCTCGTAGGCGAGCAGTTCGCGCAGGGCCTGCCAGAGCGTGTATTGCCCATCGGGCTTGCTCGGGTGGACGAGCAGGCGGGCGGGTTTATCGACGACAATGATATCGTCCGTCTCGTGGATTACCGTGAGCACTCCGCGGACGCTGCGCCTTTCCGTCTGGGAAAACCAGCCGGTGCCGGCGCTGGATCAGCGGTAATACGGAGCCGTCTGCGCGCCGGGGCCGGTCGAGGCGCCGGGCTTCTGCCACTCCCATTCCTTGGTCTGTGGGTTGAAGGTGCGCTCGCGAGAACCGTAGGTGGACGAGGCGGAGGAGGACTCGGTCTGGCGCGGGGCGCAGGCGGCGAGGGTGGAGAGAGCGAGGATGGAGAGGGCGAGGTGTTTCATGATTGCCCGTCTTTCGCCAGCGGCTGCGCGAGCGGCCTTCTCCACCAAGAAAATGTCACAAACGCGCCCGGCGCGGCGGTGCCAGCACGAACGTGGCGACGACGAGGGCGCCGAACAAGCTGTAGGCGGCGACGAAAACCCACGGCGGAGCACGGAAGAAAATGAGCCGGTCGAGCCAGAAGCCGATAAAGTCGCCGGGATAAGGATCGCCACCGCTGAGGGTGCGCAGGCGATTCTCCAAAACCGTGAGCGGGCAGGCGACGCCGAGCCATGTCTGGGCGACGACGATCCCGATGCAGGCGAGGTGGGCGAGGCGGAAAGGAAAGTTCCGAATCCAAGACCAGCGGAAAACAAGGCCGGCGAGAATGGCAATCTGCCCGAGCACGACGAACGCGATGAAGAGCGCGTGCAGCAGGACGACAGCGTCGGCGAGGAGGGAGTAACGCATGAATTCCGGTTCACCGGCTCTCGCCGGCGAGGTGGTCGCTTTCTTTCAGATCGAGATCGTAGGGCTCGAGTGGCATCGGATGATCGTGGTCGAGGAAGGTGCGGCAGACTTTGAAAAGTTCCTCGCGGGTGCGGACGCGGCGGATGTCATGCAGGAACACGCCGGTCGGCTCGACGCCGAGCGCGAGGAAGTTGAGGTATTTCTTCATGCGCTGCACCTGGCCAAGTTCGGGGGTGTCGGGGGTGCAGATGGCTTCGTAAAGTGCGGTGACGTACTCGAGCACCTCGCGCCCCGTGGGCAGCGGGACGGTTTCCCCGCGTAGGTGTCGCCGTATCTGCGCGAAAAGCCACGGGCTGCGAATGACGCCGCGCCCGATCATGAGCCCGCGCGCACCAGTGATCGCGAGCACGCGGGCGGCGTGCGCGGCGGAGTGGACGTTGCCATTTGCGAGCACGGGACAGGGCATGACCGCGACGGCGCGGGCGATGGCGTCGTGATCGACGGCGCTCCGGTAGCGCCCCGCGACGGTGCGCCCATGCACGGTGAGCAGGTCGAGCGAGTGCCGTGCAAAGATGGTGAGCAATTGGTCGAAGGCACGGGCGTCGTCGAAGCCGAGGCGGGTTTTCACCGTGAATGGAATGGCGATGGCCTCGCGCAACGCGCCGAGGATGGCGTCGATCCGCGGGAGGTCGCGCAGGAGGCCGCCGCCGGCGCACTTGCGATAGACGATGGGGGCGGGGCAACCGAGGTTCAGGTCGATGGCGGCGACGGGGTGGAGCTGGAGTTCGCGGGCGGTGCGGACGAGGGCGGGGATGTCGTTGCCGATCATCTGCGCGATGGCGGGGCGGCCGGTCGGGTTGCGCGTGATGGAGTCGAGGATGTGCCGGTCGAGCCGGGAGTCGGCGGTGACGCGGAAGTATTCGGTAAAATAGAGGTCGGCCCCGCCGTAGCCGGCGATGAGCTCCCAGAACGGGCGGTCGGTCACGTCCTGCATCGGCGCGAGGGCGAGGATCGGCTCGGGTACGGCGAAGAGTGAATCGAGGGCGGACATGGATCGGTGGTGGCCATGAGGCGCGCCCCGGGCTACAGTGTGCGACACAAAACATCCGGAATCGCACGCGGATTTTCCGCCGCGCGGACGATTCTTTTTCTGACTGGCCGCCCTCCCGCTTCCCTGCGGCCTCTGTGAAACCCGAAGCACCCACCCCACCACACCCATGCAAACACGAAGAATTACTCACACCTTGGCGATCCTCTGCTCCTCGATCGCCTCGCTCGTTCCCCACGCCCAGGCGGCGAAATCCGAAGGCTCGAACTACTCCAAAAAACTCCGCGAGAGCAGCCTGAGCAAAACTGCGCCGGGGGCGACGGCGGACGCTTCTGCGGACGCGAAGGAAACTCCGGGGAAACCCGCGGAGAAATTCCCGTGGAGGAAAAACATCGTGACGACGACTTTCTGGATCGGCGAGGCGCCGACGCAGAACAACCCGGTGCCGAATCACATGAGTTCGTGGGATGAAAAGTGGGCGTCGAACTACGGCGGGACCGACACACCGGACAAGACGAAGCGCAACTCGGAGTATCGGCCCGCTGCTTTCAAGCCGGGGCAGAACCCGTTCTACATCGCGCTCCCCTACAACGACCTACAGAGGGTCGGCTACAAGCCGGAGGCGGCGGAGAAAATCCCGTGGTTTAAGGAGGCGATGGCGGACAAGGATCGCGGTCACAAATCGGTCTTGAAGGGCCGGTGGCTCGCGATCCGTTTTGGCGACAAGGTCGCCTACGCGCAGTGGGAGGATTGCGGGCCGTTCCGCACGGATCATGCCGACTATGTCTTTGGCACCGAGCGGCCGAAGCCGAACCTGAACAAGGGCGCGGGGCTCGATGTGTCGCCGGCGGTGCGGGATTATCTCGGCATGGCGGATACGGACGTGACGGATTGGAAGTTCGTGGAGTTCGACGAGATCCCGGAGGGGCCGTGGGCGAAGTTCGGCGAGAACAACACGTTCGTGCAGAACGCGCGCAAGACGAGTGAACGCCTGGCACAGAACCAGGCGGCGACGCCGGTTACGGTGCGGGACTGAGCGGTCGCGTTATCCGGCGATCTCGGCGGCTTCGAGACGCTCTTTCACGTCGGCGATTTGCAGCGCGCTGATCATCTCGGCAACTTCGCCTTCCACGAAGCGGTCGAGGTTGTAGAGCGTGAGGCCGATGCGGTGATCGGTGACGCGGTTCTGCGGAAAGTTGTAGGTGCGAATCTTTTCCTCGCGCCCGCCGGAGCCGATCTGGCTTTTGCGATGCGCCGCATATTTCTCGGCTTCCTCCCGCTGCTTTTCCTCGAGCAGTCGTGAACGCAAAATGCGCAGGGCTTTCTCCTTGTTCTTCTGCTGGCTGCGTCCGTCCTGGCACCGGACGATTTTGCCGGTGGGAATGTGGAGCACCTGCACGGCGGAGTCGGTCGTGTTCACGCCCTGGCCGCCGGGGCCGCCGGCGCGGCAGACTTCGATGCGGATGTCGCCGGGCGGGATTTCCAGATCGACCTCCTCGGCCTCGGGCAGCACGGCGACGGTCGCCGTGGAAGTATGGATGCGCCCCTGCGCCTCCGTCGCCGGCACGCGCTGCACGCGATGCACGCCGCTCTCGAACCGCAGCTCGCGAAACACATTCTCGCCGGTCGCGCGGAAGATGACTTCCTTCATCCCGCCCAGCTCGGACGCGCTCACCTCGAGTTCCTCGATCTTCAGCCCGTGCCGCTCGGCGTAGCGGCAATACATCCGATAGAGGTCGGCGGCGAAAAGGGCGGCCTCGTTGCCTCCGGTGCCGGCGCGGATCTCGACGATGGCGTCGCGTTCTTCGTTGGGATCAGGCGGGAGGAGGGCGAGCTGGATCTGCGTCTCGAGATCGGCGACGCGCTTTTCGAGATCGGGAACCTCGGCCTGCGCCATCTCGGCCATCTCGGGATCATCACCGCCCGCCAGCTCGCGGCCCCCGGCGAGGTCGGCGCGCGCTTTTTCCAGCGCCTCTCCATTTTCCAAAAACTCCTTGAGCCGGGCGTGCTCGCGCATCACCTCGCGCGCCTTCCGCGGATCGTCGAACAAATCCGGCGCGCCGATCTGCGCCTCGAGTTCGTGGAACCGCGAAGCTTTTTTCTCGATCAGTGAAGCAAAGTCCATGTCGTCAGAGCCGGAGCTTTTGTTCGCTAAAAACGCGAAAGGCCGGAATTAAAATCCGGAAATTCCGCAGGATTTTCGCGGACAAAAAAGAGGTCGGTGACCGCACGCGGAGGCGCGGTCACCGTTCCAAATCGGGCTTTCGCGTTTAAGCCGCGGGTGCCGCGGCAGGTGTCGCGGTCTTCCCGCGGAGGCGGGTCGTGCCGTAGCGGCGGCTGAATTTCTCGACGCGCCCTGCGGTGTCGATGAACTTCTGCTCGCCGGTGAAAAAGGGATGGCAGGCCGCGCAAATGCCGATCTGGAGATTTCGGCGGGTTGAACGGGTGTGATAGGAAGCGCCGCACGCACAGGCGATAGTCGTCTCCTCGTATTTTGGGTGAATATCTTCTTTCATCTGGAAAAGAGCCGGTGAAATTAACCGCTTCCATGCGCCGCGCAATCCCAAATAACGCTTTCCTCTCCCGCTGGTCGGAAACGCTCGCCCGCCGCTCTCGCGACACGGCGATCTTCGGTGCGGATGGCGGCGTGGTGAAAACGTTCGCACAGATCGATGCGGACGCGGTCTCGTGGAGCGAGCGCCTCTCGGGCTTGCGCTGCAGCGCGGTCGTGGGCATCCAGGTTGGCAACAGCCCGCACTGGCCGGCGATCCTCCTCGCCTGTTTTCGCCGGGGCCTGGTTCCTTTGCCCATCGGGAATCTCGACGGCGAAGCGCTGGAGTCGGCGCTCACGTCGTGCCACGCCGAGGCGCTGCTCCGAAGCGCGAGAGACGAGCCCAAGCTGGAGCTGAGAGCATTGAATTGCGGATTGCGGATTGCGGACTGCGGATTTTTGAAACTCACGTCCGGGCCGACGGCGACACCGCGCGCGATCCGTTTCACCGCCGAGCAACTCGTCGCGGACTGCGACAACATCTGCGAAACGATGGGCATCACCGAGGACGACTTAAATTTCGGCGTCATCCCGTTTGCGCATTCGTACGGGTTCGGGAGTCTCGTCGCGCCGCTCATCTGCCGCGGCGTGCCGCTTGTCGCGACGGAGCAGCTTTTTCCACGCGCCATTTTGAATGGCCTCGCCGCCACAGGCGCGACGGTTTTCCCAAGCATGCCGGTCTTTTTCCAGACGCTCGCGGAGCTGCCCGATCTCCCCGCACTGCCGCGTCTGCGCCTCTGCGTCTCGGCGAGCGCGCCGCTCATGCGGCGGGTCGGCGCGGCGTTTCGCGAAAGGTTCGGGCTGCGGGTGCACAACTTCTACGGAGCCTCCGAATGCGGCGGCATCGCCTATGATGCGTCGGACGAGGCGGATGCCGGGGAAAGCCACCTCGGCTCCCCGCTCCGCGGCGTGCGCATCGAGCCGCTTCCCGGCGACCGCATCGCGATCACTGGCGACGCCGTCGGCGCCGGCTACCTCCCCGACGACGACCCCGCCACGCTCGGCGGCGGGCGCTTCATCCCGCCCGATCTCGTCCGCCCCAGCGGCTCCGGATTTCGCCTCATCGGCCGCGTCTCCGACGTCATCAATGTCGCCGGCCGCAAGCTCAGCCCCGCCGCCGTGGAGGCGCAGCTCTTGCGCTGTCCCGGCGTGCGCGAGGCGGTGGTTTTCGCGATCCCGTCCGTGTTGCGAAATGAAGAACCGGTCGCCTGCGTGGCGGGCGCGGATCGCGCCGCGGTGCTCCGCCATGTCCGCGAGCACCTCACCGAATGGCAGCGCCCGCGCGACATCTGGCTCGTCGATGCCATCCCGGGCGGGGGAAAAATGAGCCGCCGCGAACTCGCCGCCTGCTACCTGGAGCGCGCGTCGAATTAATGGTCGAGACGAGCAACGGCGCGCTCATCCGCCGCCTCCTGCGAATGACCTGGCGCTACCGCTGGGGCTGCATCCAGGTGCTTTGCCTGCAGGTTGTCCTCCTCACGCTCGGCCTCTCAGGGATCGGCTACACGACCGTCGGCATCGATGTGATGCGCCATGCCGTGAGCCCCGGGACGCGCGCGCCGCACTGGCCCTTCGGCATCGCGCCGCCCGTGGAGTGGACGCCGCTCCAGGGCGTATGGCTCGTCGCGGGAGCAGTGCTCCTTTTCGCCGCCATCCGCGCCGTGCTGAACTCGCTCAACCAAATCGCCCTCAACGTCCTCGTCCAGGGCCGCATCGTGGTCGATCTGCGCGCGCAGGTGTATGCGACGCTCCAGCAGCTCAGCTTCCGTTTTTTCGACGCGAACGCCAGCAGCTCGCTCATCAACCGCGTCACCGGCGACGTGCAATCGGTGCGCAGTTTCGTCGATCAAATCCTCATCCAGGTGATCATCATGGGCATCTCGCTCACGGCCTACGTGATCTTCATGGTGAACATTCACGTCGGCCTCACGCTCGCTTGTCTCGCCTCGACGCCGCTGCTCTGGATGGCCTCGGCGAGTTATTCTCGCGTGGTCGCACCGGCCTATCGGCGCAATCGCGAGCTGGTCGATGCGCTCGTCGCGCGGCTCACGGAGAGCATCCGCGGCATCGCGGTGGTGAAGGGATTCGCGCGGGAGGATGTGGAGATCGCGCGGTTCCAGGCGGCGAACGACATCGTGCGCGATCAGCAGCAATGGATCTTCTGGCGCAACTCGATCTTCGCCCCCGGCATCCAGTTTCTCAGCCAGGTGAATCTCGTCGTCCTGCTCGGGTACGGCGGCTGGCTCGCGGCGCGCGGGGAAATTTCCGTCGGCGCCGGACTCGTCGCGTTCGCGGCCGTGCTCCAGCAATTTTCCGGTCAGGTCGCGAACATCGCGAACATCTCAGACATCATGCAGCAGAGCCTGCGCGGGGCGCGCCGCGTCTTCGAGGTGATCGACGCGAAGCGCGACATCGAGTCGCCGCCAAACGCCACGCGGCTCGCGAAGGCTCGCGGGCACTTGATCTTCGACAAGGTCTGGTTCGACCACGGCGACGATCCGGTGCTCCAGGACATCGCCTTCGAGGTGCGCCCCGGGCAGTGCGTCGCCATCGTCGGGCCGACCGGTTCGGGAAAAAGCGCGCTGATGAGCCTGATCCCGCGCTTTTACGATCCGGTCGCCGGCCGCGTGCTCCTCGACGGCGACGACTTGCGCTCGCTCGATCTTCAGGATTTGCGGCACAACATCGGGCTCGTCTTCCAGGAGTCGTTTCTTTTCAGCACGACCGTCGCGGACAATATCGCCTTCGGCCACCCGAGCGCGTCGCGCGAGCAGATCGAACGCGCAGCGCGTATCGCGGCGGCGCACGAGTTCATCGTCGGCTTGCCAAACGGTTACGACACCGTGCTGGGCGAGACGGGCATCGGCCTCAGCGGCGGCCAACGCCAGCGCATCGCCATCGCGCGCGCGCTGCTGCTCGAGCCCTCGATTTTACTCCTCGACGACCCGACGGCATCGGTCGATCCCGGCACCGAGCACGAGATCCTCGAGGCGATGGAAGCCGCGATGGCGGGGCGGACGACCTTCCTCGTCGCGCATCGTCCGAGCATGCTGCGGCGGGCCGATTTGATCGTCGTGCTCGACAAAGGCCGCATCGCGCAAGTCGGCACACATGCCGACCTGCTGCGCCAGCCGGGCTACTACGCGCTGTCGGCGGAAATCCAAACGCAGAGCGTGCGCGCCGCATGAGCGAAATCAACGCCATTACCCGCGTCGCGCGCGACCCGGAGAGCCTCCAGGGCGAGCCCGAGCTCAACACCTTCGACCTGCTCCGCCGCGTGTTCACCTACGCCGCGCCGTATCGCGGGAAAATGAACGCCCTCATCGCGCTCGTCGTCCTCCGCTCCGCGTTGCTCCCATGCCTCACTTGGGCCATCGCGTCCGTCATTAACGGCCCCATCACCAGCGGCGATTCGCGTGGCCTCTGGCTTGGCACGGCCGGCTACGGCCTGCTCGCGCTTTTCACCCAAGTCATGCTCCATTTCCGCCAGCGCTACGCCCTCGAGCTGGCCGAGTCGGTCATCCACGACTTGCGCGACGGCCTCTTCGCCCACCTGCTCACCCTGCCGCTCGCCTTTTTCGATCGGATGAAAGTGGGGCGCGTCATTAGCCGCATGACCAGCGATCTCGAGGCCGTGCGCCAGGGCGTGAGCAGCATTGTTTTCGTCAGCCTCGTGCAAGCCGGTCAGATGTTTTTCACCGCGCTGCTCATGCTCTGGTACGACTGGGTGCTCTTCCTCGTCGTCCTCGCCATCGCACCCATCATTTGGAAACTCAACCTCGCTTTCAAAAAGCGGATCAGCGGGCAGCAAAGGCGGGCGCAGGAGAGCTTCAGCCGCGTCACCGCCACACTCGCCGAGTCCGTCGGCGGCATCCGCGTCACGCAGGGGTTCGCGCGCGAGGAGGTGAATGCCGGCTTCTTCCGCGAACTCGTGACCGACCACTCGAAATACAACATGGGAGCCGCGCGCACCTCCGCCGTCTTCCTGCCGCTGCTGGAGTTCAACAGCCAGATTTTCATCGCCGCGCTCCTTGCGCTCGGCGGCTACCGCGTGCTCACGCCCGGCATCGATACCTCCGTCGGCGACATCGTCGCCTTCTTCTTTTTCGCGAACCTGTTCTTCGATCCGATCAAAACGCTCGGCAACCAATACAACAACGCGCTCACCGCCATGGTCGGCGCCGAGCGCGTTTTTCGCCTGCTCGACACACAGGCTGACTGGAAAGACGCGCCCGACGCCGAGACGCCCGCCGACCTCGCGGGACGCGTCGAGTTTCGCGACCTTTCCTTCGGCTACGACCCAAAGCGCCTCGTGCTCGAGGAGGTAAATTTCACCGCCGAGCCCGGCCAGACCATCGCCCTCGTCGGCCACACCGGCAGCGGGAAAACCTCCATCATCAGCCTCGTCTCAAAGATGTATCTACCCACCCGCGGCCAGGTCCTCATCGACGGCCGCGACATCCTCCGGCTCGACTCCCGCGCCCTGCGCCGACGGCTCGGGATCGTCCACCAGCACAGCTTCCTTTTCGAAGGGACAGTGCTCGATAACATCCGCTACGCCCGCCCCGAGGCGACCGTGAAGGAAGCGATCGAAGCCACCCGCGCCCTCGATTTTCTCGACCTCATCGAGGCGCTCCCGCACGGCTTCAAGACGCAGGTCGGCGAGGGTGGAAAAAATCTCTCCTCCGGCCAGCGGCAGCTGATCAGCTTTACGCGCGCGCTCCTCGCCGACCCGCGAATTTTGATCCTCGACGAGGCGACCAGCGCCATCGACGCCATCACCGAATCGCGCATCCAGACCTCGCTCACACGGCTGTTGAAAGGCCGCACGAGCTTCGTTGTCGCGCACCGCCTCAGCACGATCCGTGCGGCCGACATGATCCTCGTGCTCGACCACGGCCGCATCGTCGAGCGCGGCACGCATGAGGCGCTGCTAGCAAGCGGCGGCATCTACCGCGGCCTGCACGACCAGTTCGTGCAAGCCTCCGCCGGTGCCCAGCCGTAGCGGCGGCGAGACGCCGCCGCTCCACGATTGCCCTCCCGCAGTTCAACGCAGAACATCCTGGCCCGATGCACTTCGAGCCGCTTCACCCGATCCAGCTCCAGCGTTTCCGCGAGATGACGCCCGAGGAAAAATGGAACGTCGCCCTCGGCCTGCTCGAAACAGCCCGTGAGACCCGCCGCGCCGCCCTTCGCCAGCGCCACCTCGAGTGGACACCCGAGCAAATCGAAACCGCCCTCGCCCGCGAGACGATGCATGCCCGTACCTGACCTCCTCCAAATCTTCGTCCGCCCGATCCACGACGCCAGTCTTCGCTACCTCGTCGCCGGTTCACTCGGCTCCATGTTCTTCTCCGAGCCGCGCCTCACGCTCGACATCGACCTCGCCCTCGCTGTCTCCAGCTCTTCATTGAAACAACTCGCCGCGCTGTTTCCCCAACCGGATTTCTACGCACCGCCGGCGGAGATTCTTGTCGTCGAAAACGAGCGCGAGTGCCGCGGCCACTTCAACGTCATCCACGTCGCCACCGGCATGAAAGCCGACTTCTACCCGTCCCAGCGCGACCCATTTTTCGCCTGGGCCTGGGGCCAGCGCCGCTGCGCGAACTACTCCCACGGCGACATTTTCTTCGCTCCGCCCGAGTACGTCATCGTCTGGAAAGTCGCTTATTTTCATGAAGGCGGCGGCGAGAAGCACGTCCGCGACATCCAGAAAATGTTCGAGACCTCCGGCTCCGACATCGACGAATCCCTGCTCGAAGACGAACTCGCGAAACGCGGCCTTCTCGACCCCTACCGCCGGCTCCGCGCCGCCTGAGCACGCTTGCCCAGCACCGCGAAAGCCTTGCGTTTCGCCCCGTAGTAAAGTTGCCCGCCGAGCTGCATCCGGAGCGCCTGCGACCAAAAACGCCGGCCCAGTCCATCCGCTCCGCCATCCGCGCCGTCTCCCCCCGGACCGCAGGCGCGCCCGCTTCATCGAGGCGCTGTCGCTCTTTGCCGGTCAAAGATTTGCCGACTTCGAGAGGTGCGCCGTGTTGGGTAAAAAAGCGCGCCGCCACCGCCTCCGCGCGAGACTACGGACGCGGATGGAAGACGAGCAGACGGTTCGCCAACTCCTCTTCATCACGCGGCTGGACGGGAAGCGCCGAAGCCAGCGGCTCCACGGCGGCGCAGATCACCTCGGTGAAGGCCGCGGAGATGTCGCGGCACCGGTGGAAGCGCCAGCCCGGCTCCCCTCAAAGATTCAGCGCTCCCCGCGCTACCCACTGTCCGTGCCATCTGCTCTACTCCAGCGACCGTGCGCCGCCTCCTCCCCCCCGCCTGGGCCGTCCTGCTCTTCGCCTTCGCGCTCGCGCTCTTCACCCACGCGAACCGCTTCCCGTTTTTCTACCACCCCGACGAACCAGACAAAGTCGAGCAGGCCCTCACCGGCGAGTGGAAATTCGAGCACCCGATGCTCCTCGTTCTCACCGCCCGCTGGGCTGTCACCCTCCTCGACATCAGCGAGCCGCAGCAGACCGTCATCGCCGGCCGCTGGCTTTCCGCCAGTTTCGCCGCCCTCGCCGTCGCCGCCCTCTCCCTGCTCGCGTGGCTGCGCGGCGGCTGGCCCGGCGCGATCATTGCCGGCCTCATGCTCGCCCTGCACCACCAGCTTTTCGAGCTCGCGCATTACATGAAAGAAGACACCGCGATGCTCCTCGGCGTCGGCGTCACTTTCCTCGCCATCGGCCTCTACGAACGCCGCCCCGGCCCGCTTACCGCCAGCCTGCTCGGCCTCGGCTGCGCCCTCGCCGCCTCCGGCAAATACATCGGCATTCTCCTCCTCGCCGCCGCCCTCCCCATCCTCTGCCGCCGCCCCCGCGCGGCGCACCTCGCCCTCTTCGCCGCCACCGCGCTCGCCGCGTTCGCGGTCCTCAACCATCCGCTGCTGCTCGACCTCGCCCATTTCCGCCAGAGCCTCGAGAAAGAATCGACCCTCGTCGTCGGCGGCCAGGGCGGCATGACCCGCAGCGTCCCGCACTGGGATTATTGGAGCGTCTTCAACGACAACAGCGGCCCCACCCTCTGGCTCTTCCTCCTCTGCTACCTCTGGTTTTTCTGGAAAACCCGCCCACAACGTACCCTCGGCGACTGGATCACCCTCGCCTGGCCCATCGCCTACGCCGTTCTCCTTTCCTTCTCGCCGAAGACCAACGACCGCTACTTCCTCCCCGCCACCGCCCTGCTCACCCTCCTCGCCGCGCTCGGCGCCGTCGAAGCCGCCACCCGCCTTCCCCGTCGCATCCCCCCGCGCACCGCCCTCGCCCTCTGCGGTGCCATCGCCGTGCTCGGACAGCTCCCCGGCCTCATCCGCTACTGGCGAGCCTTTTCCACCGACGACCGCGC
>PPFU01001165.1_pt1 | contig 14549 bp, 17 predicted proteins | sample 1535991 | NCBI WGS metagenome assembly PPFU01 (sample SAMN04901290, study PRJNA319586) | Hypolithon metagenome, whole genome shotgun sequencing project. | isolation source: Antarctic Hypolithon | place: Antarctica: Miers Valley | collected 2014
GGTGCGGGTGGCTGGCGTCCGCGGGACGCGGCGTGCGGGTCATGCCGCCACGGCAGCGGCGGGGTGGCGGGCCTGCATGGGGGAGTGACGGCCTGCGACGAGGGGCCGGCATCGTAACGTGCCAGCCGGCGCGAACCTGAGCGGGCCGACACGCATCGCCGTCGCCGGGTCGCCCCCCGCCAGACGCGCAGTGTGTCCCGTGCACCGTGATGCCATGTTGCGTCGTGGCCACGAAACGCAAACGCCCCGGCGGGGCCGGGGCGCTGCGTCGCGTGTCGGACGTGACGGCTTGGTCGCCGCGACGCCGTCAGCAGTGGGTCAGTCGCGCAGGTCGGCCGGCACCTTGCCGCCGTTCTCGGCCAGCTTGCGCATCACCGCCTTGTGCAGCGCGATGTTCTGCTCGGCGCTGCCGTGCGCACCGGCGTTGACGTCGAGTTCGGCGGCCAGCTCCTTGCGTGCGGCGAGGTCGGAGTCCAGGTCAAGCAGCTTCAGCAGGTCGACGATCGACGTGCGCCAGTTGCTGTCGCCGCCCTTGGCCTGCGCCATCTGGGTGAGGACGGCGTCGACATCTACTGGCTCCGCGGCCGCGGCGGGCGCCGGGCTCAGCGGCGGCGGAGAGACCTTGGGATCGTTCTCGTTGCCGGTGAAGACGATGGGCTTGTGGGTGGACGTCGACGCGGACGTCGCGGGGCGTGGCGCTGCCGCGGGTTCGGCTTTGCGGTTGAAGATGCGGTCGGCGATCTTGGAGAACAGGCCCATGGGTGACACTCCGGGTGGCGGGAGTGGCGATCCTGCGCGCGCGCGGGGTAAAGCCGTATGAAGAGCGCAGACGCACCCACATCCCGGGTCACCGTGTTGCTGGTGACTCCTCCCGGAGGTAGGGTCGTTGGGCAACCCGCCACAGCGCGGGATTCTGGAGGCTGTCATGGACGATCGACCTGACCCGCGACCGGCGGCACGTCGCCAGGTCCGCCCGCTCGTGGTGGCCATGGTGGCGGCGTCGATCGCGACAACGGGGTGCCAGGGCATGGCGACAACGACACAGGACGCGGGTGCCGACAGGTCCTCCCGCCCGGACAACACGGTAGCCGACTGGCCGCTGAAGTTCGTGCAGCACAGCTTCGGCGCCTTCTGCTATTCGACGTACGGCTGCCACGTGGAATACGGCAGGCGGCTCGTGAAATCCGATCCTGAAGACGAACTCAAGTTGTCGTCGGAATCCCTGGGCGATAGGTACCCACGCAATCTGGGTGCCGGATGGTTGGGGATCGCGAACTTCCCCGGGCCTGCACGGGTGCGATGGCGTTCGAAGGACGGGACTGCACACACCGCAGAGGTCGACATCGGCGGCATCTTCGAAGACGGCCTGATCCGGCATGAGGTGCCACGCGACGACGTGCGCGAGGGCGTGTCGATCGGTAACCCGGAGATCGTGCTTGAAGTGAACGACCGCACGATCAGCGTCTATATGCGGTCGTTCATCCCGACGAAGGCGCTGCAGGAACCCGGCAACCCGCGCAGCGGCCACCGGGATGACGTGGTGCGGGTCTGGAGCAGGACTTACTGAGTGCGGACGCGCCGTGCATCACCGGTACGCCCTGTTGCTGGTGGCGTCCACGGACGGTAAGGTCTGGCGTCACCTCCGCGCCGGCGCGGAGGCTTGGAGGCTGTCATGGACGATCGATCTGAAGCGCGACCGCTGGCACGTCGCCAGGTCCGCCCGCTCGTGGTGGCCATGATGGCGGCGTCGATCGCGACAACGGGGTGCCAGGGCATGGCGACAACGACACAGGACGCAGGCGCAGAGAGCGCCTCCCGACCAGACAACACCGTGGCCGACTGGCCGCTGAAGTTCGTGCAGCACAGCTTTGGTGGGCTGTGCTACTCCACGTATGGCTGCACCATCGATTACAACGGGTACCGGCACCGGTCCGATCCTGACGACCAGCTGCGTCCCGCATTGGCAAGCGTGCACCCGGACATCCTCCGGAACGCATCAGCTGGCTATCTGGGAATTTTGGGCTTCCCTCCTCCGGCGCTGGTGCGCTGGCGGTCGACGGACGGGAGCGCACACGAGGCGAAGGTGGATATCGGCGCGATCTTCGCCGACGGACTCCTGCTTCATGAAACACCCCGCGACGACATTCCCGAGGGGGTGTCGATAGGCAATCCGGCCATCCTGCTGGTGGTGGATGACCGGACGATCAGTGTCTACATGCGGGCGTTCGTTCCGACCAGATCATTGAGAACGCCCGGCAACCCGCACAGCAATTTCCGCAAGGATCCGGTGCTTGCGTGGAGCAGGACGTACTGAGGTTTCGGGCCAAGGAGGTCGCAGATGGGTGGGGGACGATATCCCGATGGCGTGCAGACCGATCCGGCAACGGCCGAGGACCTCGCGTCGTATGACAGCGCCACCGTGCAACTCGGAAGATTCTTTTCGCCAGGCCTGGTTGGCGAGGACCAGCCGGACGCGCGCCTGTTCATCGCGGCATTCGATGGAACGGGCAACAGTCGGCTCACGGACGCGCCTGAGAACCACACCAATGTCGCCCACATCCATGACCAAGTGGCGTCGCGCGCGTTGGCTGAAGAAGAGCGGCAGGGATACGCCACAATTGCAGCCGGGTACGCGGAGGGTGTCGGGACGCAGGGAGGTCTCGCTGGCTTGCGCGATCAGGTCTCCGGGCGCACGTATGATGCTCGGCGCGAAGGCATGTACTTCCAGTTCGTCACTCGTGCAAAGGAGTGGATCGAGCAGAACCCCGAGGTCGATATACGTGTGGTGGCGATCGGTTTCAGCCGCGGCGCCGAGCAGGCCGCCGGCTTCACGCGCACGGTGGAAGAGCGTGGCATCCAGGATCCCACGGGTGCGGTGATCCACCGAAATCGTGATGGCCTCGTCGAGCGCGTCGACTATTCCGCGACACCACTGCGCGAGCCCGGCACCGTCGTGCAGGCCGCGGGTCTGTTCGATCCCGTCGGCACCGGCACGCCGCGCGACCACGACCGCCGGCTGGCGGCGTCGGTCGTCTCCGGGTTCCAGATCACCGCCGACGACGAGCGCCGCAACCTGTTCCAGGGAACGCGTATCCTCGATCCGGGCACGACGCCGGACGGGCGCTTCCTCAACGTCAACGTCGCGGGTGCGCACAGCAACATCGGCGGCAGCTATTCGCTCGACGGCCTGTCGGTGCGCAGCGGCAACCTGATGGTCGACTACCTCAACGCGCTCAGCGACCGCAATTTCCTGGAAAAACGCCCGGAGCCCACGGACCCGGCGCGCAACGTGATCCACCGCTCCGAGGACCACCAGGTCTTCTATCGCACGTCGATCTACGACCGCGCCGGCACGCGCGCGCACCAGGAGGTGCTGGCGCCGGAAGCGCTGTGCCGCATGGACTGTCGTGACGCCATGCCACGCAACGAGGCGATGGCCGCCGCGCTTGAATGGCGGCCGGTCGCGATCGGCCCCGCGCCGGTGGCGCAGCAGGACGCGCAGGCGCCCGTTGGCCCGCGTTCGATGGTGGACCGGCTGCTGGAAGCCGCGCGCAGCGGTGACGACCAGGCCGTGCACCGCCTGACTCAGGAGTACGTGCACAGCCCGGAGGGGGAGGCGTGGCTGCAGCGCGGGCAGGCGCAACTCCAGGAAGCCGGCGAGCGTGAAGCACGGCATGCGGCACAGCCGCTGCAGCAGGCACCACAGCATGAGCTGGTGCGCTGAGTCGGACGCTACCGATCCCCAGGCAGACACATCGTGTCCACACAATTGAACGCCCGCACTCCCGCGACCTGAAGCAGTGCAGGAATTCACGCCTGCAGCATCGCGATGCGCCCATGGTGCCCGCGTCCTTCGACGGACGAGCGGCGGTCCGCCGCGACACAGGCCACACCATGAGCAGGTCAGAGCACGACAGTGGAGCCAGGGATCTCTCCGTCCATGCACGCATGAATATGCAGCACGGCACCGCGTGCGCCGCCAACGTGGCGGACTACCAGGCCACGTTCCGCGACGCGCCGTACTTCTCCAGCGGACGCGAGTGGTCCGACTACGCCCCCGCGTACAGCCTTGGCTTGACGGCATGCTCGCGCGAACCCGGCAAGCGCTTCGACGCGATGGAGGCCGTGCTCGAGGCCGAGTGGGCGCAGGCCGACACGCCATCGCGCTTGTCATGGGCGGAAGCGCGCGGCGCGTGTGAACACGCATGGCGCGACTGCCGCGCCGGAGAAGGTGCGCACGTGCACGAGCAGGCCGGCACCACACCGGGCCGTCACGGCGGCTGAGCTGTAGTGCGCGACCGGACGCGATGCGCCAGGCCGCGCAGGCCGTTACGTCCATAGCATCCCTGATCACGCCATCCCGCGAGGTGTCCCATGAGCGAACTCAAGAAAGACCACATCCTCGGCACCGGCGGCGGCGCCGTGGCCGCCGGCGCCGTGGGCGCCGCGATCGGTGGCGTCGTCGCCGGCCCGCCGGGGCTGGCGCTGGGTGCCGCCGCGGGTACCGCGATCGGCGCGATACTGGGCAGCAAGGCTTCGCGCGCGGTCGACGACAGCGGCAACGTCGGCGCGTTCGAAAGCAGCTACCAGACCATGCCGTACTACATCGCCGGCATGGGCTGGGACGACTACCGTCCGGCGTACCAGATGGGCCTCGATGCGCATCCGCAGTCGAAGGCGGGCACCGCGTTCAGCGCCGCCCGCGGCGACATGGAGCAGCGCTGGGACCAGGTCAAGGGATCGTCGCGGCTGCTGTGGAGCGAGGCCGAGCCCGCCGCCGCGCATGCGTGGGAAGACCTCGACAAGGTGCGCCGCGCCGAGGCCATCAACGAGCACGACACCCCCGTCGGCTGACGCGGCGCCGCTGGACCGCACCGTCCCGGGCCCCGTGGGGCGGTGCGCGCAGGGGGCTCGGTTACGATGGCCGGCCCCCTCAGGTGGATCAACGCCGTGTCCGATGCCCCCAGCAAGCCGACCCGTGAACAGGCCGAGGACGCGGTCCGCACGCTGCTCGCGTGGGCCGGCGACGACCCCAACCGCGAAGGCCTGCTGGACACGCCGAAACGCGTGGCCAGTGCGTACGGCGACTGGTTCGCGGGCTACGACGACGACCCGCGCGCGTACCTGGAGCGCACCTTCAAGGAGGTCGCCGGCTACGACGAGCTCATCGTGCTGCGCGACATCGAGTTCGAGAGCCACTGCGAGCACCACCTGGCACCGATCATCGGCCGCGCGCACATCGGCTATCTGCCCGACGGCAAGGTGGTGGGCATCAGCAAGCTGGCGCGGGTGGTGGACGCGTACGCGCGCCGCTTCCAGGTGCAGGAGAAGCTGACCTCGCAGGTCGCAGCGGTGATCCAGGACGTGCTGCAACCGCGCGGCGTGGGCGTGGTGATCGAGGCCACCCACCAGTGCATGACCACCCGCGGCGTGCACAAGCGCGGCGTGAGCATGGTGACCTCGAAGATGCTGGGCAGCTTCCGCGACGACGCGCGCACGCGCTCGGAGTTCCTGCGCTTCGCCCGCTGCGCCAGCTGAGGTAAGTGAGGCCGCGACGTTGACCACCCCGCCTCCGGCCGGCGCGCGCCCCGCGGCGCTTGCCTTCATCTTCGTGGTGGTGCTGATCGACGTGCTGTCGTTCGGGCTGATCATCCCGGTGCTGCCGCACCTGATCGAAGACTTCGTCGGCGGCGACACCGCGCACGCGGCTGTCTGGGTCGGCGTATTCGGCACCGTGTACGCGGCGGTGCAGTTCCTGTCGGCGCCGGTGCAGGGCACGCTGTCGGACCGCTACGGACGGCGCCCGGTGATCCTGCTGTCGTGTCTGGGGCTGGCGCTGGACTTCGTGCTGATGGCGCTGGCGCAGACGCTGCCGTGGCTGCTGCTGGGGCGCATCATCGCCGGCATCACCTCGGCCAGCTTCACCACCGCCAACGCCTACATCGCCGACGTCACCGCGCCCGCGGACCGCGCGCGCAGCTTCGGCATGCTCGGTGCGGCGTTCGGCGTGGGCTTCGTGGTCGGGCCGCTGATGGGCGGCTGGCTGGGGTCGATCGACCTGCGGCTGCCGTTTTGGTGCGCGGCCGGGCTGGCGCTGCTCAACGTGACCTACGGGTACTTCGTGCTGCCGGAGTCGCTGCCGCCGGAGCGGCGCTCGGCGCGGTTCGAGTGGAAGCACACGGTGCCGTTCCGGTCGCTGTTGCTGCTGCGCCGGTATCCGCAGGTGTTCGGCCTCGCGGGCGTGGTGTTCCTCGCCAACCTGGCGCACTACGTGTACCCCAGCATCTTCGTGCTGTTCGCCGACTACCGTTTCGGCTGGGGGCCGCGCGAGGTCAGCTGGGTGCTGGCGGCGGTCGGTGTCTTCAGCATCGTGGTCAATGCGCTGCTGGTCGGACGCGTGGTCGGCTGGCTGGGCGAGAGGCGCACGCTGCTGATCGGCCTTGCCTGCGGCAGCGTCGGCTTTGCGATCTACGGCAGCGCCGGCGTCGGCTGGGCGTTCCTGCTCGGGCTGCCGGTCAGCGCGCTGTGGGCGCTGGCCACGCCGGCGACGCAGTCGCTGATCACGCGCCAGGTCGGGCCCGAAGTGCAGGGCCGCATCCAGGGCTCGCTGATGAGCCTGGTCAGCCTGGCCGGCATCATCGGCCCGGCGATCTTTGCCGGCAGCTTCGCGTGGTTCATCGGCGCCGCCGCGCCCGCGCACCTGCCCGGCGCGCCGTGGTTCATCGCGTCGGCGCTACTCGCGCTGGCGCTGCTGGTGGCGTGGCGGCACGCGCGCACGCCGGTCAAGGCCGTGGGGGTGGTGCCGACGGTCACGCTCGAAGACGTGAGCGCCGCGCGACGCGCTGCCGCGGTCGCGGATTGATCCGCCGCTCACACCGCGACCGCTAGCGTCGCCGCAGCCGTCGGCAGCGCCGCTGCGCCGACATCCACCACCACACTCCGCCCGTCGCCGCTGCAGCCCCGTCGCGGCAGTCGTCGCCGGCCCCGATGGCGATTCCATGCCGACCAGGTCCACGTCCTCCTCCGCCGAGCCACCCACTGCCGCCGAAGGCCATGCAAAGGCTGCCGGCCTGGTCTACGTGACCGACGAAGACCCGGGCTTCGCGCGACGCCGCGCCGGCAAGGGCTTCTCGTACCGCACGCACGAGGGCATCGCCGTCCGCGACCCAAAGGTGCTGCAGCGCATCCGCATGCTGGCCATCCCGCCGGCCTACACCGATGTGTGGATCTGCCGCAGGGACAATGGCCACCTGCAGGCCACCGGACGCGACGCGCGCAGTCGCAAGCAGTACCGCTACCACGCGCAATGGATGGAGGTGCGCGGCGAGGGCAAGTTCGAGCGCGTGATCGCGTTCGGCGAGGCGCTGCCGCGGCTGCGTCGCCGGCTGAAGCAGGACCTGGCGCTGCCGGGCTTCCCACGCGCCAAGGTCGCCGCCATCGTGGTGTCGCTGATGGCCGGGACCCTGATCCGCATCGGCAACGACGCCTATGCGCGCAGCAACCGCTCCTACGGCCTGACCACGCTGCGCGACCGCCACGTGGCGTTCGTGGCCGGCGGCCGGGCACGGCTGAAGTTCCGCGGCAAGGGCGGGCAGGACCACGACATCGCTATCGACGACGCGCGCCTGGTCAAGCTGGTGCGCGGCTGCCAGCAGCTGCCGGGACAGACCCTGTTCCAGTACCGCGATGCCGACGGCGACCTGCAGCCGATGGCATCGCAGCAGGTCAACGACTACCTGCGCGAGTCGATGGGCGAGGATTTCACCGCCAAGGATTTCCGCACCTGGGGCGGCACGCTGCACGCCTTCCGCCTCTTCGCCGCCACTCCGCTGCCGGCGGCCGGACGCAGCGGGGTGCCCAGTGAGCGTGCGCTGGCAACGGTCCAGAATGCGGTGGTCAAGGAGGTCGCGGGAGTGCTCGGCAACACCGTGGCGGTCTGCCGCCGCGCATACATCGATCCAGCGGTGCTGGATGCCTGGCGCGAAGGCCGACTGGCGGAAGCCGCCACCGGCGCGCGCGGCCAGCGGCAGTGGGAGCAGGCCACGCTGCGGTTCCTCAAGCGCGTGCGCCGCGACGCGGGGCGGAAGCCGCGCGCCCGCTGACCACAGGGTCGCGGGGAGGGCACGACAAGACGCCCGGACAAAAAAAATCCCGCCACCCGGGGGAGAGATGGCGGGAATCGACTTCGACCCTTGGAGAGAGAGATCGGACGCGGGGCGTCCCGAGGTCGGCGGTGCGTTGTTACCTGTCGACGGGCGTGGTCTCGTCCATCGTCGGCGGCGTCTCGGGGGAGGTTGGCGGCATCTGGGTCTGGTCGACCGGCGGCATCATCGGATCCATCGGAGCGTTCGGGTCCATCTGATTCATCCGGTCGCTCGGCGGCGCCATCGGATCGGTCGGATTCATGGGATCGTTGGGATTCATCGGATCGTTCGGGTTCATCGGATCCGTCGGGCCCATCGGGGCCGTGGCGGCGCTGGGGGCGGTGCCGTCGACCGGGTTGTAAGCCTGCTCCGGCCGGTTGCAGGCAGTGAGCGCAAGGGTCAGGGTGGCAGCGGCAATCGGGATCAACAGGCGGCGCATGGGGATATCCTCGTCGTGGACTGTGGCGCCATCGTGACCATGGACTTGTATCCGTTACGTCGTTTTCCCGTAACGCCGGCCTTCACGCGACCGGCTCGCTGCGCGCCAGCTGAAGGCTTCGGAGCCAGCATGGCCACCTGGGCACCAAGACATGGCCATGTCACGCGCCAACGACCGCTGGGGACCTAGTGTCGGCCGCCTCTCCCCCAGCACGACCCGGGCCGATGACACCTCCCCAGGGCCCGCCCCTGCGCCATCCCGCGCAGGCGCCCCCGCCCGATGACGTGACGGCGCTGCATTCGCAGGCCTCGCAGCGCCTGTACGCGTGTCCAACGCTTCCGCTGCCCGGTGATGGGGACACCGTCGTGCGCTGGCGTGCGCTGTCCGATCTCGGCGCGCATGACGTCTGCCTGGCCAAGCTGCTCGAGGCACACCACGACGCCCACGCGATCCTGCTCGAACTGGGGGCGCCGGCGCCTGTGCCCGGCGAGCGCTGGGCGGTGTGGGCAGCGGAGCCACCAGGCGCGACGCTGGTGTACACCGCCGACGAGGGAGGCGATGGCGACAGCGGTACGCTGTCGGGGACCAAGGCCTGGTGCTCGGGCGCCGACTTCGCCAGCCACGCGCTGGTGACCACGCGCGACGGCGACGGCCGCGGGCTGGCGCGGGTCGCGCTGTCCGCCGACGGCATCGCTGCAGCGTCGGACCACTGGCAGGCGGTCGGCATGGCGCGCGTCGCCAGCGGCACGCTGCACTTCGATCACGCGCCCGCGGTGCGCGTCGGCGCGCCGGGCGCCTATCTGTCGCGGCCGGGCTTCTGGCACGGCGGCGCGGGCATCGCCGCGTGCTGGCACGGTGCGGCCTGCGCCATCGCCGAGACCCTGCGCATGCATCCCAGGGCCGGCACCGCGCCGCACATTGCCGCGCACCTCGGCATGGTCGACTGCCACCTGTCGGCGGCGGCGGCGCTCCTGCGCGAGGTCGCCGCGCTGGTCGACGCCGACCCGGCCCGGCCGCACGTGGAGGCGGTGCTGCGCCTGCGGTCGTTCATCGAGCGCGTGGCGATGGAGACCATCGACCGCGTCGGCCGCGCGCTGGGCGCCGGCCCGCTGTGCGGGGACCGCGCGCATGCGCTGCGCTGCGCGGACCTGGCCACTTTCGTCCGCCAGAGCCACGCCGAGTCGGACTGGGAGGCGGTGGGGCGCGCCGTGCACACTGGGACCACCACGTGGCGGCCCTGAGCGCGCGCCACATCCACGGCCACGGCACGCCCGAGGCCGCGTGGCTGGCGTCACCGATGCTGCGCCACATGCCGCGCGCGTCGTTCGACCAGCTGGCGGGCGATGCGCCGCGCCTGGTCGTGGTCGCTCCGCACCCCGACGACGAGGTGCTGGGCTGCGGGGGGCTGATCGCCGACGCCGTGCGCCGTGGCCGCGACGTGCTGGTCGTGGCGGTGACCGACGGCGAGCATTGTTATCCGGCACTGGCCGCATGGCCGCCCGCGCGCCTGGCCGAGCTGCGGCGCGCGGAGCTGGTGGCCGCGGTGACCACGCTGGGCTTGCCGGAGGCGGCGATCCACGCGGTCGCGATCGCCGACGGCGGCGTGCGCGGTGCCGGCGCGGCACTGGCCAACGCGATGCACGCGCTGCTGCGCCCCGACGACCTGGCGCTGGTGACCTGGGCACGCGATGGCCATCCGGACCACGAGGGCAGCGCCGACGCGCTGCTGGACGCAGCCGCGCGGCGCGGCACGCGCGTGCTGCAGTACCCGGTCTGGGGCTGGCACTGGATGCAGCCGGAGTCCGCGGATTTCGCGCCTGCGCGCGCGCTGCGCTTCGACCTCGACGACGCCCTGCGTGCCGCCAAGGCCGAGGCGATCGCGTGCTTCGACTCGCAGCTGGGCCTGGGACCGGTGGCCGCGCCGGAGCCCATCCTGCCGGCGCACGTGGCGGAGCGCTTCGCGCGGCCGTTCGAGGTCTTCCTTGCATGAACGCCACCGCGCCTGCGTCGCCGGCAACCGCCGCCCACTTCGATGCGCTGCATGCGCAGCCTGACCCGTTCGGCTACCACAGCCGCTGGTATGAACAGCGCAAGCGCGCGCTGCTGCTGGCGGCGCTGCCGGAGGCGCATTACGACGAGGCGTGGGAACTCGGCTGTTCCAACGGTGCGCTGACCGCCGCGCTGGCGCCGCGCTGCGCGCGCCTGCTGGGGACCGACCTGTCCGCGCGAGCGGTGGCGCTGGCCGCGGCTGCGGTCGCCCCTCATCCGCACGTGCGCGTCCGGCAGGCGCGGCATCCGGAGGCGTGGCCCGAGGGCCGCTTCGACCTGGTGGTGCTGGGCGAGGTCGGCTACTACCTCGACGACGCGGCGCTGGCAGTGACGCTGGCGCGGATCGACACCTCGCTCGCGCCCGGCGGCACGCTGGTTGCGTGCCACTGGCGCGCGCCGATCGATGACGCCTGGCGCGGCGGCGACGCGGTGCACGCGGCGATCCACGCGTCCTGCCCGCGGTCCCCGCGCTACCGCTACGCCGACGCCGACTTCGTGCTCGAGGCCTGGGGCCATGGCGCGTCGCCTGCACAGCGCGAGGGACTGCGGTGATCGCGGTGCTGGTGCCGGCGCACGACGAGGAGGCGCTGATCGGCGCCTGCCTTGCGTCGGTGGCATGCGCTGCCGCCGCGGTCGAAGCGGGCGGCGAGCCGGTGTGCGTGGTGGTCGCGCTCGACCGCTGCAGCGATCGCACCGGCGAGATCGCGCGCGCGCGCGGCGCCGACACGGTGGTGCTGCACGACGGCAACGTCGGGCTCGCCCGCGCCGCGGCCGCCACCCGTGCCATCGCCCATGGCGCGCGCTGGCTGGCAATCACTGATGCCGACAGCGTGGTGCCCGCGGACTGGCTGACCGCGCAGCTGGCGCTGGACGCGGACGCTTTCTGCGGCGTGGTCGCGGTGGACGACTGGAGCGGCTACGCCCCGTGGATGGCGCGCGCGTTCGAAGGCGCCGAGGCGGTGCGCGATGGCCATCCGCACGTGCACGGTGCCAACCTCGGCGTCGCGGTCGACGCCTACCTGCGATGCGGTGGATTCGCGCCGCTGGGGTGCAGCGAGGACGTCGCACTCGTGGACGCACTGGTCGCCAGCGGGGCACGCATCGCGCGCCGCGTGCATCCGCGCGTGTCGACCAGCGCGCGGCGTGTGGCGCGGGCGTCCGGCGGGTTCTCGGATTATCTGCAGCATCTCGAGGCCAGCCTTGACCTTCGCCTCCAGGGCCCGTTGGCGATGCCGACGGGCTGAGTTAGCCAGTGCGTGTCAGCAGGCTGCCCGCGGTTGTGGCAGCAGCGTCCACAGTGGCACCCCGCGCGTGGCCCAGTCGCCGGCCGCGGCGTCGACGACGTCGATCAGCGTCGCCGCCGGCGCCGCGTCCTGCCAGTTACCAGCGTGATCGATCAGCAGCATCCAGCCCGGCGCGGGCAGCCACGACAGGTCGCCGAGGCCGTCGGCACGCGCATCGACGTTGCCGCCGGCCCAGTCCGGGAACGCCAGCGCGTCGGCGATCGCGTCGGACAGCAGCGCGGCGAGGTCGGTCGCGGTCATCGCAGGGTCTCCATGACGTCGTCGGGAAGGTGACGGAAGCTGCGGTCGTGGTCGGCGCCGCGGTCGGGCGGCGCCGGCACCGTCCCGGCTCAACCGCAGTGGGCGCGCTCCAGGCGGCCGTCGCCGTCGACGTACAGCGTCAGGCGGCCTTCGCGGTAGTCGCGCGTCGCGCCCTGGCCAGGACGCACCACGCGCACCATGTCCGCGCCGGCCGCGGCGCGCGCGCGGGCCTCCAGCCCGGCGTCCACCGGGCGGCCGACCAGCGCCTGCACAGGGGCCGGGTCGCAGCCCATCGTGGCCGGCGGCGTGTCGTCAGCGGGCGCAGGCTGGTCGGCGACCGGCGGCGCCGGGATCCTGTCCACCACCGGTGGCGGTGCCGGCGCGGACACCGGCTGGCGCGCGCTGCACGACGCCAGCACGACAACCGCGATGGCGACCAGCAGCGGGTGCGCGGCGCGATGCCACGTGTCGCCCGCCGGCGCGGTCCGGATGAGCCTGGTCACGCGTCGACTGCTCATCAGCCGCAGCGCACGCCGGTGACGACATCGTTCGCGTCGACGTCGAGGCTCAGGCGGTCAGCGCGGTATTCCATCGTCACCATCTGCCCGGGCACCAGCTTGCGCACGATGGTCGCGCCGGACGTGCGTCGCGCCTCTTCCACTACCGCGGCGGTCGCGGTCTTGCCGACAGCGGCCTGCGCGCGGCTGGCGTCGCATTCGCCGGACAGGCCGCCGCGACCGGGCACGATCCGTGGTTCGCTTTCGTTGGGCATCGTGGTGTCTCCTGACAGGGCGGGGGCGACGGCGGGCGGCGACTCGGCGGCGACGTCGCGGGCCGGGGTGCAGGCGGCGATCGCGACCGACAGCAGGGCCAGCGGCAACGAGTGGCGCAGGAAGGACATGGCGGACTCCGGTGGCGGCGTGGACCCGCAGGGTGCAGCCCGCCGCGTGTCCATCATGTCAACTGGCGCAAGGGCGCGTCGCGGGCGCTGTCCGTGCGGTCGTCTGGAAGGCCGCGAATGGAACCTATAGTAGAACTGTGACTTATGACGTAATTGCAGGTATCGGGCTAGGTTTTCCTGGGCAGTTCTGGGATGGTGAAACGGAAACCTGGTACAACGGTTTTCGAGATTACGATCCCAACCTTGGTAGATATATCCAAAGCGATCCTATTGGGCTCAACGGCGGTGTAAACACGTATGCCTATGTCGGCGGGAATCCAATAAGTCGGATTGATCCGCTGGGCCTAGACTTTTTGGTAATAGGCGGAGGGATGCGTGATGACAGTTACAACTTCTTCGGTCATGTGGGAATGGCTATTACTGGATCCGGAATGTACAGCTTCGGAAATGGCACGCCTCTGGGCAGTTCCGTCACTGGCTACATTCAAAGCCAAAGCCAATTTCGTAATCAGCTAATCACCGTTATCCCACGTACGCCTGCCCAAGATGCTGCTGCAGCGGCCTATCTCTCATCTCCGGGTAAGAAAGACGTGGGCTATTTCGACAATTGCGCAGTCAGGACGAATGAGGGGTTGATGGCTGGTGGTTTGCCATCACAACAAAGCCCATTCCCTGGTGGGCTATCACGAAGCGTGGGATCTTTGCCGGGGGCTCAAACCTTCTTTATTCCGCAAGGCGGGCCAATTCCGCAAGGCTTACTCAACATCTTGCCAAGCTTCAATCGCGGCCCATGACTTTGAAAGCGAGATGGCAGAAATGAAAGCAATTGCATGGCTCTGTGTTGCTGCACCAATTTTGTACTTCTCAGCTTGCTCGTATGTGTCTAACCGAACATCCAAAGCCTATGAAGCGCTACAGCTCGGAGATTCCGAGGATGCGGTTATTCGCCTACTTGGAAAGCCGTCTGTCAGAGAGAAGCCAGGTATGCAGTTTTCCCGCTATGCATCTACTCCATGCCAGGAACAATGCCGTGAGCGCCTATGGTTCGAGAACCGGCTTAGCTTTGATACTGAAGCATGGTCTATCGAGCTAGACAAAAGCAGACAAGTAATAAATAAGGCTCGCTGGAATTCGCCTTAATAGCGTGTACGAAACCTCGTAGGATGCGGTGACAACCGCATCGATCGCGAACGAACCGAAACCCCGCCAAAGTGCGGGGTTTCTTATTTAGCGGCCGACTTGTTGCTGCAGAACGGTATCGATCATCTGCATCACGAAGCGCTGCTGTGCCTTGGGCAGGCGGGTGATGCGTTCGAGCTGCTGTTGCAGCTTCGGCGCCGGGCCGCGCTTGGCCGTCGTGACGGGTTCGCCGATCAACTCTTCGACCGAGACGCCGAGCGCTCGCGCAATGGTCGGCAGGGCCGAGACCTGGATGCGCCGGCGGCCGACCTCATAGGCGGTGATGGTCTGCT
>PPFU01009119.1_pt1 | contig 14516 bp, 9 predicted proteins | sample 1535991 | NCBI WGS metagenome assembly PPFU01 (sample SAMN04901290, study PRJNA319586) | Hypolithon metagenome, whole genome shotgun sequencing project. | isolation source: Antarctic Hypolithon | place: Antarctica: Miers Valley | collected 2014
CATCGTAGGAGCTCGGAGCGCCTTGGAACCGCATCGTTGCGGGTCGGAGGCCCATGTGAGCGGCCCGATTCCCCGTGCGGGCAGCTGAGGCGCCTCAATGGCGGGCCACGCTGTGGTCCCGGCGCGCCAAGCGTGTCGCACATCGATGTCGACACCGTGTCCCAGGCCGGGTGTGCGCCGCGCATGTCCGCCAAACGCGGCCTTCGGCGTTACGCTGTCAGTACTTGTCCATGACCGGAGCGACTCCATGCACGTCCGCCTGCCGTTTGCGTTGCTGCTTGCCGCCGCCACCTGCCTCGCCGCCGCGATCGCGCCCGCGACTGCCGCCGAGTTCGATCCCGCCAGCGTTCCGGAAAGCAGCGCCGCCTTGCCGCCGTTCCCGTTCTTCAAGGACCCCGAAGGGCTCAAGAGCACCTTCGACGACAAGGACCGCAACAAGAACTTCGACCGTGAGCACATGATCGCCGGCGACAAGGTTGTGGCGGTGGAAGGCAAGGTGTTTCGCGACCGCTTCCAGCTGACCAATCCCGAGCAGCGCGAATATTCCGACATCGAATTCCAGCGCAACTACGCGAATGCCATTTCCGAACTGGGTGGCGTCGAGGTCAGCCGCGTGCAGTACACCCATGCCGTCAACACGGCCTTCGGCGGACGAGACGCGGTCGACAAGCACTACCACGGCACCTGCGCCAGCAACGGCTGCGAGAACCACACCTACCTGATCCGCCAGGAAGGCAAGGAGTACTGGGTCCAGGTCAGCACGGGCGCGATTCCGCTGCACGGCGAAGTGGTGGTGCTGGAACGCAAGGGCATGACCAGCAAGCTCGCGTTCCTCGATGCGGCGGCGATGAAGAAGTCGCTCGATGCCGACGGCCGCGTCGCGCTGTACATCAACTTCGACACCGACAAGGCCACGCTGCGCCCTGACGCCGCGCCAGTGGTCGACGAGATCGCCAAGCTGCTGCAGGCCGACGCCGCACTCAAACTGTCCATCGACGGCCATACCGACAGCACAGGCACCGCCGAGCGCAACCGCGTGTTGTCGAAGCAGCGCGCCTCGGCCGTGATGGCGGCACTTGTCGCAAAAGGCATCAACGCGGCTCGACTCGGGGCGCAGGGCTTCGGCCCCGACAAGCCGCTCGCCGACAACAAGGATGAAGCCGGTCGCGCGAAGAATCGCCGCGTGGAGTTGGTCAAGCAGTAATCGCGGTAACGCGTTCTGGACTTGGGACGCCGCCTGAAAGGCGGCGTTTCGGTGATTGCAGGATCATCCGCTTCGTAATCGACGCTCTGCCGCTTGTGGCGCGGAACGGAAGTGGCTGGATCCCCGCCTTCGCGGAGATGACGAGCCTCAGCGCGTAGCCCGGGTAAAGCCGCAGGCAGCACCCGGGGATGTTGGTGGCGTCAGGAAGAATCCGGATGCGCTGCGCTTATCCGGGCTACGAATCTGGCCACCCCGGGTGGCTTTGCTTTTCAGCATTGATCGCATCGCAGAAGTCACTTGATCCCGGCCTTCGTGAGCAAGAGCGCATGCGGATGACGTTGCAGCATGCGTAGCCCGGGTAAGGCCGCAGGCCGCACCCGGGGATGTTGGTGGCGTCAAGAATCCCGGATGCGCTGCGCTTATCCGGGCTACGAATACTGGCCAACCGGCGAATTTTCTTTTTGGCGTTGATCGCATTGCGGAACAAAAGTCGCCGGATCCCCGACTTCGCGGGGATGACGAGCAAGTGCGTAAGGCGTTTGCGGCAATGCTGCGCGCAGTATGCCCATGCAGCGACTCAAGAGTTTCATCCTTGCAGTGCGCAACTATTCCGGCGGCATACGCTTCTGCGCGCATTTGTCACGCCCACTTCCCCCACAATCCCCGCATGACCATCGACCAGATCCTGTACCTGATGATCCTGGCAGGCGCCCTGTACCTGTTCGTCAGCGAGCGGCTGCGCGTGGACGTCACGGCGATGCTCACGCTGCTTGCGCTGGCGCTGACCGGCCTGCTGGAACCATCGGAGGCGCTGTCGGGCTTCGCCAGCGAACCGGCGATCATCGTCGCCGCGGTGTTCGTGATCTCCAGCGCACTTGCCGCCACCGGCATCACCGAACGCATCGGCCAGTGGATCGGGCGTGCGGCGGGCAAGGGCGAGGCGCGCGCGATCGCCGTGGTGATGCCGGCGGTCGCCGCGCTCGCGTCGTTTACCCATCATGTGATGGTCACGGCGATGATGCTGCCGATCCTCGCCCGCCACGCGCGCGAACGCGGCATTCCCGCCTCGCGCCTGCTGATGCCGATGTCACTGGCCGCATCGCTCGGCACCACGCTCACGCTGGTCAGCGCGCCAGCGTTCCTGCTCGCCGACAACCTGCTAGAACGTAACGGCTCGCCCGATCTCGATATGTTCTCGACCTCGCCCATCGGCATCGCGCTGGTGTTCATCGGCGTGATCTACATGCAGTTGATGCGCTGGTTGCTGCCCAAGCGTTCCGGCGAACAGTCCGACGACGACTACCTGCGGCTGGACCGCTACCGCACCGAGCTGCTGCTCACGTCGCAGTCGCGCTGGAACACACGGCCGTTCACCGAACTGCAGGCCGCGTTCGGCGGCCGCCTGCGCCTGCTGGGATGGTTGCGCGATGGGGTGCGCCGCGACGATCTCACCGACAACAGTCCGTTGCTGTCCGGCGACGTGTTGCTGATCGAAGCCCCCGCCGACGAACTGCTGTCGCTACACGCCGACCAGGGACTCGATCTCGCACCCATCGTGCGCTTCGGCGCCGGCATCGCAAAACGCGACGACGCGGGCGAAGCGCAACTGGTGCAGGCGGTGGTGGCGCCGGCGTCCGAATTCATCGGCCGCACCCTGCGCGAGATCGGATTCTCGCGGCAGTTCGGCGCGGTGATCGTTGGCTTATGGCGGCGCGATGGCGAACTGCCCGCGCGCATCGCCGAAGCGCAACTGCAGGAGGGCGACCTGCTGGTGCTTTGGGGCACGCCCGCGAGTTTCTCGGAACTGGCCGCGCATCACGGCTTCCTGATGCTGGTGCCATTCGCAGGTTCGGCCAAACGCCGCGTGCGTGCACCGATCGTCCTCGGCATCCTCGCGCTGACCGTGCTCACCGCCGCCATGTCATGGCTGCCCGCGCACATCGCCTTCCTGCTCGGCGCGGTCGCCATGGTCGCCACGCGCTGCGTCGACATCGAACAGGCCTATCGCGCCATCGACGTGCGCATCTACGTGATGATCGCTGGCGTGATCCCGCTCGGCTTCGCGATGGAGAAAACGGGAACTGCGCATCTGTTGGCGACGCAACTGGAAACCGTCGTCGCCGGCTGGTCGCCGCTGGCGATCCTGCTGGTGATGTTCACGGCGGCCGCGCTGCTGACGCAGATCCTGTCGGACTCGGCGACAACCGTCCTGCTCGCGCCGATCGCACTGGTGCTCGCCGAAGCGTTGTCGCTGCCGCCGACGCCGTTCGTCGTCGTCACAGCGCTCGGCGCCGTCGTCGCGTTTCTCACGCCCATCGGCCACCACGGCAACCTCCTCATCCTGCGCCCCGGCCAGTACCGCTTCGGCGATTTCATGCGCATCGGCCTACCCTTGACCGTGCTGATCGCGCTCGTCAGCGCGTGGATGGCGCAGTGGTTGTGGCTGGGTGGCCCGTTGTTGCCGGATGTTTCCGCGATCACGGCGCGCGCTGATGCGTAGGCTGCGATCACGCATGCAGTGCTTCGCGTTTCGAATGCGCCGATCGCATGAAGCGCGTTGCATCCACACCGAGTGCGATTGACATGAACATTCTGCGCGCTCGCGGATCGGTGATGCATCACGGAGGCAGCTGCCGTTCGAATACCGCAAGGGACCGTTGATCCCGTTCGCGAAAAAAATTGTTGCTTCCGCGAAAGCACGCGTGTAAGGTGCGCGACCTTCGCAGCCGTCCTGCGACAAAACAGAAAACCATCGTCATGAAACCGAACGTCCACATCGCAGCAGCACTACCCACTTCGCGCTTCAAGCGCGACGCGGATTATTGCGTGCCGATGAATGGCGCACGGCGCGTCGACGCGCGCCCAGAAGGTTTCAACACACTCGACTGATCTTCCATCGCGGAGATCGGTCATCCCGATCTCCGAGGAACGCGAACGCCCTCGGGTCCAACTCCGGGGGCTTTTTTTGTGCATTCGCAATTGGAGATCAAGCACGTTTCGCGTTACTGATCCGTCTCCCGAAGCATCCGGACACGCCATGTCCGCAAACAAGGGAACGTCCGCTGAGAGGCGCTTGTGCGCTGTGCCGGGATGCTCGGCACGGGCGGCGGCCGGATCGGTATTCGCACATGCATTGGCGCCCGCAAGGCGCCAGTCCGCAGCATCGTTCAAACGGATTCCAGCGGTACGGGCTTGCGTCCCGTCCGGTGCGCGCGACTGTGTCGTGGCGTATGCCGAAGTCCAGGCGAAGGTGTTGCGAGCGGACGATAGCTCAGAGGCAGAGCAGCGGCGTTGACCGTTGGCCGCCGGTTCGAATCCGGTTCGTCCACCACTGGATAGCTCAGTTGGGTAGAGCATCGGTCTTATAAACCGAGTGTCGCGGGTTCGATTCCCGCTCCAAAAAACATGACCTGTCACGTCATGACACGGGACGCAAGTCCCACACCAGGAAACGCTCCGTGCTGCGTTTCGCCAAGCGTCGTGTTTCGGCACGTCGCGTAACGAAATGTCGCAGCGCTGGTATCGCCGGGCCCTCGTCCCCGAGGCGCGCGGGTCGGTTTCGGAATGCTGATCGCAGTGCATCGCGATGAGCGGGAGAGATCGACCTCCGTGCGGACGGCGCGAGAACTTCGCGGGATCAGCGTCAGGAGCGTTTCCACTTTTTCTTTTCCTTCTCCCTTCGGGAGAAGGTGCGCGTAGCGCCGGATGAGGGCGCGGACGCTCCGATTGGGGTGTCCATGAAGTACATGGCGATTCGAAAGTGCGCGCCCTCGTACGCCCTTCGAGCACCTTCTCCGAAAGGAAAAGGAACAGCAACAGCACGCGCGGAAACCGATCCGTCGCGCGCGCTGATTCAAGAATGGATCGGACCACCAGAGCCAACAGGAGAAATGCCAATGTTCTGGACCAAGAGGGTCGTGATCGCTGACGGCGAGCGCGGCCTGGTGTATCGCAACCGTCAGTTCGAGCGCGTGCTCGATCCGGGCGTGTACCGGATCTTCGATCCGCTGAAGCGCGTGGACGTGGTCGTGCACAACATCGCCCAGCCGGATTACAGCGGCCGCGACGTGGATGCATTGATCGCAAGCCTGGGCGATCGCCTCGACGCGATGTTCGTGCTGGCCGACATCGGCGCCGATGAAATCGGCCTGGTGTCCAAGCACGGCAACCTGGTCGATGTGCTGGCGCCCGGCTCGCGCAAGTTGTACTGGCGTGGTGTCGTCGAGGTGCAAGTGCAGCGCGTGTCGCTGGCCGAAAACCTCGAGGTTCGCCACGACGTGATCAGGCGCCTGCGCCAGATCGGTCTGCTCGACAAGGTCGCGGTTGCCGTAACCGTGCCGGTGGAGTCGGCCGGCCTGGTGTTCGTCGACGGCAAGCTGGTGCGCACGCTCGCGCCGGGCGCGTACGCCTTCTGGAATTTCCAGAAGAACGTCGCGGCCGAGGTGATCGAGTTGCGCCTGCAGTCGGTGGAAGTGTCGGGCCAGGAGTTGCTGACCAGGGACAAGGTCTCGCTCCGCGTCAACCTCGCCGCCAGCCTGCGCGTGACCGACCCGGTCGCCGCGCGCACCAAGGTCGCCAAGTACAACGACTACGTGTACCGCGAGTTGCAGTACGGCCTGCGCAAGGCGATTTCCGCCAAGACGCTGGACGAGCTGCTCGGCGACAAGGCATCGCTCGACGCGGACATCTTCGCGTACGTGCGCGGCCGCGTGGATGCAATGGGTGTCGAGGTGCTCGGCGTGGGCGTCAAGGACGTGATCCTGCCGGGCGAGATGAAGGACATCCTCAATGGCGTGGTGCAGGCGGAGAAGTCGGCGCAAGCCAACGTGATTCGCAGGCGCGAGGAGGCGAACGCGACGCGCTCCCTGCTCAACACCGCCAGGTTGATCGAGGAAAGCCCGGTGCTGATGCGCCTGAAGGAGCTGGAAGCGCTGGAAAAGGTCACGGAGAAGATCGACCGGCTCACCGTGTTCGGCGGTCTGGACGGCGTGCTGAACCAACTGGTGACGTTGAAGTAACCAACTGTGCACGGCAGGAAGGAACCGGCCGTGCACATCTTTTTCGCTATAAGGAGCGAGTCATGACGACTCAATACGAATTGCTGCACGCCGAAGGCAGCGCCACGCCGATCAAGGGCTGGGTGCGCGGCGTGCCGCTGGAGGACAAGGCGCGGCAGCAGCTGCGGAACATCGCGGCGATCCCGTTCGTGGGGCCGTGGGTGTCGGTGATGCCTGACGTACACCTGGGCATCGGCGCGACCGTCGGTTCGGTGGTGCCCACGCGCGGAGCGATCATTCCTGCTGCGGTCGGCGTCGACATCGGCTGCGGGATGGCAGCGGTGCGTACCACGCTGCGTGCCGGCGATTTGCCGGACAGCCTGGCGCGGCTGCGGTCCTCAATCGAGCGCAGCGTCCCGGTTGGCAACGGCCCGGGCGGTAACCACCGCAAGCTGCCGGACAGCATCGAGACGATGATCGCGCAGTCGGGACTGGTGCCGCGGCTGGATGCGATCAAAGCGAAGCATCGCAAGATCCGCACCGACAAGCTCGAGCAGCAGATCGGCACACTCGGTGGCGGCAACCACTTCATCGAGATCTGCCTCGACGAATCGGACGCGGTGTGGGTGATGCTGCACTCGGGGTCGCGCGGCACCGGCAACCTGATCGGCAGCTACTTCATCGAGCGCGCGCGCGAGCAGTTGGCGCAGCGCGTGCTGGGGTTCCACCTGCCGGACAAGGACCTCGCGTTCTTCATGGAAGGCGAGCCGCTGTTCGACGACTACGTGGAGGCGGTGTCGTGGGCGCAGGACTACGCGCGCGCCAACCGCGAGGCAATGATGCTGCGCGTGCTGCACGACATGCGTCACCTGCTGCCGAAGTTCATGCTGGAGAAGATGGCCGTCAACTGCCACCACAACTACGTGCAGAAGGAAACGCACGGCGGAGAAGCACTGCTCGTCACGCGCAAGGGTGCGGTGAGCGCGCGTGCAGGCGAGTTGGGCATCATCCCCGGCAGCATGGGTGCGAAGAGTTTCATCGTGCGCGGGCTGGGCAACGCGGACAGCTTCCACAGCTGCAGCCATGGCGCCGGCCGCGTGATGAGCAGGACGCAGGCGCGCAAGGAGATCACCCTGGCGCAGCACCGCGAGGCGACGGCGCATGTCGAATGCCGCAGGGACGCGGCGGTGATCGACGAATCGCCGGCCGCCTACAAGTCGATCGACGCGGTCATGGCCGCCCAGGTCGACCTGGTGGAGGTGGTGCATACGCTGCGGCAGGTCGTGTGCGTGAAAGGCTGAAGCAAGAAGCCTGCATACCGCAATCGATTGGTTCCAACTTGACGCCGCCCTGTTCCAGGGCGGCGTTTTTTACTTCGTGGAACGGAGATGCCGATCAATGCACCTCGCGGGTTCCGCCCGTCACGGCCGCGGCGTCAGCATCAGCAACCGCGCACTGGTGCCGTCTTCCAGCACCCAGATCGTGCCATTGGTGTGCTGCTCCACTTCGCGGATGCGCCGGCCCATCGGATAACGCGCCGCTTCCCATGCGCGGTTGCGCGAGAACTCGATGCGGATCAGCGCCTGCGATGCGAGGCCGCCGATGAAGCCGTCGCCCCGATAACCGCGGAACAGCGAGCCGTTGTAGATGATGAAACCCGCCGGCGCGATGGCCGGGGTCCACCATGCTTCCGGCGCGTTGAGGTCGGGGCGGGTGTCGTGGTCGGGGATGTCGCCGCCGCCGTAATGCTGTCCGTTGGAGACGATGGGCCAGCCGTAATTCGAACCACGTTCGATCAGATTCAGTTCGTCGCCGCCCTCCGGGCCCATCTCGTGTTCCCACAGGTTGCCGCGTGCGTCGAACGCGAGCCCGAGCGGGTTGCGATGGCCGAGCGACCAGATCTGCGCGGTCACGCCGCCCTGGTTGGCGAACGGATTATCGGCGGGCGTGGTGCCGTCTTCGTTGAGCCGGATGATCTTGCCCAGCGTGGACTGCATGTCCTGCGCCGGATCGAACTTCTGGCGGTCGCCGGAGCTGATCCACAGCTTGCCTGCGCCCAATACGATGCGATGCCCGTAGTGGCCTTCGCCCGTCACTTTCGGCGTCTGCCGCCACACCACCTGCAGGTTCGTCAGCGCGCCGCCATCGCCGCTGAGCGACAGGGTCGCGCGCGCCACCGCCGCGCCGCGCGTGCTGTTCGCGCCCGCCTCGGCATAACTGATGTAGACGATGCCATTGCTGGCGAACTGCGGATGCACGACGACATCGCCCAGCCCACCCTGCCCGCCATACACCACCGTTGGCACGCCGGTGATGTCGCCGAGCGCGCCGGTGCCGATGTTGAGCAGTTTCAGCTGCCCGGTCTTGAGCGTGACCAGCAGGCGTCCATCGGGCAGGAACGCCATCGCCCACGGCTGGTTGAATGTTGCGACCGTCGTGCTGACGAACGGCGGATCGGGCGGCACCGGAATGTTCTGCGGCGGCTTGGTGCCGGCAGCTGCCGCGCCGAGGCCGAGGGCGATCAAGATGGCACTTGCGATGCTGGAGAGGAACGCGCGCATGGCGAACATCCAAAGTCGGGAGAAGGCAGTTTTAGCAAACCCTGGGTAGAAAAGCGTGACGGGCGTTGCAGGGATGCGATCGGGTCGGTTTTTTACGCCTTCAACTTCCAGCCCGTGCGGAAAATCCACCACACCGCCGCCAGGCACAGCGCGAGAAAGCCGAGGATCGCGGCTACGCTCACCGCGACATTGACGTCGGCGACGCCATAGAAACTCCAGCGGAACCCGCTGATCAGGTACACCACCGGGTTGAACAGCGTGATCTGCTGCCACAGCGGCGGCAGCATGTTGATCGAATAAAACGCGCCGCCGAGGAAGGTCAGCGGGGTGACGATCATCAATGGGATCACCTGCAGTTTCTGGAAGTCGTCGGCCCACAGCCCGATGATGAAACCGAACAGGCTGAAGGTGACGGCGGTCAGCAGCAGGAAGCACAACATCCACACCGGGTGGGCGATCTCGTACGGTACGAACACACGCGCGGTAATGAGGATCAGCACGCCAAGCATCACCGACTTGGTCGCGGCCGCACCGACGTAGCCGAGCACCACCTCGACGTACGACACCGGTGCCGACAGCAGTTCGTAGATCGTGCCTGCCCACTTGGGCATGTAGATGCCGAACGATGCATTGGAGATGCTCTCATTGAGCAGCGCCAGCATGATCAGGCCGGGAATGATGAAGGCGCCGTAGCTGATGCCATCGATATCGCCCATGCGCGAACCGATGGCCGCGCCGAACACGACGAAATACAGCGACGTGGACAGGACCGGCGAGGCGATGGACTGGGTGATGGTGCGGAAGGTGCGCGCCATTTCGAAGCGGTAGATGGCGCGGATGGCGTGCCAGTTCATGCCCAGCCCTTTTGACGAACGTAGGAGCGACGGAAGTCGCGACATGCTTCCCCGGTCGCGACTTCCGTCGCTCCTACAGTGATGCGCCCCGCTTTCATGCAGACCCCCGCACCAAATTCACGAAGATGTCCTCCAGCGAACTCTCGCTGGAATGCAGGTCCTTGAAATCAATGCCCAGTTCGCCAAGCCGTTTCAGCAACGCGGCGATCCCGGTTTCCTCGGACTGCGTATCGAACGTGTACACCAGTGCATGCCCCTCGTCGGCAAGCGCCAGCGGCAGCGCCGCAAGCGCATCGGGAATCTGCTCCAAACGCGTCTGCAACTGCAGCGTCAACTGCTTCTTCCCGAGCTTGCGCATCAGCACGGCCTTCTCCTCGACAAGGACCAGTTCGCCCTTGTTGATCACGCCGATGCGGTCCGCCATGTCCTCGGCTTCCTCGATGTAGTGCGTGGTCAGGATGATGGTCGTGCCGCTGGCGCGCAGGTCGCGCACCATCTGCCACATGTCGCGGCGCAATTCGACATCGACGCCGGCGCTCGGCTCGTCGAGAAACAAAATGCTGGGCTCGTGCGACAACGCCTTCGCGATCAGCACGCGGCGCTTCATGCCGCCCGACAGCGCCATGATCTTGCTGTCTTTCTTGTCCCACAGCGACAGGTCGCGCAGGACTTTTTCGAGATAGGCCGGGTTCGGTGGTTTGCCGAACAGCCCGCGGCTGAATTTCACCGTCGCCCACACCGTTTCGAACGCGTCGGTCGAAAGTTCCTGCGGGACCAGTCCGATCTTTTCGCGCGCTGCGCGGAAGTCGCGAACGATGTCATGCCCGTCGGCAATCACCGTCCCGCCACTCGCCGTGACGATGCCGCAGATGATGCTGATCAACGTCGTCTTGCCCGCACCGTTGGGGCCCAGCAACGCGAAGATCTCGCCGCGCATTATCTCGAGGTCGATCGCCTTCAACGCCTGCAAGCCGGAGGCGTAGGTTTTGGACACGTTTCTGATGGTGAGGACGGGTGGCATGCGGACCCTGGACAGCCGTGGTCGGCGCAGCATCCTAACCCGCAACGCGAGTCGGAAATGCTGCCACCGACGGACCATTCGTGGAAAGGTGCGTGCCGCGATGCGTATTGCAACAGCGTCCGCGCGTACTTGCGGACTACATGTTGCGGAACGGTGCCATGAACGGCTGGCTCACCATCAGCGTCTCCAGCCGCGGCGCGAGCCTGAGCACCTTTGCCGGTTCGCACGCTCTGGCCGCAGATGAAAAACGTATGGATGAATTCGCACGTGCCTTTGATTCGTAAGGCGGATCGACGTATTCGCTTCCGCCGCATGGGAGTGCGCCAGCATTCAATTCCGCAATCAGGATTGCGGCAACCGGCAAGACACCTTTTGTCGCATCGCACGCGAACTCGACCAGTTGTTCTCTCAGCGCGCCAGGTCACTCCGCCATTGCCCGATCGGCGCCGGACGTCCCAGCAGGAAGCCCTGCCCCAGCTCGCAGCCCATTGCCAGCAACGTATCGCGTTGTTCGACGGTCTCGATGCCTTCGGCGATCACCTGCATGTCGAGCGCGCGCGCCAGCGCCAGCACAGAACCGACGACGGTGGCGCTGCTGGTGTCCTGGCCAAGTTGCATGACGAAGCTGCGATCGATCTTGAGGATGCGCAGCGGGAACGTATGCAGGTAGCTGAGCGAGGAATAGCCGGTGCCGAAGTCGTCCAGCGCGGCGCCGATGCCCGCCGCGCGCAGGCGTTCGATGATCGCGCGCACACGCTTGGGATCGTCCAGCAGTGAACCTTCGGTCACCTCTATCAGCAGTCGTGCATAAGGCAGACCGGTGCGTTGCAGCAAGGCCAGCAGGCGCATGTCGAAATTGTCATGTTGCAGATGCCGCGGCGAGACGTTGATCGTCAACCAGCTGTCCGCCGGCAGGTGTTGCGCGGCCAGCGTGCAGCTGAGCTCGAACATGCGCCAGTCGATCGCCTGCAGGCTGCCGTTGTCGTCGGCGATCTGCAGGAAATCCGCCGGACCGAGTACGCCGCGGCGGGGATGGTTCCAGCGCAGCAACGCCTCATAACCGAGCACGGCGCCATCGGCCAGGTTCACGATCGGCTGGAAGTACGGCTCGAACTGGTCGTGCTGCAGGGCCTGGCGCAGTTCGTTTTCGACCGCCAGGATATCGATCGCGCTTTGCTGCAGGGTCGCGTCGAATAATTCGAAGCGTCCGCGCCCCAGCGCCTTGGCGCGGTACAGCGCGATGTCGGCGTCGCGCAGCAGGTCGTCGGCGGCGTGGTAGTGCTCGTCGCCCAGCGCGATGCCGACGCTCGCCGAAGGCTCCAGCGTGGTGTCGCCGATCTGCAGCGGCGCGCGGAGCGCCTCGAGCACGCGCTGCGCAACCTTGACGGCAGTGCCGGGTTCGGGTGTGTCCTCCAGCAGGATGGCGAACTCGTCGCCCGACAACCGCGCCACGATGTCGGGGTCGCGCACGCACAGCAACAGTCGGCGCGCGACTTCCTTCAGCACCTCGTCGCCGGCCAGATGACCCAGGCTGTCGTTGATGATCTTGAACCGGTCCACGTCCAGGTACAGCAGTGCGCAGCGGCGCTCGGGGTTGCGTTTGAGCAGGTGCAGCACGCGGTCGAGGCGATCGCGCAGGTAGTCGCGGTTGGGCAATCCGGTGAGCCCGTCATGCGCGACCTGGTGCTTCAGCAGTTCCTGCACGCGTTGGCGCTCGAGAATCTCCGTGCGCAATTCCAGGGTCCGTTCCTGCACCCGGTGTTCCAGTTGCGCATAGGCCTGTTGCTGGATGGCCGCGGCGCGGCGCCGGTTCAGGCTGTAGGCGATCTGCGAGGCGGCGAAGCTCAGCAGTTCCTGGTCGGCCGGGCCGTACATCACCGACTCGTCGTAACTCTGCACCGCCACCAGACCGATCGCTTCGTCGCCCACGAACAACGGCACGCCCAGCCAACTGGTCGGCGGCGAGCCGACCGTTTGCAGGTCGATCTCGCCGTGTCCGGCCAGTGCTTCGATGTCGGTGCTTTGGCCCAGCAATGGCTGGCCGCGGCGCAGCACGTACTCGCTCAGGCCACGCGCCAGCGGGCGCGCCGGCTGGCTGCCCTGGAAGGCGTCGGCGAAATAAGGGAATTCCAGCAACTGGCGGTCGTCGGACAGCAGCGCGATGAAGAAGTTTTTGGCGGCGAGCAAATGACCCACGACCGCGTGCACGCGCGCGTAGAACTCATCCTGGCTGATGTCGGCGGTGGCCAGTTGCGCGATCTGGAACAACGCCGCCTGCAGGCGTTCGGCGCGCTGCCGTTCGATGATTTCCAGTTGCAACACGCGGTTGGTGTCCGCCAGTTCCAGCGTGCGCAGGTGCACGCGCTCCTCCAGTTCGCCCTTGCTCTGCTTGCGCTCCAGCGCGGTCAGGATGTGGGTCCCGACGAAGGCCAGCAAGGCCTCGTCATCGGCGGTGTAGTGCACGCCTTCGACATAGGTCTGCACGACGAGCGCGCCGTGAACCTCGCCGTCGCGCATCATCGGTACGCCTAGCCAGTCGAGCAGGTTATCGGCGCCAAGCACACGCAGCGGCCCTGAAACCTGTTCGCGCAGCCGCTCGGTCGAGCCGCGCAACGATTTGCCGTCGCGGATCACGTACCAGGTCAGGCCGTGTTGCAACTTCGCCAGCGGCACTTCGTCGTCCATTGACCCGGTGGGTGGCCCGGACCACGACTGCGGGCCCTCGAGATCCACCGTATCGACGAAATAGAGAAAATGCAGGGTGTCGCGCTCACGGTTGTACAGGGAGATGAAAAAATTCTCGGCATACATCAGCCGGCCGACAATGCCGTGCAGACCCTGCAGCATCCTCGGCATATCCAGATCGGAACTGGCCATGTCGGCGATCGCAAACAACGCGCGCTGCAACTGATCCGATCGCGACAATCGCGTCAGTGACGTTTGCAGCTCTGTCAGTTCCAGTGCGCGGTGCAGGTGGCGACCGGCCACTTGCAATGCGGCATCGATGTTCTCGAGCATGCGGCGTCCGTCGGTGCCCGGGGTTACCGTCAGCAGCAGCACCGCCGATTGTGGCTGGAATAAGGCCACCGCCACCCAGGCACCATCGTCTGACGTCACCGGCCCAGGATTCGCGGCGGCTTTTCGGACCAGCGTCAGTTCATACCGGTCCAGTTCGCAGGCCGGTTCGTTCTCCACGCTGCGCGCCTTGTCCAGACCCCACACCACGACGGCGGCGGCGCATCCGGGTTGCGGCAGCACGAACTGCACAATCAACGCCGCCACGTCGCGAGGCATTGTCGCGTCCGCCAGCTCGGTGAGCCAGAAGAATGGCGTCGTGGATGCGAACTGGATCTGATTCATTCGGAAAACCACCACTGGGTGATTGCGGTCAGCTTTAACACGCCCGGTGTGACGCCGGGGATACGTGCTTGTACTCGCAGGAACGGCTGCAGCCGCGACGGCCGGATACGGACGAATCTTTTGCAGCAGCGCGCCTGCTTGTAGTGCTTCGGTTCGTCAGCCGCGCTTTTCCGCCGCAATCCACTGCCCGATGCGGCGCTCCAGCAACGTCAACGGCATCGCGCCGCCGCCGAGCACGGCATCGTGGAAACCACGGATGTCGAAGTCGTCGCCGAGTTCGGCTTCGGCTTTCGCGCGCAGCTGCTGGATCTTGATCATGCCGATCTTGTAGCTGGTCGCCTGGCCCGGCCAGGTGATGTAGCGGCGCACTTCGGCCTGTATCGCCGCTAGCGGGATCGAACTTTTTTCCGAGAAGTAAGCCACCGCCTGCGCCTGCGTCCAACCTTTCGCGTGCAGTCCGGTGTCGACCACCAGGCGGATCGCCCGCCACATTTCCGAGGTCAGGCGGCCGTACTCGGA
>PPFU01010623.1_pt1 | contig 14514 bp, 9 predicted proteins | sample 1535991 | NCBI WGS metagenome assembly PPFU01 (sample SAMN04901290, study PRJNA319586) | Hypolithon metagenome, whole genome shotgun sequencing project. | isolation source: Antarctic Hypolithon | place: Antarctica: Miers Valley | collected 2014
GACTTAAGTTTTACGAGTGCCGCGTGGCGTCAATTAGTGATCGCCTCTGTCGATGGTCAGCAGAAACTGGGGCTTTTTGCATAACCCCCCGAAAAGGTAAATTCCAGATCGAGACGAGTGAGACTTACTGAATCGGTCTGTTCACCAGCTGCTGTAGGATTGCCTCCATGTCAATGAACTCAGGGGCTGTATAGAATTCATAGCGGCCATGAAAGATGAGATGCTGCCAAGCCACAGGCGAGACCAAGCCAAGCATGGCCATTCTATCGGCATCCTGCTGACGCTCACTGTGAGTAAACAGGTTAGAGAGGATCACCATGTTGTAGTAAATGATGCAGTTGGTGAGCAGGCGAGCGCATTCACCCCAGATCTGCTGCTCGTATTCGGTCTTGAAGCGTAGCTTGCCGAAATTAGCATAGGAAATCACCCGGCGCAGCTGGTGATAGCTTTCCCCTCGGTTGAGCACCTGCTGGACGTTCTGCCTGAGCGATAGCCGATCAACGTAATCGAGCAGATACAGGCTTTTGACTATGTTGTCGTATTCCCATAAAGCCTGCCGGGTTTTGTTCTTGCGGGCGTAGGCACTGAGCTTGCTGACAATGATGCTCTGAGTCGTCGTCTTCAAGGCCAGCGACACCATAATTCTCTGGATGTTATCCCACTCAGCCAGGATGAGTTTCGTGTTGATCTTCCGAATCGGATTGAGGATCGCCTCTCCATATTTACTGGGATGCTGAAAGCCATAGAGCGAGCGGCTAACCGTGCCGTAGATGTCTTTGTATCGCGGCGCAAACTCATAGCCAAAGAGGTGCAAGAGTGCGAAGTTTACCTGATTGGTTCCGTGCGTATCGGTAGAGTGAACCGTTGGCTGGATGTCAGTTGTGTTGTTAAATAACAGGTCGAAAACATAGTGGCTTTCATGCTCATTGGCTCCAATAATTCTGGCACTAACGGGAATGTGGTTGGCGACCAAAGTATAGGAAACGATCCCTTTCTTAAGGCCAAAGTATTTGGGCGAGTGCCGTGAGTTGATGGTCTGGATCTGACTCTCAAACTTTTGCCCATCACTACTGGAATGGAGCGCCTCACCGACGTCATATTGGCTGAAAATAGGCAGCTCATAGGTGGCATTGCAGACCAAGTCATTAGCCGCTTCCAGCGTTTCTGGCCGCAGGAAATTATCGGACGCATCGGCCAGGGTGTGATAGTCGATATCGGAGGTTTCGGCCATTTGGCCAATGCCCATATTGGTGCCCCAAGCCATCAGCGCGGCGATCAATACCCGCTCGTCTGCCGTGTGCTTGGTGTAGCGTCCGAGAATATGCACCAACGCATCGGTAAAGTGACAGCGCTGATTGACAAAATGCAGGACGCTGCTGAGGTTGACTTTCTTCAGGGCGCTGAACATCGGATGATTGGCCGAATCTCGGATGCCAGGTGAGGTGAGCGACCAATGTGCTGTGGTTCCTCGTCGCTTCAACTCAAAGTATTCATTCTCGCCAGCGCTCAGTCGCTGATTAACCCGAGCAAGCCGGTCTTCTAGCTGCTGTTCGAGGTCAGTCAAGTGTGCTTTAATCGGTTGTTTGAGCGTCGCTAACCCGGTAGCAGCAATTAATTCAACCTTTGCTTTCCATTGTTTCTCGCTGAGCAAATCATCCTCGAAACTGCGAAAGCGCACACTATCTCGGCAGAAGATGTCACCGGAGTCCAATCCGTTGCGTAGCAGGCGGTAGATCAAAAACTCGTAGCGATCTGGCAATAGCTGCTCCCCATCGTCCTTAGAGGCATAGAGATAGCGCTTAGTCACAGCTGGAATGCAGTGCATAGGAAAATCCTCTGAGCGATACTGGCTCAATGGCCGACCTTTTTGAGCCGCTGCTTTCAGGAACTGAAGCGCTTCGATGACGGGCGCGTGTCCAGGAGAACTGGCGAACTCAACAGCTTGCACAATAGGCCGGAGGTTGCACTTGAACTGCTGTGCCAAGGTGTCCACATGCGCCCATTGAAAAGCAGTTTCGTCGAACGTCGCTTCCGTGACGATGTGATCCGCGACAAACGCTAGCTTCTGACGGTCTAGAATTTCAAAGGCTTTAGCTTGGACTTCTCGAAATGGGGTGGTTTCGTCGATATCATTAGTAGTAAAAAACTTCAGAATTTGACCCGCTTTTTGGAGGTTTTGATTCCCCTCGACACGGTACTCATAGACCCGTTCTTTGGCCGCAACTTTGCTGTCTTCAACGTACTGTTTTACCTTATGTATCAGGCTATTGAGTAGATTGTCGTGGGCGCGCTGGTAACGATGATGAACAAAACACAGCAGATACACATGCACCACGTCCTGAGACAGCTGCTTGAGTCGAAAGACGGAGTAGTAGTTCACTAGCGATGCATAGTACTTGATGCTTTCTCTAGAAATATCCAGCGCTGGCAGCAGCGTTTTCGTCAGTTTATAAAGCCCCTGAATCTGCTCGCATCGGCTGATTTCAAGCTTGATCTCACTCAGACTAAAGCCTCTCGGCTCTCGTTTTAGCTGAGTAATTTCATACAGCCCTGGCGCGTTTTCAACCAGCTGGTTTAACGCATCTGTGTCCGTTTGGGATAGCTGTCGTTTCACCCTGGTCACGAGGCGATCTTGCTCAGTGCTGATGGCTTGGCCAATGACATCTTGTAGAAAGCTATATCCAGGCGTCACCAGCCGCTCGGACTCTAGATAACGAAGCAATTCTCGAAAGATATAAATCGGTTTGCTACAGACCTTGGCTGCTTGCTGAGCTTTGGTCAGCAGGGTCTGACGCGCCATGTCGTCGCATTGCTGGTAGCTACAAAGCTCTAGAATAATTTGCTGGTGCTTCAGCCGGGTAGGTTTCGTCGGCTCATAGTCGGCGATCTCAAAGGTAGGGAAGTATTGCGATTGAATGTATTGAACATCGGCATTTACGGCAGAGAACGGAAAGATAAAAAAGCGATGACGGGCTCTGAAGTAGCCTAGCTGTAGGATGGCGTAGAGCTGAGACTTGAGGCCGTGTAGCGTCTTGATGGCGGCAGTGTCTTGGGTAGATAGTGCAAAGTACTCGGCTTGCTCTTCAGGGGTGAAGTGGGGCAAGCCGTAGATGTCTTCAATCTCGTCATCGCCTAGAATCTGAAGTCGTTTGGAGATTGCACTCGCGCTTTGCTCTGGCATGACATTAGCTCTCTGTTTTCTCGGGTGCCTTGTATGCCGTGCCGCAATAGGGACAGAAGCAATGCTTTAGAGAGGTAATCGGTGAGTCGCACTGAACGCAGGCATGACGCAGCTCACTGCCGCAGCGGAAGCAGTAGTGGGCGTGAACATGCAGCCACATTGGGTCAGGCGCGTTGCCCGGTTTCCAGCACTGGGGACAAAACTTCAGTGCGCCAGTCTCCTCGACGGCGATCCCTTTTGCCGCTGCGTCCAAGTGGGCTTCGGGGACGTCTAGGGCATAGGCTAGCCCGCGTCGGGTCTTTTGCTTGAGTACCGTCGTGTGGCCGCGTTCAATCTTGCCGATGCTCTGGGCATGAATGCCCGACTTCTCAGCTACAGCCTGCTGGCTCATCCCGAGGGCTAAGCGTAGCCGGTGGACGTAATCAGCCAGTGATTCTCCGGGCTTTGGGACGTTTGAGGATTTCAAAAGTTTGATACAACTAGCGGAATAACGGTCTGTCTAAACGATAGAGTAAAGGCTAGTCTTTTCTGCTAGCGTTTACCTTTATTTTACGACCATGTCGATTTCTCTAGCGATGGTGGCCACGCAGTTTTTAGACCGACCTGGCCTTGCCCAGAAAACGGTGAAATCCTATGAGCATACGTTGCTGCCCTTGCTAGCTCAGTACGGCAGCTGGCCGATTGAAATTTGCGATCGTACTATCCTCACTGAGTATCTCGATAGTCTCTCGCATTTGGCCTATACAACTCATCATCGGCATCAGGCAACCATTCAAGCTTTGTTTAACTACGCGGTAGAACAGCAACATGTTAAGGTCAATCCGATTGCCAAACTGAAGCGGCGTAAGCCTGATGCCGACAGGGGCGAGCATGGCTCTGACGAAGCGATTCGCTATCTCAATGCAGACCAGATTCAGCGGATGTATCGGGCAGTTGAAATAGACTGTCGTACCCATACGATTGTGAGATTATTGCATCGCAGTGGCGCTAGAATTTCAGAGGTACTAGCGCTCGATCTTGACCAAGTTAACCTGGAGCAGCAGAAGTTTCAGGTGATTGGCAAGGGAAACAAGCAACGATGGTGCTTTTACAGCGATGATGCCGCTCAGCAACTCACCCACTACCTGAAACACTACCGGCACTATAGTTGTGCGGCTCTGTTTACCGCACAGCAGCCGATAGCAGGCTCAGTAGGTCGGATTAGCTATCGCACCGTCCATAAAAACTGGCGACAGCTAACTGTAAATATCCCTGAGCTAGAAGGTGCGAGACTACATGACCTACGTCACACTTTTGCCACTGAGCGGGTCGGATTGATGGGCATTGAGGAGCTGAGGGCTTTGATGGGGCATGAGTCAATTATGACCACTCTGCGCTACCAAAAAGTTACTTCTTCTAGAGCTGAGACAGTTGCTCAAAGCGCCCTAAAAAAATTGGCTATCAAAGCTGTGTAAACTGAGAGCCTTATTATCAGCTTTTGTTTTATGGGCAGAGAATAGCTCATACTCTGCGCCAGTAAAATATGGCAAAGAATATATGTACTACTAAACCCGACTTCTGCCCTGAGTCTTGACTGTCTCGATCTGGATTGAGCCTTTTCGGGGGGGTATGCAAAAAGCCCCAGAACGAGATCTAGAAGACGCTATATTAAGAGACATTGAGCAGTGTCTATTAGAGATGGGAGCAGGTTTCACCTTTGTTAGTCGCCAGAAACGCTTGCAAATCGACGACGACGATTTTTATATTGATTTACCTGACTTCCCCCAGATAGATATAGAGACTAGAAAACCCCATCTGGGCACTTGGATTAAGAACCAGACGGGGTTGGTCATGCTAACAGCAGCTCAATCGCCAGCATTTAGAACCGAACTGTGTTGCCGGTAATGCTCTGGAACTCAAAGGTGCCAATCGTCTCACGGTAGGTGCGACGGGTGTCGCGCAGCATGCTGATTGCCAGGCGCTCACCCAGCAGATTGCCGCCGGTTTCGATGCCCGTGCCGGGGCGATCATGACCCGCATTTGGCCCTGCGGTGGTGCCATCGGTGCGCCAGTGCATCCCCGCCCCATCGCGGAACAGTGTCACGTTGGAAATCAGCTTGTTCAGCTCACCGTGGATAGTGAGGGGTTTATCCTTGGTGTGGTAGTCGACCAGCTTAGAACCGCCCTCGACTGGCACTTTGGGGTTGGGGAAGGAACCATCGGCAAAGTAAGCCTTTGCCACCGTCGCCGATGCCGCTACAAACGCCGAGTGTCCACCGGGGTAGGCAGGGTGGGTGGGTGACCCTTCGGGAAAACCCATGGGTAGCAGCCAGCTGCCGTCGCGATCGCCTCGGTTTTGGGCAATATTTTGCTGGCGGTTGTGCTCATAGATGCGATCAAGTACCTCGGTGCACCGCCACACATCGGCTCCTGCGCCAAACAATTCGTTAAACTTCTCATTGTTGCAAGGGGTGTCAGCATGACTGCCCAGAATGCCACTGCGGAATAGTTCTAGCCGCTGGGCATAGACCTCGGGTCGCAAACGACGGTGCAAACACCACTTCTGGAACCAAGCGTGCTTCAGCGCATAGACCCCGGCCAGCCCGGCCTGAATGCTGATATCGGGCGCGCCTAGGCTACCAAAGGGAACGGCGGTAGTGATGTCTGTACCATAGGGAATCGCCTCCGAAAGAGCCATCTTCTGACCTAGCAGCATGAGGGTAGCCCACAGCCCCGCTTGGTGCGGCAAGTCGATGTGCACCCACTGCCCCCCATCCCGCATATTGGTGATATGGCGACTGCCATCAAGGATATCGGTACCGCTGGGGTCGATGTCGCCATTGTTGACCCGGTTCCAGCTGTCGAGGTCGGTCATGTAATCGACACCGGGGCGCGGGTAGCGCTGATGCTGACGAATTGGCTGGTTGCCAAAGTTAAAGTCTTGCAGCAAAAATTGCGATACATGGGGGCCGACATCGCAGCCTGCATAGGGAGCTCGAAAAACGGTTTGGGGGGTACAAACAAAGCCAAACTGCTCGTCAAAGCCCAGGGCATTGAGGTCGGTGCAGGCCGCTTGAATCAGACCGCTATTGGCGTACTGGTCAAAGGGGATATCGCGGCAGAGAGCCATCCAATAGCGTTCAACCATGTCGATGGCGGTGCTGCGGCTGTCAAAAGTGGGAGCCGCAGCCATGCGAGCCCCGTTAGAGTCATTGCCAATCAGCTCAAAAGAAAACGCATTCAGCGGGTTGACTAGCTTGCGCTGGCCTCCACCCAGTTGTACCTGCTCAAGCGCCTCTTGAGTACCGGCTTGCAGTGCATCGAGCAGCGATTGAAACGAGCTTGGGTCAACCAGGCCATTGGCATTGTGGGTCAGGCTCTTAGTGAATGAAGCAAAACCAGGCAACCCCATGTTCTTAAATCGAGCTTCGTCACCGTTAATGGGGGCTGACGTGACACTAAACTCATTGGCGGCAGCGTCACGTTGTTGCTCGCGCAGAGCCGCCGCTTCGGTGCGGCGAGCTTCGTAATCGTGCTGTTGAGCAGTATTAAACTGAGAATCAACCATTGGAATATTCCTTATTAGTGAATGGGCTAGTGAATCGCCAACCTCGGATTGAAGGGCGTTACTCTCTGAATCGACCCCAGGGCGCGCCAAGATTGTTGATCCTGCGGGCGCAAGTAACCACTTTAAAAATTTGACTATCGTCCTGGAATCCATAGCGCAGGAAGGAGGGTAAAACAGAACTTATGAGCCATCGCGCTTGAATGGGTCAAGCCACACTGAGGCAGCGGGAAAACCCCTATTCATCATTGAAAGTAATGGTGGTGGGTTTTAGCCGTTGCGATAGTCCAAAGGTAAACGGGACTAAACGGCAAATCACAGTACTCCCACAGGTACTCTTTGTCGCTATGGATCATGTCCCATTCTGTTGAAAGCCAGGGTGTATGCAATATTGCTCAGTACTCATCATGGCCTGATTGAGTTAGCTAGGCGGGTCTTCGTGAGGAGGCTCGCCTAGCTAACTCAATCACCTCGAAATCGGGAGCGTTTTTGCGGCGGTTCGGCCCTTATTTTTCGGCGTGGTTCAACTTTCAGGATACCAGGGTAACACTTTCACAGAACTCCAAAACCTCGAAAGCCATGTTTGACAGTGGTTGTAAGCCATAGTGCCAAAACAAAAGTGTTACCTTGGCTTGAACCACGCCATAATGAGCGTATTGCTATAGCTTATCGACGTGTAATTTGAATGTAGGATACTTTGCCGTCTAAACCGTTGTGAGTACCATAATCTATGTATGGGTCAGCCCAATGGCCGTTCGTAGTGGTCCTATAGCCGGGATCCTCGAGCGAGTTGATACAGTAGCTTCCTCCAAAAGCTGATACACCAATTTCCACCCAGTCGTCGAGCCGTGAGCCGATAGGACTATCAAATAGCCTCACGGTAAGAGGTGCTGAAATATTTACTAGCATAAGCGACCTTACTTCATCGTTTTCAAGCCCTACACGGTCGTTTTGGAAATTGTGACTTTGTGACACTGCGTCTAGCCGCCCTACAATATCTTGCGTACAGTTATTCCCTTCGAAGAGGATAACCCTTCCTGGGCCTGCTCCTTGCGCTTGCGCTGACAAAGGATTGTAGCAAATAGTCAACAGAGCCGTTGCGACAAACACCTGAAACATTCGCAGCATACAACTCGCTCCTTTCCGATTGATACCAAGGACACTACCATCTCTAACTCCATCAATTCGTTTTAGTTCTTGCTGCCCAGCAACAGTGAATACTAAACCCCATTCTGCTGAAGCTCCAGGTTCTCCAAAAATACCGTAAGACTCAGATTTTTTGACACTAACTGAGAGAATAGGTTTTCTTGCTTTTTGACATTTAATACTCATTGCGGTTTTGCTTCCATGAATGGGACAAGTTGTTGCACTGACTGTCTTCAATTCTCTCTTTAGCATTTAAATCCAATTTTATTGAAAGTTGAGTTTTTAGTCCGTGCGGCGGCTCTGTTGCAAGAAGATAGCGAATAAAAAATCCGCCTGCCAATGCATCCTTTATTAGGCAGATACTCCAAAGATTTCGTCAATGAGAGCGATTTGTCTCATGACATTTCCTTTGACAGCACCTTCGAGGTACTCTTGAGACGTTGTCTCTTTATTTTTCCCTCGATAGTCTTATCTAAACGTGCGGCTGGCTGAGTTAAAGGCTGAGAATGGCCAACTTTGGCTAACTTTGAGAACTGAGTTTGTCTATCTATAATTTAGACAGTTACAAACTAGATAGTTGTAAATTGGGTCATCATTAAGCCATGCCTAGATCGCTCAAAGTCCGCCAGGAGTGCATAGAGAGAGTCAAACAGTCGGTTGCGCGCAATGGCTTCTCTAGTCAGAGGGCTTTAGCTGAAGATGTGGGTATGGCCTTAGCGACGGTCGGAAGTTTCTTACGAGGAAAACAGGTTGACCGGGCAGTTTTTATCGAGCTTTGCGAAAAACTATCCTTAGATTGTGACGAGATTGCCGAGAGAGGGCTAGACCAGACAGTCGAGCCAGAGACCAGCCCATTGTCTTTATCACTACCCCCTTTATTCAGCGATAAAGGTCAAGTCAAGGCGAACATTTCTTGGGGAGAAGCGATAGATGTCTCTATCTTTCATGGGCGAGAGACGGAACTCTCGACGCTTCAGCAGTGGGTGATGGATGACCGTTGCCGCTTGATTACCTTGACCGGGATGGGCGGCATTGGCAAAACCGCTTTGTCGATTAAGCTGGCAGAGCAGGTGCAGACAGACTTTGAGTTTGTGATTTGGAGATCGCTCCGCAATGCCCCACCTATCCTAGAATTACTCGCTGATCTGCTCAATATTCTCTCCAACGGGCAGGCGCGCGACCTTCCGACGACACTCAATGAGACAATCTCTCAGGTCATCACATCGCTACAAATGGCTCGTTGCCTCCTCATTCTCGACAACGCCGAATCAATTTTGATCACTGGAGAACGGGCAGGAGCCTACCGCCCAGGCTATGAGGCATATGGTCAATTACTGCGCCATGTAGCCGAGAGTCGCCATCAGAGCTGTTTAGTGCTGACCAGTCGCGAAAAGCCCAAGGGACTAGCAGCCAGAGAAGGCGAAAATTTGCCAGTGCGATCTCTACCTGTAGACGGGTTACCGCCTGCCGAGGGTCAGACAATTCTGGCAGAAAAGGGGTTTGCCTTGTCAGGAAACGACAGTGCCGCACTGGTGCAGCAGTATGCCGGGAATCCATTGGCGCTGAAGATTGTAGCCACCACGATTCAGGAATTATTTGATGGTCAGGTGTCGCAATTTCTGGCGCAGGGCACCGTCATCTTTGGCGATATTTCTGATTTGTTAACCCAGCAGTTCAGCCGCTTATCGCGTTTGGAACAGCAGATGATGTTCTGGCTGGCCATTAATCGAGAGTCACTGAGTTTGGCCGAACTACAGACAGATATTGTCCCGACAGTGCCTTCGAGATCGCACCTAGAAACGCTCGAATCTTTACAAGCGCGATCCTTAATTGAGCGAAACAGCGCTCAGTTTACGCAACAGCCCGTGGTGATGGAATATGTCACAGAGCAGCTGGTTCAACGAATCGTAGCGGAAATTAGCACCGATACAATCGAATGGTTTGATCGCTATGCCCTCATCAAAGCGCAAGCGAAGGACTATATCCGCAATGCCCAAATTCGATTGATTCTCCAGCCGATCGCCGAGCAGCTATTAGCCCAGTTGGGCGGACGATCACAAGTTAAACATCGCCTCACTCAACTGTTGTCTAACCTGCAATTGCGCGCAGGTCAACAGCCCGGCTATGCCGCCGGTAATTTGCTCAATCTACTTTGGCACTTACAGGTAGACCTAAGCGGCTATGATTTTTCTAAGCTGACGGTTTGGCAAGCCTATTTACAAGAAATGACCCTGCATCGAGTCAATTTCGCTCAAGCCGATCTGACCAAATCGGTATTTACTCAAACCTTAGGCGATGTGCTGGCAGCAGCCTTTAGCCCCGATGGTCGCATTCTTGCCACAGCCATTGACCAAGAGATTTGTCTGTGGCAAGTGGACGATGGACGACAAATAGCTATTTATCAAGGGCACCAGGGTTGGATTCAATCGTTGGCCTTTAGCCCCGATAGCACGACGTTAGCCAGTGGTAGCCATGACCACAGCATTCGTCTGTGGGATTTGCAAACGGGGCAGTGTCTTAAGACGTTACAGGGACATACTGGTTGCGTGCAATCGTTAGCTTTTAGTCCCGATGGTGTAACGTTAGCCAGCGGTAGCCATGACCACAGCATTCGCTTATGGAATGGGCAAACGAGGCAGTGCGTGAAGGTACTAGCGGGACATCAAGATCGCGTCCTCTTTGTCGCTTTTAGCCCCGATGGCCAAACCTTAATCAGTGGTGGAGCCGACGACAGGGTAAACATTTGGCAGATGGACGCTGGCCAATGTATACGGCAAATTGAAACCCACTTGAACTGGGCCTTGGCGATCGCCCTCAGTCCAGATGGGCAAACGCTTGCAACCGCTAGCGATGACAAAACTGTGAAATTCTGGGATCTGCATACAGGGGAGTGCATTCGCACGCTGCCTAATTACAGCAATAAGGTCTGGGCGGTGGCTTTTGGCCCAGAAGGTCGGCAACTGGCCACAGCCAGTGATGATCGCACCGTCAAGCTGTGGGATGTTGTCACCGGGGAATGCCTTCAGACCTTGCAAGCGCATACCCAACTGGTCTGGCTGGTAGCCTTTAGCCTAGATGGACAAACCTTGCTCAGTGCCAGTGATGATGGCACCGTGAGGCTTTGGAGTGCAACCGCAGGGCAATGCTTAAGAACATTCAAGACCCATAGCAACTGGGTACTCTCGGTGGCCTTTGATGCTACAGGAGAAAGGCTCATCAGCGGCCATCAGGATGGTCAAATTCGCTTGTGGAATCGGCTTACGGGAGCCTGCTTGAGAACCTTACAGGGGCATAGCAGCCCCGTTTCTTCTATCGTTTTGCTACCGCCGGAGATTGAGCCACCCAAAGGCGATCACGCACGCCTAAGTCCAGAACGGCATGGCCAGCTGTTTGCTAGTGGCAGTGATGATCTCACCATTAAGCTGTGGGATCTCAACCGGGGAGATTGTGTGAGGACGCTGTGGGGGCACCAGGGCTGGGTGCAATCCATCACAGTGAGCCCAGAGGGCAGGCTGCTGGCCAGTGGCAGTCATGACCATACCATCAAGCTTTGGGATTGGCGCTCCGGGGAATGTCTACGAACCTTGGAAGGCCACCTTCACCGGGTCAAAACAGTGGCGTTTAGCCCCAAGGGAAAGCACCTAGCCAGCGGCAGTGATGACCGCACTCTCAAAATATGGGAAGTTCAGACAGGGCTCTGCTTACAAACATTCGAGGGTCATCAGGACTGGGTGTTCTCGGTGGCGTTTAGTCCGACTGGGAAACAGGTTGTCAGTGGCAGTGGCGATCGCACTCTCAAAGTTTGGGATGTACAAACCGGGAATTGTGTGCAAACGCTCACAGGGCATTCCCGTCGCGTGAGATCGGTGGCGTTTAGCCCAGATGGCACCCGAATAGTCAGTGGCGGCGACGATCACACCGTCAAAGTATGGCAGCTCAAAACAGGAATTTGTTTGGAAACGATGACAGGGCATCAAGGCACCGTTTGGACGGTGGCCTTTAGTCCAGACGGCCAACAGTTGGCCAGTGGCAGTGAGGACGAAATGATCCGGCTTTGGCAGATGGAAACAGGAGAATGCCTGCAACGGCTGCGGGGCGATCGCCCCTATGAGGGCATGAACATTACAGGGGTCATAGGGTTAACAGAGGCGCAGAAGGCAACCTTGAGTGCCTTGGGTGCTGTAGAACTTGAATGATGTGAGATTTTGTAACGTGGTTGCCTATCTTTATTCCTATCGGGAAACCGTTGTTTTAAGCTTGTAGATAATTGCGTACAGTGGAAAGGAATATTTATCATGAGCACCAGCGAAAAGCAGCCAACTCAGAATCCCGAAGTTATCAGAGATCTGGTTGTTCCAACTGAGACTCAGTCAGCATCAGAGGGCGATGATCGCTCTCCGACCAAAACCGAACGAGATGGAACAACAGAAGTTTTGGCCCAAGCTGATGCCGCTATCACCCAACAGGTTGAAGTTATCAGAAGATTGGTTGTTCCTGAGAACCCATCGGAGAATGAGTTGGGCAATCCCTCTCTTTCAGAAACGAAGCGGGGTTTGGATTGAGAGGCGATTGCCAAGATCCAGAAGAAATTGACTTAAGCCATGGAACCTGTGAGAAAAGAGCGTTAGGCCTGCATTCCGTGAATGTCGTTAACACAGCCACATAAGGAGGGAATATGTGAATGGTTGCCATAGTCATTAATGCCAACCAGCAGCACATAAAGATTACGAGTCATGATAGTCTCTTAGCCTATTAGAATGTGTTGAAGAAGAACGTTAAGCCATTGTTACTTTCTAAGTTTTGCGGTTGTTCTCTCATCACAGTCTCTTCCCTAAACATCAGATCATTCTCCAAAAACGGCTACTTTTGCACTGAGCTAATCTCATCGCCCAAACAGGCTGGCGACGCGGTGGATGAGTTGATCGCGCCAAGACTTGCCCCACGATGGTAGCACCTGGCTAGAACGGGCTGACTGCCCCCACCCTCGTCGTTCACAAACCGCTTTGCTCCGCGCGGCTACCTCAATAGAGTCTGGATCATTAGTAATAGTTTCAGGCTGATTCAGCAGTGGGTGATACTGTAGTCGCCTGCAAGCTATATCTATCCAAGCCTCTGGGGACACATCCCACAGCCGCAGCGTCTTGTCGAAACTGCCACTGACGATGCGCTGGCCATCGGGGCTAAACGCTACCGAATAGACCGCAAACTCATGCCCTTCGAGCGGTTGGCCGATGGCAGCACCCGTATTAGCATCCCATAACCGCAGCGTCCCGTCGTCACTGCCACTGACGATGCGTCGGCCATCGGGGGGGCTGTACGCTACCGACCTGACCACGAACTCATGCCCTTCGAGCGGTTGGCCGATGGCAGCACCCGTCTTGGCATCCCACCGCCGCAGCATCCCGTCGAAACTGCCACTGACGATGCGCTGGCCATCGGGGGGGCTGTACGCCACCGAACTGACCCCATGTCCATCCCCTTTGAGCGGTTGGCCACTGATGGCGGCACCCGTATTGGCATCCCATTGCCGCAGTGTATAGTCGTTGCCACCGACGATGCGCTGGCCATCGGGGCTAAACGCCACAGACCAGTTCACAAACTCATTCCCTTCGAGCGGCTGGCCGATGGCGGCACCCGTGTTGGCATCCCACAGCCGCAGCGCATTGCCAAAACTGACGACGCGCTGGCCATCGGGGCTAAGCGCCACCGAATAGACCCAATCCCCAGGTCCTTTAAGCGGTTGGCCGATGGCGGCACCCGTGTTGGTATCCCATCGCCGCAGCATCCCGTCGAGACTGCCACTGACAATGCGCTGGCCATCGGGGCTAAATGCCACCGACAAGACCCAATCCCCAGGTCCTTCAAGCGGTTGGCCGATGGCGGCACCCGTGTTGGCATCCCATCGCCGCAGTGTATTGTCACTACTGCCACTGACGATGCGCTGGCCATCGGGGCTAAACGCCACCGAATCGACCGCCTCCCCGTGTCCTTTAAGCGGTTGGCTGATGGCGGCACCCGTGTTGGCATCCCACAGCCGCAGCGTTCTGTCATCACTGCCACTGACGATACGCTGACCATCGGGGCTAAACGCCACCGAATTGACCCTATCTCCATGTCCTTTAAGCGGCTGACCGATGGCGGCACCCGTGTTGGCATCCCACAGCCGCAGCATATAGTCGAAATTGCCACTGACATCGCGCTGGCTATCGAAGTTATACTCCGCCGCCGAATTGCCGCTGATGATGCGCTGGCCATCGGGGCTAAACGCCACCGAACTGACCCTACCCCAATCCCCTTCAATCGGTTGGCCGATGGCAGCACCCGTCTTGGCATCCCATTGCCGCAGCGTATTGTCACCACTGATGATGCACTGGCCATCGGGGCTGTACGCCACCGAACTGAACCCATCCCCATGTCCTTTGAGCGGTTGGCCAATCGCCGCACCTGTATTGGCATCCCATTGCCGCAGCGTCTTGTCGGCACTGCCACTGACAATGCGCTGGCCATCGGGGGGGCTAAATGCCACCGAATAGACCGCATCCCCATGTCCTTTGAGCGGTTGGCCAATCGCCGCACCTGTATTGGCATCCCATTGCCGCAGTGTCTTGTCGGCACTGCCACTGACAATGCGCTGGCCATCTGG
>PPFU01016379.1_pt1 | contig 14508 bp, 15 predicted proteins | sample 1535991 | NCBI WGS metagenome assembly PPFU01 (sample SAMN04901290, study PRJNA319586) | Hypolithon metagenome, whole genome shotgun sequencing project. | isolation source: Antarctic Hypolithon | place: Antarctica: Miers Valley | collected 2014
AGCCTGCCGCCCGGCATGGGGACGAACTTCCGCCGCGGCAAAGGCTGCGAGACCTGCCGCCAGACCGGCTACCGCGGGCGCGCCGCAATCTTCGAGCTCTGCGTCGTGGACGAGCCGCTGCGGAAACTCATCGTGCAGAAAGCCTCCGGCGCCGACCTGAAGCAGCGCGCCGTGCGCAGCGGCATGGGCACCCTGCGCCACGATGGCTGGCGCCGCGTCCAGCTCGGGGAGACGACCATCGAAGAAGTCGTCCGGGTCACCCAGACCGACGAAGCCATCGCCGAGACCATCGTCGGCGAGTGACCTAGAGGATCTTGATGTAAGCCTTCGCGCGCAGCCCCTTCAGCCACTTCTCCTGCGCCGCCTGCCGGCGTTCCTGCAGCAGCTTTTTCTCGATGTCGTCGCGCACCTCCGCCAGCGGTTTCACGCCGCCATACTTCCGCGCCTCCACGAACAACAAATAAACGCTGTCCCCCAGCGTGATCACCTGGCTCGTCTCCCCCGGCTTCAGGCCGAACGCCGCCTTCGTCAGTTCCTCGTTCAGCGTATTCCGGTCGATCCAGCCCCAGTCCCCCTCGCTCTCCTTCGTGCTGTCGTCGCTGTACATCTGCGCCATCCGGCCGAATTCCGCCCCGTCCATGATCTTCTGCCGGATCTCCTCCAGCGTGCGCTTCGCCGAGTCCACATCGTCGTTTCCCTTGAGCACGATCATCCGCAGCTTCGCCTGATCCGCCGTCTCGTATTCCCCGCTGCGAGCTTTGAAAAAAGCCTGCACCTGCTGCGGCGAGAGCACCGTGTTCACCTGCACGTTTTTCTGCCGCATCGCCTGCACCACGATTTTTTCCTCCTCCTGCTCCTTGAACCGCTGGAGCGTGAAACCCTGCGCCTCCAGCGTCCGCAGGAAAGCCGCGCGATCCCCCCCGAACTCCTCGCGAATGATCTGCCCCACCCGATCCTCCACCACATACGCCGGGATGGTGAACCCCGCCGTCTTGAAGTCCTGAATGATCAACTGCCGGTCGATCAGTTCATTGAGCGCCGCCAGCCGCGTCTCCTTGATCTTCGTCACCAGCTCCTCCCCCGAGTAAGTCTTTTGCATTGTCTGCTCCCGCGCGCCGACGAGCTCCCGCACCTGGGCAAAAGTGATGACATCCTTGTTCACCACCGCGGCGATGCCATTGAGCACCTCCTGCGCCGTCGCCGGCAGAGTGAAAAAGATCGCCGCGAGGGCGAGCAGACGAGAGAGAGAAGTGCGCATGAAAAAGCCCGGTCGGGCGAAGAGGCGGACAATCTAGGAGCCGCCCTTTTGAAGTCAAGGAAGCGGCGGGGAAGAGGTTGAGGGTTCCGGAACCCCGCGCCACAGCCGCTCCAGACCCTGAACATTCAGCTTCAACTCTCAACTTTCCCCAAGCCCCAGGCGCTCCTATCCTCCTCCCATGGAATACATAGAAAAGGGCGGGCCGCTCATGTGGCTCATCCTCGTCTGCAGCATCATCGCCGCCGGCGTCTTCGCCGAGCGGCTCGCCTATTTTCATCGCGCCACCATCCGCGTCGGCGAGTTCCTCCGCGGCCTCTCGAACCTCATCCGCCGCCGGAATTTCGCCGAAGCCCTCAGCGAATGCGGCGGCACCCCCGGCCCCGTCGCTCGCGTCATCCACGCCGCCATCATCCGCCACCACGCCCCGCGCGCTGAGTTAAAAGAGATCGTCGAGGAAGCCGGCCAGCTTGAGATACCGAAGCTCGAGCGCAACCTCCAAGTCCTCGCCACCATTGCCTTCATCACCCCGCTCATCGGCCTGCTCGGCACCGTCGTCGGGCTCATCGAGGCCTTCGTCACCATCTCCAGCCAGGGCGGCTACACCAGCTCGACCGAGATTTCATCCAGCATCTACCAGGCCCTCCTCACCACCGCCGCCGGCCTCGTCGTCTGCATCCCCAGTGCCGTCGGCTTCAGCTACCTCTCCGCCTGCGTGAATTCCCTCATGCACGACATGGAGCGCGGCGGCATCGAGATCGTCAATCTCATCACCGAGCGCCACGAGACCGGCGACGAGAGCATCATCGAGTTCGGCGACACCCGCCGTCGCGCCGCCCGCGAGTGACCCCATGAAACTCAGCCGCGCCATCCACTACCACCCCCTCCTCTTCAACGTCATCCCCCTCGTCAACGTCCTCTTCCTCCTCCTCATCTTCTTCGCCCTCAGCTCCACCTTCGTCCTCCAGCCCGGCGTCGCCGTCACCCCGCCCTTCTCCTCGTTCACCCTCAGCCCGCGGCATCATCCGCAGATCGTCAGCGTCACCGCCGGCATCGAGTCCGCCATTTATTTCCGGGATGAAAAAGTCACACTTCCCCTGCTCGCCGAGCGCCTGCGCGATGCCCGCATGCGCGACCGCACCCTCATCGTCCGCGCCGACCGCGCCGCCCCCTACGACCTCGTCGCCCAAGTCATGAACACCGGCCTCACCGCCGGCCTCGACGTCGTCCTCGCCGCCAGCCCCAGCCCCCAGCCGTGAAACCCGTCCCCGCCTGGCGCGGAGCCGGCCTCACCTTCAACTGGCCCGACCACCGCCACATTTCCTTCGCCCTGCTCGGCTGGATCCTCCTCGCCTTGCTCGCCCACGGCCTCGCTTTCTACGTCTTCCAGGTCGTCTATCCCCCCAGTGCCCGCATCGCCCCGCCCCCCGCGCAAGTCAGCCTCCTCGCCCCGACCTCCGCGGAAAATCGCGAGCTTCTCCGCTGGATCGAGGCCCACGATCCCGCCCTGCTCGCCCAGCCCCAACGCGCCGCCCCGCCCCTCGCGTTCGACGTTCCCTACATCCCCTCCTACGCCAGCCTCGACACCCCGCCCCGCATCCCCGCGCCACCCGCCGCGCAGGCATCGCTCCCCTCCGCCCTCGCCGGCTCCGCCCTCATCGAGCGCGCCCTGCGCCCCGCGCCGCGTCCGCCCGAACCCGTCCCACCCATCGCCACGACCATCCGCTTCACCGGCCCCCTGGAAAAAATGTCCGATAAAGTGCGTCCAGCGCTCCTCTCTGGCAGCTCACGCCAGCTTACCCCAGCGCGATTTCTCATCGGCGTCGAGGCCGGCAGCGCCCGCTTCATTTTCCAGCAGGAAAGCTCCGGCGACCCCGCCATGGACGCCCAGGCCCGCGCCGCCCTCGAGCGCGCCCGCTTTTCCCCGGAGGAAACCGAGACCGCCTGGGGATTCGCGATCATCTCCTGGGGAGCCGACGCCTTTGCCCCCGCAGAGCCATGATCCACGTCAGCCTCTCGCTGCTCATTTTCATCTACCTCGGCGTGTTTCTGACCGTCATTTTCAGCGCATGGCTGCGTTACGAATGGGTGCGCCGCCGCCGCGAAAACCGCGCCCTGCGCCACCGCCTGCGCTGCGCCATTTGCGCGCTCGAGTTCGAGGATGCGACCACCGACCTCCTCCCCCGCTGCCCCCGCTGCGGCAGCCTCAACGAGCGCTACCGCCTCCGCCCCTCGTGAAGCCTCACGGGCGATACCTTAACAAACAGACTGTGAACACGATTGAAGGCGGTCAAGGCAGCGTCGGGTATCCCACGGAAAGCGGCGGAACCAGTCGTAACTATTTGGACATCGAATACGCCTACCAAGGTCTGAACCTACGCGGCACCATCGTCATACATATCGCTTTTGATCAGAACTATGCGGCTCTCACCATCGTCGAGACTCCCAATTAGCAAACGCATCCGATCTTATCGCAACCGAAGCTCCGGGATCTGACGATATCCCAAGGCTTCCATTCCCTCGCGGAGAGGAAAGGAAAGATCGCCTGGATGAACGAGATAGACCTTCGATAGGCCGAGGTCTTTCTGCGCGATCGTCATCGAATGCGTCACCGCCGGCCGCTCGGTCGCCTTGAACTCGAAGCCGTAGAGTTTTCCACCACGCCGCACCACGAGATCCATCTCCGCGCCGCCGTGCGTCGCCCAGAAAAACATGTCCTCCGGCTCCAACTCCAAAACGAAGCGGATCTGCTCCAGCGCGAACCCTTCCCATGACGCGCCGTAGCGGGGATTCGACTGCAAGTCCGCGCGGCTCTCGATCTGCAAAAGCGAATGCAGCAGCCCGGAGTCGCGCAGATAAACCTTCGGCGCCTTCACCAACCGCTTGCCGATGTTTGGCAGCCACGGCTGGAGCTGGCGCATCACGTAGGCATCGCAGAGCAGATCGAGATACGAGCGCGCGGTCGTGTGGCTGATGTCCAGCGAGGAGGCGATGCCCGCGCTGTTCCACGTCTGCCCGTGATAGTGCGCCGCCATCGTCCAAAAACGCCGCAGCCGCTCCGGCGAGACATCGATCCCGAAATCCGGGATGTCGTGATGCAGGAACGTCTGAACGAACGACCGCCGCCAGCGGGCGCTCGAGGCGTCCGACTCCGCGAGATACGACTCGGGAAAACCGCCCCGCAACCAGAGCCGGTCGCGTGTTTCCACCCCGACCTCCGCGCATCCGAAGCCGCCCATGCGGATTAAGCGCACCCGTCCGGCGAGGGATTCCGATGCACCGCGCATCAAGGTGGGCGAGACGCTCCCGAGGATGAGGAAGCGGGCCGGTTCGTCCGCACGGTCGGCAAGCACGCGGAGGATGGGGAACAACTCCGGCAAGCGCTGGAATTCATCGATAATGATCAGCCCTCGGAGCGCGCCGAGCACATCGCGCGGATTGCGAAGGCGCGCGGCATCGAGCGGGTCCTCGAGATCGAAATAGTTCTCCCTTGGCACGTCGAACGCCCGCGCGAGTGTGGTCTTCCCGCACTGGCGCGGCCCGAGTAGCGCCGTAATTCTCGACTCGCGGATGGATTCGCGGAGGCGACCTTCAAGAGCGGATCTGGAGATTTCGCCCGACATTTCTTGAAAATTGCCAGTTTGACTTTCAATCTTCAAGAAAAGTGTTCGAGTCGGGTCTCTTCCATGTCCAGCAGACTTGGCGGATGCATTCGGCAATCTGGCGGCTGGCTCGAGCCGACGGTGATCGGATCGTGGAAATGGAGGACTGCGAGCGGAGCCTGCGTCGGCTTTTTTTCAAGCATAGACCCCGCGATTGCGGGTCGGCGAGCGCGGGGCGGGTGATCGAGCAGGTTGCGGAGCGGGAGACTCGCTTCTCGCCGCCAACTGGATCGCGGACTCCCGGTGCGCCCCCCTCGTTGTAATCAGCGGAAATATCAGCGCAATTTGATGGATTAAACTGCAATAGAACATCGTAAATATCTTAATATAAGTAGCTAGCAATTGATAGAAACCAGCGCGAATATCAGCGGAATGTCCGACGCAATTGCTCTCTACAGGACTCTTGACGCGATGGAGCCGCTGCTTCCCCAGTCCGCTCAACCCGAGCTGGAGGAACTGGCATGCGAGATCCTGCTCTATGCGGGAAAACTCTCCGGGCAGGTGCCTGCGGAGATCACGCGCCACCGCATCGCGCTGCTGGTTCGAACGATGAACAGCTACTACTCCAATCTCATCGAGGGCCACAAGACACTCCCTCGCGACATCGAGCGCGCGCAGCGGCAGGATTACTCGGCTGATCCTGCCAGGCGGGAGAACCAGCATCTCACGAAGGCGCATATCGAAGTTGAGGAGGCGATGATCGAACGGCTCCATGCCGAGCCGACGCTATCCGTCCACTCCAGCGACTTCCTCTGCTGGCTGCACGGGGAATTCTACCGCCGACTACCGGACGAACTCCATTTCAGCAAGGACCGGAGAGGGCGTCCGTATCGCATCGAGCCCGGGGCGTTGCGGACATTTGAAGTCGATGTGGGCCGCCACCAGCCGCCTTACTCCGGAGCGTTGCCTGGCTATCTAGCGCGATTCGAGGCGTTCTACGACAGCGCAGAGATTCTTCCGACCCGCCAGCTCGTCGCCGCTGCGGCGGCGCATCATCGGCTCGCGTGGATTCACCCTTTCGGCGATGGCAACGGGCGCATCGCACGCCTTCACTCCCATGCCTGCCTCGTGCGCAGGAAAGTCGATGGGTTCGGCCTTTGGACGCTCTCGCGCGGCTTGGCGCGGCAGCGGCAGCAGTATTACGAGCGGCTCGCGGCCGCCGATCAGCGACGCAGGAATGACTTCGACGGCCGCGGCAACCTCTCCGACCGGGCGCTCGGCGACTTCTGTCTTTTCATGCTGCGCACGGGGCGAGACCGTCGCCCGCGAGACCATTCGCCTCGGAATCGCCGAAGGCCTCCTCGACTCGCCCAGCCCGAAAGGCCCGCTCTCAATCGTCTTCTCGGCGCAAACGCTCGAAAGCTATTTTCCCAAGCTGTTTCAGGACCTGCCGGTCACTCCGGCGACGTAACTTTTGGACGAACCGCGGAGCGGACATTCTCGATCAGCACGTCCGCTGAACATCCGTGCTTTCAGCGCGGGCCAGGTGCGTCGTCAGCTTGATGAGCAGAAAGTAAAAGCCGATCTGCGTGAACGAAGCCTCACGCTTACCCGCTGCGAGAAGGTCACGATATAGTTTCGCCGACACTGAGCAGACAAGGTGAAGCAGAACGAGCGCGCCGTTCTCGAATCCGGCGAACTTCGGCAGGTAGAAAAGCTCCGTTTTTTCGTTCTGCCGTATGGCCTTCGCGAATCCCTCGAGACTGCTTTTGGAACGGCGGTGCTTTTCGAACTCCAAGAACTTTCCGAAATCAACGATTGGCGCTGCGGTGACGAAATCCACGCGGTCATCGGGCAAATCGCACGAGTTGTTCAGGATCATCACCGCGAACCCCTTGGCTCTCGGTGCGCCAGCGTCATCGATCACGACGGTCGGGCACTCCCGCAAAATGTCTCCCTGCAGTCGGTGCTCGGTTGGATGAGGGTCCGAGAGCAGCCACGAAAAATCCGGGATACGCTTGAGGCTGCTTTTCAGCGCCGGCTGATGCTCCTCCGGGATGATTCGGCTATACCGCGAGAAGTCGCCGAACTCGCTCATCAAAAATGCGACCAGAAAAAGTCGTTGATCGACGAACGTTCGTCCGCCGTCATCGGTCGCGCCTCCGGCAGCACCTCCTGCGACAACGACAGCCAGTCCAGCGCTGACTCGTGAGGCGAGGTCTTCGCGGCCTCGACGGCAAACGTCATCGTCGGCTGCTCCTCTCGACTTTCGATCTTGATGGATGCCGCGGTCCCGGCCTCAAACCGCTTCGCCTGACCATAAGGAGCAAGGCTGGCATAGAGGGGAACACACGTTACTACGAGTGTGGGGATGCTCAGTTTCATTCGGGCGTCAGGAAAATTGCTCGCGGAGCTTGTCCGTGATGTACGCTTCAAATGCAAGTCGGTGCGGCGCATGCACGCTTTCCAGCAATTTCGGCACCCTGGCCGCGGCCGCCGCTTTTCCGGCCCAGACGACATCGAGATCGAGGATCACGGGTGTGCAATTCCCGGCGCTTGGAAGCGACATGCAGTTGACGATGAGGGTGCGGTCGCCTTCGAGATGCTGCTCAAAACGCATTTGAAACGGACCGCAAATTGCAGCCTGTGACTCGGGCACCGGGAGGCGAAAGTTGAACCATTCCTCCCACACAAACGGAACCTGCGGCACATCGATCTTGTTGATGTAACGCAGCCCGACGCGCGCGATCTGAAAAGGTCCGAGCCGCGACTGCACTTCCAGAGCGCGAGCCATGATCGTGTCGCGAAATGCCTCTTCCCAACCGGGGTATGGCTTCAGTTGGTTGACCGCAAGAAAGCGCCCGCTCAATTGGACCAGCCTGAGGCCGTCCTCGGCGCGGCAGACCAGCCGATTGCCCATTATATCTTCGACGACGCGCACCCCGTCCGGACCGACCTCCACCTTCACGCCTTTTTCTTCGTTCAGCTTTTGGTCGGAATATTCGGCCGCCCAAACCTCCCTGAGTTGCGCAATCTTTTCTGACGACAAAGGCTGATCTACAACGAAGTGGATTTCGCAGATCGCCTCTTGGATTGGCGGCTTTGCGTATTTGAAATTCGCTCGCGGCATCTCAGTCGATGGTCTTACCAGCGGGCTGACCATTTGACAGCAAAATGCCGCTTAAGGCGCGGTGGAGGATGGCTTGGCGGAGGCGGGTGGCGCTGGAGGTTGGCCGCCACAGTCACTTCGAGTTCCTCGATCACGGACGAGCGGCGCACCGCCTCGGCGACGATGCGGTGCTTCTCAGGGACCGATGGGTAAGTGTGGCGTCAGTGGATTCGAGATCGTCGCCATCGAGCTCCACCAGCACGTCCCAGCCAAAGTCCTTCGGAATCGGCGACACCCGGTTGCACGGAGGCCGGCTCTGCTCATCGGCCATCTTGAGAGCCGAGCCGCTGGCAGCGAGCGAGAAGGCTGTCCGCAGGACAGGGCGAAGCCCGAATGAGCCGGAGCGAATGAGCCAAAAGCAGATACGTCAGTTGTTCGACGTAAGCGCCATACGACGGCCGTCATCCCGCAGAATATTGCAGTAGTTCCAGAGCTTTTGGACGATGCTGCTCGAACCGTTCATCAAGATTCCGCGCGGGTCGCGTTCAGCGCGTCGAGTTTGGCGGAAAGTGCATCCGCAAGGGCCTCCACAATTGTTCGATGATGTTGCTGGATCGCCCTTTCGGGCTGACTCGCGACAAGGTCGGCGACGAGCGATTTGACCTGTTGTTCGGTTTTTGCGTTCCAAAGTTTGCCTTGAGTTTTGAAAACAGCCGCCAGCCGATGCGACCACTTCTTTCTACCTTTGAACCGTGGATGGTTTACGGAAACGCCGAACCTATTCTGAAGCATTGACTCGTAGATCACCGGATCATACAGGTCCTCCAACTCAGATTCATCGCGCCCATCGCAGATCGCGAAATGAGTGTCTGCCACATCGATCAAACCTTCATTTTGCGCTTTCTCAGCAGCGTCAGTTCCACACTGGTCGTTGTCCAAAAAACAATGAACGTTACAAAGTGTAGCGCGCGCGGCCGACACTTTGTAGGCGAGATTTGAACCGCCGATCAAAGAGTCCAAAGCGAGGGTGCCATCCTCAATTGCTGACTTTAGGTCGGGGCGCACAGACGGCAGAATGAAAGTGAGGGATTTACGATCCGCCTCTCCCTCGACTAGCAGGATCAACTCCGCGTGGCGCAAATTGTCCGAAGCTCGGACGCCCAAAGCATCCCGGATCTCAGCGATGTGCCGAGCTGCCTTTGCCCGCGACTTTTGCACAAGAATGTTGCTCTCAATATTCGAGCGATTCACCAACAACGGATTGTGAGTAGTGATGATCACTTGATTGCGCTTTGCGATTTCCGTCAGCACCCGCTTCAGTTCCTGAATAGCGTCCGGATGAAGGTGCGTTTCAGGCTCCTCAATCGCCAGAATCAGGTGCTGACTTAGCGAGCCGCTTTCGGACAGATGTCGCATGAGAGCCAGTGCCGCTAGACTCTGGACGCCATCGCCCTTCCGCTCCAAGAGCGTCGGAGTTCCGTCATTGACGATGATTTGTGTGCCGATGCGCAACGCTTGGGAGCGGTCTCCTTCGGAGATCTGCAGTTCAACTTGCTTTACGCCTTTTATGAACATCTTCAGTGTTTTCGATATTTCTCCGGAAACACCGTCTAAGATCGGTTGCTGAAGTTTCGCAATTGCCTGCAACGCAGCCTTGTATTCAGGATTCGTCTCAAGGACTTCGAGAGCTTGACCGAGCAGTTGATCAACTATCTGCTCAGCTTCACGAGCGGTTCGGATCGAAGGAATGTAGGTGAGACTTATCCTCTTGGAGAGAAACCGAACGATCCTGTCCCGCTTCTCGGTTAGCGCTGCTTTGCCTTTTCCAGGTTTTCGCACTGAAAATGAGGCAATACCTCTTCCCAGTTCGAGGCGAATCGGAAGATTTCCATTAAGTTTACTGCCTACTTCATTCGAGAATTCATCGAGTTCCTTGTTGTTTAAGGAGAATTCAAGGTCGAATCGCGATTGTCCCTCCGGTGTTTTATCCTGAAGAGCCAGCGGAAAATCAGATTCCCAGTTGTAGCGGTCCACAACAGCACGTTGGTAGGCCACACGACCACGGCTGATTCGCGTGCGTTTGACTGCCTCCAGGAGACCAAGGGCGATTACGAGGGCGCGTAAGATGTTGGATTTCCCTTCGTTGTTAGGACCGACCAACGCAGTCATCGGAGCCAGTTTCAGGTTCTTCGCTTGAGAGATACTGCGGTAGTTGCCGATTGAGAATGAGACGAGGCGCATATGTGCTAAGGCAAATTGCCGGTGAAAGCTCTTTTATGGAATGATTGACGGAGACGGGTGGCGCGCTGGAGGTTGGTCGCGACCATAGCTACCAAGTCCTCGATCAACGACAGGCGAGCGACGATGCGGTGTTGTTCGGCGAGGAGTCGGAAGAAACTGGAGCTGCCAGCCATCGATGACGATATATTCTCCGTCCGCCCGGCAGCCAAACTTCTGGAGGGAATCGAAGAGCGGCGTTCGATCAACGATGAGGCACTCTCCCGCCAGCCGCACGCGGGCAAGTTGTAGTCGATGCGCTCCCGCGCCTTTTCCTCCGGGGTCATGGAATCGAGCGGGAGGTTATCCGCCGCTTCGGTGAATCCAATGTCCAAGTTGAGCGGCCTTCGTCGGAACGTCGGCTCTTCACTATCAACTTCCTCGTCACTCCCACTCGATCGTGCTCGGGGGCTTGCTCGAGATGTCGTAGCAGACGCGGTTCACGCCTTTGACTTCGTTGATGATCCGCGTGGAGATTTTCGCCAGCAGGTCATACGGGAGCCGCACCCAGTCGGCGGTCATGCCGTCCTGGCTCTCGACGATGCGCAGGGCGATGGTGTGCTCGTAGGTGCGCTCGTCGCCCATTACGCCGACGGAACGCACGGGGAGCAGCACGGCGAAGCTCTGCCAGACGCGGTAATACCACTCGCTCGCTTTCATCTCGCTCACGACGATGGCGTCGGCGTCGCGCAGGATGCGGAGGCGCTCGCGCGTCACTTTGCCGAGGATGCGCACGGCGAGGCCGGGGCCGGGGAACGGCTGGCGCTGCACGATTTCGTTCGGCAGGCCGAGCTGGGTGCCGACCAGGCGGACTTCGTCTTTGAAAAGCTGGCGCAGCGGCTCGACGAGCTTGAACTTCATCCGCTTCGGCAGACCGCCGACGTTGTGGTGGCTCTTGATCAGCGCGGCGGGATTGCCGGCGATCGCGACGCTCTCGATAACGTCGGGGTAGAGCGTGCCTTGGGCGAGGAACTTGAAATTCTGCTTCGTCTTTTGCTTCGCGGTCAGCTCGTGGATGGCGTCCTCGAAGACTTTGATGAACTCGTTCCCTATGATCTTCCGCTTGCGCTCGGGGTCGGTGATGCCTTTCAGCTTGTCGAGGAAGCGCTTCGAGGCATCGACGTACTTGAGGCGGATGTGGAAATTCTCGCCGAAGACGCGCTGGACGACCTCGGCTTCCTTCGAGCGTAGCAGGCCGTTGTTGACGAAAATGCAGGTGAGCTGGTCGCCGATGGCTTTGTGCAAAAGCGCGGCGGCAACACTGGAATCGACGCCGCCACTGAGCCCGAGCACGACGTGATCGGTGCCGACTTGCGCGCGGATTTCGTCGCACGTCTGGTCGATGAAGGAGCCCATCGTCCAATCCATTTTGCAGCCGCAGACGTGATAGAGGAAATTTTGCAGCATCTCCTTGCCGCGCGGGGTGTGGGCGACTTCGGGGTGAAATTGCAGGCCGAAGAAGCGCCGTTGCGCATCCTCGATGGCGGCGTGCTCGGAGTTGTCCGTGCGCCCGATGGCGATGAAGCCGTGCGGGAGTTTCGTGATTTTGTCGCCGTGGCTGTTCCAGACATCGAGCATGTCGGGCAGCCCGCGGAAGAGCCCGCCCTTCTCGCGGCGCGTCCCTTTTTCATCGGTGAGAAAAAGCTGACCGGCGCCGTACTCGCGCCGCTCGGAGTGCTCCACTTTCCCGCCGAGATGCTGCCCCATGAGCTGCATGCCGTAGCAAATGCCAAGCACCGGCACGCCGATCTCGAAGACGGCGGGATCGACCTTGGGCGCTTTTTTCGCATACACGCTGGCGGGGCCGCCGGAGAGGATGATGCCGCGCGGGGCGAGCGCGCGCAGCTCGGCGGCGGGCGTGTCGTGTGGGAGGATCTGCGAGAAGACCTGGCACTCGCGGATGCGGCGCGCGATGACCTGGGTGTATTGCGACCCGAAGTCGAGGATGACGATGCGGGAGGCGGCGGACGCGTCCATCGCGCTAGCGCCCGCGCGTGCCTTCGTCGCGGATGAACGGGTCGTTGTCGTTCGTCTGCTGGTAGAGCGTGCCCTCGCCACGGATGCCGCGCTGGAAGCTCTGCGCGGCCTGATCGGTGATCGGCTCCTCCTGCGCGCAGCTTGCAAAAACCGACCCGACGACGGCGAGGAGGAGCATGTGTTTCATGCGGGCGTGATTTAGGGAGTCGGAGGAAAAAGGCAAGCGGAAGGAGTGGCGTGCCGCGAGACCGGAGCGCGCGGCTTTGCTCGTCTATCGGCCATGACCGCGCATACAAATCGCAACGATGTATTTCCCCTCCCGACGTTTCCTTTTTTCGCGCGCCTTCCTCGCCATCCTGCTCGCCCCGATCGTCCGACTCACGGCGGCGGATGTTTCGCGCGAGCCGCCCGCTCTTTACAAAGAGCACCTCGAGGCGCTGCTCACGCCCGTGGAGGATGTGCTCGCGGGCACGGCACCCGGCACGGACGGTGACGACGGCGTCGTGCTCCTGAGCGAGGAAATCAATTATGTGGCGGAAGATGGCGTGCGTTATGTCGTGCGGCATTTCGTCGGGAAGGCGCTCACGGACGCGGGGGCGAAGGCGCTCGCCACCGACACCTGGACGTATCGCAAATCGGAGGAGCGCATCCACCTCGTGCTGGCGCGGACGCTCGAGCCGGATGGGACGCGGACGCCGGTGCAGCCGAACGCGGCGCTCATCCAGTCGCCGCAAAAAGAGGGCGGCGCGATGCTCTACAGCGACCGACAGGAGCTGCATCTCATCTTCCCACGGGTGAAGGCGGGCACGGTCACGGAGTCGATCGTGGTCATCGAGGAACTCGCGCCGCGGATACCGGGGGAGTTTACGGGCATCGTCTGGCTCTCGCCCGGCTGGGCCGTGGCGCGCCTGCGCGAGGTGGTGGAGCTGCCGGAGGCGCTGGCGGCGCGGCTGCGCATCCAGCCTCTCGGCACGGGCGTGCCGGCGGTGGAAAAAAGCGCGCCGCGGGCGGGGCGGCGGCGGTTCGTGTGGGAGACGGGCTCGCTGCCCGCGGGCGTGAGCGAGCCGAAACGCGCGCCGGCGGATCAGGTGGGGCCGGTCGTGTGGCTCACGACGCTCGCGGGGTGGGAGGACTTCGCGAAATGGTATGGCGGGCTGCTCGCCGAGCGGGACTCGCTGGAGCCGGAGCTGGCGGAGAAGGTCGATCTGTGGACGAAAGAAGCGAAGACGCCGCGCGAGATCCTCGACGTGCTTTTTGACAAGACGGCGAACGATGTGCGCTACACCGGGCTGGAGTTTGGCAAGGCGAGCCTGCAGCCGTACGACGCGGACAGCGTCTGGCAGAATCAATACGGCGACTGCAAGGATAAGGCGAATCTGCTGCGCGTGATGCTCGCGCGGAAGGGGATCAAGTCGAGCCTCGTGCTGTTAAATACCAATCACGCGGGGCGCATCGAGATGGCGAGCCCGGACTACCGGCAGTTCGATCACGCGATCCTGGCGGTGGAACTCGGGGAAGAGGTGCCGCTTTTCTGCGACCCGACGATCGAGCAGGCTCGTCCGGGGGAACTATCGCCCGGCGACGCGGATCGCGACGTGTTGCTGGTCTCGCCGGGAGCCTGGCGGTGGGCGCATACGCCGCCGCAGCACGCGGGGACGCTGACGTATGATTTCGACCTCACGCTGGGGGCGGATGGCGATCTGGCCGGCTGGTTCACGCTGCGCAGCGAGGGCGTCTATGGCGCTTTCTACTCTGACTATTATGTGAAGCTCGAGAAGACGCAGGTGCGCTCGAAGCTGGCGGGGACGATCGGCGATTTTTTCCCCGGCGCGCAGGTCGTCGATACGGTGTGCGATGGCGCGCGGAACGACGCCGGCCGATACGAGGCGAAGGCATATTTTGTGGTCTCGGGCGCGAACCAGCGGAGTTTGCGCTTCCCCTCGGCGGACTGGCTGTATCCCTCGCTGGGCACGAATCCAAAGCGGGTGACGCCGTATTTTCAGTGGCGCGACACGACGCGCGTGGAGGCGCGGATCAAGCTCCCAAGCGGACTGGCGGGGGTCGATCTCCCCGCGCCCTACGCGCTCGAGACGGATGCGGTGCGCGCGCGGGCGGGGTGGTCGCGGATGGAGGACGGGGTGCGGGCGGAGATCACTTTCGAGGCGAAGCAAAGCGTGGTGCCGCCGGGAAAATACGAGGCGATGCGCCAGGCGCTCCTCTCGCTGCGGTCATGGCTGGACAAGCCCGCGCTCCTCGGGGCCGCCGAGCCCGCCGCTCCGCGGGGGCCC
>PPFU01198819.1_pt1 | contig 14507 bp, 13 predicted proteins | sample 1535991 | NCBI WGS metagenome assembly PPFU01 (sample SAMN04901290, study PRJNA319586) | Hypolithon metagenome, whole genome shotgun sequencing project. | isolation source: Antarctic Hypolithon | place: Antarctica: Miers Valley | collected 2014
CGGCAAGCCATGGAGGCAAGGGATCAGCGGGTGGAGATGCTTGCACAGCGTCCGGGCAGGAACGATTTTTGGGAGAGAGGACAGGCAGATGCGCAGAGGCTTGCTCATGGCTATTATACACCGTTTACGCGTGGCTTGGGTAGCCTTGCTGCTTGGATGCGTCCTGTTAGCCGTCCCCGCGAGTGGACAGACGACGGGCACGGCAGAGGTCAACCGGGAGTTGCACCGGGCGGAATTGGCTTGGCGCAGCGGCGGCAGCCTGCTCGAAGCAAAAGCCCGCATCGACCGGGTGCTGGAGCAGTATCCAGATAATTTGGCAGCGCGTAAGCTGCGCGCGTACGTGCTGCTGGGGCTGAGGCGCCCTGCTGCGGCACTTGACGACGCCCGCCGTGCGGCAGCGCTCACTGCTGATGCAGAGGCATACCTGCTCGTCTGCGAGGCGGCGCGGTTGAGTGGGCGAGACGCTGAGGCCCGTGCTGCACTCGACCAGGTTTCTGCGCTGGCCTTCGACAACGCGCCCCTCCACGTACGCACCGCCTGGAATGCAGCTGAACTGGGGCTGCTCGACCGCGCCGAGGCGTTTGCCCGCATCGCTTTACAGCAGGATCCTTCGCTGCCAGCTGCCTACCTCCAACTGGCCCGCATCTTTGTGCAGCAGGGCCAGCGTGGAGCCGCCGCGTCGGTGCTCGTGCGCAGTCTCACCCTCGGCGTGCTCGACGCCCGAGCTATCGAAGACGACGATCGCCTGCGCCCACTGCTCAGCCATCCTGACGTGCGGGCGCTGCTGCGTTAAGTACCGCGCGCCGACTGAAGACGAAGCGTTGATCATCAAGCCCAGACGATGGGACCGTATCCAGGCTCAAACGTCCACTCTTCCCGGGCCACGTCACTTTTCCTTTTGTCCGATGGTGTTGACTACTACGCGCGCCTGGTAGATATAGCAGGAAAGCCGGACGAGGACGAGCGGGCCGCCGTGCGGGTGGTGCTGGAACGGTATCACCAGCGTGCGCAAGTGTACTACGAGATAATGCGATCAACCGGCTCCGTCACAGCGCAAGATATTGAGCAGCTTGTAGCGCTCTGGCATGACCTGTGGAGCACCCTCGAAGAGGCTGTAAGCCCGGGACTATGGGAGAGGATCAGCGCACTTGCTGGCTGATGCTGCCGTCCCCGTGATGCGCGCAAGAAGCGTCAGGCGCGGGTGGCTCTGGCCAGTGCCGGCGATAGCTCAGACTATCCGCATGCGTTGCGCAACGCGGTGCAGGGCGTTAGCCGCGTGGTCTACGTCGGCTTTGGTAGTAGCTGGGCCGAGCGAAAAGCGCAGCGCTGTCGCTGCCGTCTCGCGGGGCAATCCCATGGCGGAGAGGACGTGGCTGGGATGCAGGGCACCGCTTGTGCAGGCTGAGCCCGAAGACGCCATCACCCCTTCAAGGTCGAGGTTGAGCAGCAGCATTTCGCCATCGACAGGGTAGGGGGCGGGGGGAAAGGCGATGTTCAGGATGTGCGGCGCGGCGTGAGGGGGCGTAGTGATGATAAATGCATCGCCCAGCAGGTGCCGCAGCGCCTCCCGGAGGGCGTCGCGTTGCTGCGCCATCGCGGCTGCCCATGTGGGTTGATGCGCCGCGGCGCGTTCCAGCGCAGTGGCAAAGCCCACGATGGCGGCCACATTCTCCGTCCCGCCGCGCCGCCCGCGTTCCTGCTGGCCGCCGGTCTGGGTAGGCACGAGCGGGACGCCGCCGCGCACGTAAAGCGCGCCCACGCCTTTAGGTCCGTTGATCTTGTGGGCCGACAGCGACAGCAGGTCCACCCCCAGCGCGTTCACGTCGACAGGCAGATGCCCGGGGCTCTGCACCGCGTCGGTGTGCAGCCACACGCCGCATTCTCTGCACACCGACGCCACAGCTGCTATGTCGGTTACGGCACCTGTCTCGTTGTTGACGTGCATGAGCGAGACGAGCGCGGTGCCGGGCTCGATAGCCCTGGCAACTGCCTCTGCCGTGACAGCACCCAGGGGGCCCGGGGGCAGGAATGTGACCGCTGCTCCAGCAGTGGCGAGGGCACCGGCTGTGCGCAGGATAGCCTCGTGCTCGGTCTGCCCGGTAATCAGCGTATCGCCCCTTCCCACCAAGCCGCGCAGCGCCAGGTTATCTGCCTCTGTGCCGCCGCTGGTGAAGAGAATCTCGCCGGGCTCGGCCCCGATAGCACCCGCTATGCGCGCCCGCGCGTTTTCCACGGCATGCCGGGCGGTACGGCCATGCTTGTGGACGGACGATGCGTTTCCAAAGTGCTCCCGCAGAAACGGCAGCATGGCGTCGAGCACTTCCGGGGCAAGCGGGGTAGTGGCAGCGTGATCTAGGTAGGGCATAGCAAAAAGAGCAGCGGCACCCAAACGGAGGGAAGGTTGCAGGGATTCCGGCGGCGGGGAGAAGACGGCGGAAACCGTACCGGCGTTCTGTAATAATCGTGGGCATAAGCGCCTGTTGGCGCCGGAGGACCACGCAAGTCGCCCCGGGTATCCTACCTTTTACTTTCTTGGACTTCTCGCACACCTGCCCTTCTATTGCACCGTGGATAAATTTGTCATCACTGGCGGCACGCCTCTCCGCGGAGAGATCACGGTTGGCGGCTCTAAAAATACCGCGCTTCCGCTCATGACCGCCGCGCTGCTCGCGCCGGGCGTCACCACGCTCACCAACGTGCCGGCCCTGCGCGATGTGTACACGTACAGCAACGTGCTGCGCGTATCGGGCGCGCACGTCACGTTCGACGCAGACGCGAACACGCTTACCGTCGATGCCACCCGGGTGGATTTCCCGGAGGCACCGTACGAACTCGTCAAAAAGATGCGCGCCTCGTTCTACATGCTCGGTGCGCTGCTGGGCCGTTGCGGACGCGCACGCGTGTCGATGCCGGGCGGCTGTGCATGGGGCCCACGCCCCGTAGATCTGCACATAGAAGGGATGAAAGCGCTGGGCGCCGAGGTCTCGCTCGACGAAGGGTACGTGGTAGCCAAAGCTCCTGGCGGACGCCTGCCCGGCGGCTCGTTCCGCCTCGAACCGTCGAGCGTGGGTGCTACGGTTAACCTGCTACTGGCCGCGGTGATGGCAAAAGGAAACTCGAAGATCGACAACGCAGCGATGGAGCCGGACGTGGTCGTTTTCGGCGAGATGCTGCAAGAGATGGGCGCGCGCATGAGTGGCCTCGGCACATCGACGATTGAGATTGAAGGTGTGGCGGCGCTGCGGCCCATCACGTTTGCCAACACGCCGGACCGCATCGAGTTGGGTACGTTCATGATCACGGCGGCAATGGCAGGCGAGCCTGGCGTGCCGCTCACCATGCTGAACGCCGATCCGCGCCACCTCGGAGAGGCGTTTGTCGAAGCGTTCCGGCAGACGGGCGTGCCTTTCGAACTCCACGACGACCGCGTGGTGGTGACGCCTACCGGCAAGATCGAACCTGTCTCGATCGAAACCGCCATCTACCCCGGCTTTCCTACCGACCTCCAGGCGCAGTGGACGGTCATGATGGCGATGGCAGACGGGCCTTCGACCGTCAGAGACAACATCTACCTGGACCGCTTTGCGCATGTGCCTGAGTTGCTCCGCATGGGCATCGATGCCCGCGTAAAAGGTAATGCTGTTCACGTCAAGGGCAATCAGACGTTTCAGAGCGCGAAGGTGATGAGCACCGACCTGCGCGGCAGCGTGGCACTTGTAATGGCCGGGCTGATGGCACCGGGCGAAACAGACGTGCTTCGCATTTATCATCTCGACCGTGGCTACGAAGACCTCGAAGGACGATTGCGCGGGCTGGGGGCTGACGTGCGCCGAGAGCAGTACGAAGAGTTCGAGTCGACCGTCTCCGAAGCGGCCTGACGCAGGGCTGCGATGATCTGCAACCGAATCGAGACGGGTTGGGAGATGGTGTATCAGCGGGCGCACGGGCTGCTCGCGGCGCAGCTTTTGACGCCGTGGCGCGAGCCCGAGCGCCCTGCCCGCTGGACGGAGCTGCTCACCGCGACGGCGCAGCACGATAATGGGTGGCAGGAGTGGGAGGCGGGTGCACACCTGACCCCGCTCAACACGCCGCTGGACTTCACGGATACGCCCGTCGATGACCTCGTGGCGCAGTCGGAACGCGCGGTGCGGCGGGCCTGGCACCAGAGCCTGTGGTCAGGTCTGCTCGTTTCCACGCATGTTGACCATCTGTACGGAAAACACCAGGACGAGGCGCTGAAAACCATGCTGCGTCACCAGCGCGACCTGCGGCGGTCGTGGCGACGGGTGCTGGGCGTGCTACAAAAAGAGGTGGACGCCGATTACAGCTTGCTGCGCTGGGCCGACACGTTCTCGCTCGTGCTTTGCTGCCGGAATCTGCCTTTCGGCGAGCGCCGCATCGAGATTGAAACGGTAGGCGCTACCCGGTACCACGCGTGGGAGCGGGCAGACGCGTCGCTGGGGGTAGAGCCATGGCCGTACGAGAAGAAAGAGTTCGAAGTGGGCGTAGACGTGTACCACCTCCACCAACTCACCTTCGAGTCGCAGGACGAGCTAGCTGCGGCGCTTGAAAAGGCACGACCGGCCCGCCGCACGTGGACGCTGCGCAGAACGTAGGCGGCACTTATCCTGCGAGCGCGTCGAGGCGCGCTACGATGCCGGCGGCGGCAGATTCGTGCTCGGGCTTCATGAGCACGCTGCGGAGCACGCGCGCCTGTGGCACATCGCACACGAGATTGGGAAGCGCAGCGGACACGCGCGCTGCAGGGGCACGCAGCACGCTGACGAACAGCGGATCATCCAGCTGCATCGCCTGCTCGAATAGCTCCTGGCTGGCCGAATCCACCGATGAAGCTGAGGTGCGGCGCGGCAGGTAAGCGACAATGTCGAGGTCGGGCGCGGGCAGCAGCGGCACCAAGTGCTCGCTCTGCGCTACAGCAGCGCCAAAGTGCTGCGCCGCACGCACGCAGGCTTGCAACACCGGCCCCAGCCCTCGATCCGCTTCCAGGGGCAGCAGGTCTAAGGTGAGCCACAGCGCACCTGCCGCCGCGCCGGCTCGGCTGCACTCCAGCGAAATCTCGCCCAGGTGCAAGGCGTCGGAGGTGAAGTAGGTGTACGGCGAGTCGTGGACGTAGAACCTGCCCACGGCGGGGTCTCGGAAAAGCACGCAGCCGCAGCCGTACGGCTGAAGGCCGTGCTTGTGGGGATCGAGCACGACCGAGTCGCACCGCGAGATAGCGCGGAAATGCCGGGCTACGTCAGGCTTGAGGGCGTCGCCGCCTGCGCCGGCGAGCAGCCTGAAAAAGCCGCCATAGGCCGCATCTACATGCACGCGTGCATCATAGCGCTGGGCCAGATCTGCTATGTCGGCGATAGGATCTACCGCGCCCAGTCCCGTAGTGCCGGCGGTGGCGATAATGGTGCCGATAGTGCCCTTCTGGAGCAGCGCCTCGAGCTTGCCGAGGTCTATCACACCCTCTGCAGTGGTGACGACCGGCTGGTGCGCCATCCCCAGCACGTCGGCCATGCGGCTGTGGGTATAGTGCGCCTCGGCGCTGTAGGCCACGCCCTTGCCGGGGTGCAGCGAGCGCGCCACCCACAGCGCCTCGAGGTTGGCGATGGTGCCGCTGCTGGTAAGGTGGCCGAGTGCGTCCGCGGGCAGCGCGAACATCGCGGCAAACTTGGCGACGACCTCTTTCTCCATCTCGCTCGTAGGTGGGCCGCCGTCGAGCGCGTGGTTGTTGGGGTTGATCAGCATGGCCGCCACGTAGCCTGCGATGGCAGCAGGATGGGGCGGCTTGAGCATCTGCCCCGCGTAGTCGGGATGGAAAAACGGGTAGTTGCCTTCCAGCTTCCGGGCGTAGCGGTCGAGCGCGGCGTGTAGCGCCTGTGCTGAGACGCTGAGCGATGGATGGGGCGTAAAAGGGCGGTACGAGTTTTCCCACGTGCCTATCCTGTCGAGGGCGTGCCCGAGCGCGTCTTTGAGAGCCTCTGTACCCATCAGGCCGCGGCAGAGACGGGTGTCTCGCGCCGCTTCCAGCACAGCACCATGCCCACCGCGCCCGCGAGCATCAGCAGAACGGAGATCAGCTGCGCCTGCGTCACCGTCATCCCAAAAAGCTCGAACACGTTGTTGACCCGGATGCCTTCGATGATGAAGCGCTCCAGGCCCGTAAAGACGAGGTAGAGCGAGAACAGCCAGCCCGGCTGGAACGGGTGCTTCCGGATAGCCCACAGCACGCCCGCGAGTAAGGCCGCCATCGCGAACTCGTAGAGCATCGTCGGGAAGACGCCTGTGGCGCCCACGCACACGCTCGCGTCCATGCCGGTGGCGGCCATCTGCCGCTGCGTGTACGCAACTACGTCAACGGGCATCTGACCCGGCCCCATGACGTTGCGCGGGAACGTCTCGCTCCACAGAAAGCCGGGTATCCAGGCAGGCTTGTTGGCGAGGTGGGAGCAAATGCCCCAGTCCCCGTCGCCTGCGAGGTAGCACCCGATGCGCCCGATGCCGTAGCCCAGAATGAGCCCCGGCGCGACGGCATCGGCGACGACCGGCACGCGCAGTCCTTTTTTGCGCACATAGTAGGCGATGGCGAGGCCGGCCACGATGAGGCCGCCATAGAACGTGAGGCCACCTGACGAGAAGATCATCCCCAGCGGGTCGTACCTGAACTCATCCAGGTTTTCGAGGATGTGGAAAAGCTTGGCACCGCCTACGCCGCCCACGAGGGCGATAATGGCTACCGGGCCTGCGATGTGGGCCGGATCTACGGCAAGGGTCTTGGTGCTGGTACGGCCCCGCGCGTCCTTGACCTTTTCTTTTACCTGTATGGCAGGCACCAGCCCCAGCTGGTGTTTGCGACTGAGCTCCCGGCGCAGCATGGCTGTCGCCACGATAAAAGCCACCGCCACCATCGCCCCGAACGAGTAGAGCGGAAAGGGCATCTGAACCCCGATGAGGTCGGCGAAAATGTCGGTGATGCGTGGGTACATGCGGCAGGAAAGAGTAGGGCTACAACGCAGCCAGGCAAAGATTCGCGTATGCTACGGGCGGAGATGGCGAGCCAGTGCATCGAGGGCGACGGTTGTCTGCTCGCCGGAAGACATGTCTTTTACCGTGGCCTGCTGCGCGTCGAGTTCGGTGTCGCCGGCGATGACCACCCGGGGCGCGCCAGAGCGGTTGGCCTCCCGCATCTGCGCTTTCATAGAGGTGCTGCGCAGGTCGTAGCCGGTGCGTAGCCCTGCACGTCGCAGCAGCTGTGCCTGTGAAAATGCCCAGCGGGTGGCGCGCTCGCCGATCGCCACGAGGAAAACATCGGGTGTCGGGGTGCCGGGCATCACGGTGCCGGCGGCCTGCATGGCGAGAAAGAATCGCTCGAAGCCTGCGGCCATGCCTACGGCGGGGACGGGCGCGCGCGCCCCGATCTCTTCGGCCAGGCCGTCGTACCGGCCGCCGCCGCCGAGGGCACTCTGCGCGCCGAGCGCATCAGACTCTAACTCGAACGCCGTCCGCCCGTAATAGTCGAGGCCGCGAACGAGGAAAGGATCTTCGACAAACGCGATGCCTGCATCACCGAGCAGGGTTTTCACTTCGGCGTAGTGCGCGCGCGCCGCGTCGCCCAGAAAATCCGTCAGGCGCGGTGCGTCTTCGAGAAGGCGGCGCTCGCGCTCTTCCTTGGTGTCGAGAATGCGGAGCGGGTTGGTTTCGAGGCGCTGCCGGCTGGTCTCGGTGAGGTCGGCGGTGTAGGGCGCAAAGTAGGCCCGCAGCGCCTCGCGGTAGCGCGGGCGGCTGTCGGCGTCACCGAGTGAGTTGAGGCGCAGCCGCGTCTCGCCCACCGAGAACGCGTCGCACATCGCCATCATGAACGCGATGGCTTCGGCGTCGGCGCGGGCGTCGGAAGAGCCGATGATTTCGCAGCCAAACTGGTGAAACTGGCGGAAACGGCCTTTCTGTGGCCGCTCGGCGCGGAAGCACGGGCCGATGTAGAACAGCTTCTGCACGCCACCGCGCTGCTCGAGCCGGTGCTCGAGATACGCACGCATCACGGGCGCGGTCACCTCGGGACGAAGCACGTACTGGGTATCACCTTTCTCGAAGGCGAACATCTCTTTCTGCACAATGTCGGTGGCGCCGCCCACGCCACGCGCGATGAGTTCGGTGGGCTCAAGGATAGGCGTGCGGATCTCGTCAAAGCCGAAGCGACCGGCCACGTCACGCACGGTGCGCTCGGCCCACTGCCACGCCGCTGCGGGCGCGAGATCGCTGCCGCCGGTGCCCTGCGCATCGGGCAGAATGTCGAACGTGCCGGGGATATGCTGCAAAGGTGCGCTCACGCCAGAAAGGGTTTATAGGCGGTGAAAATACGGACAGGGCACGGGGCGGGGGTGAGAACCGGGTGAAGCGCTCAGGCGCCTTCGATAGTCTGCAGGCGTTCCAGCACATGCGCCATGTCGCCCGGCAGCGGGACATCAAACCGCACCTCTTTGCCTGTTGCGGGGTGGACAAAGCCGAGGGCGCACGCGTGCAGGGCCTGGCGCGGTAGCTGCGCGAAAAGATTGCGCCAGAACGCGGTTCGGTTGTTGGTTCGGGGGCCTCTGATAACCTCGTTACCGCCATAGGTGGCGTCGCCCACGATGGGGTGGCCGATAGAGCGGGCGTGGACGCGGATCTGGTGGGTGCGGCCGGTTTCGAGGCGGAACTCCAGCAGCGCCGTGTGGGCGTGCGCTTCGAGCGTGGCATAGTGGGTGACGGCGTGCTTGCCCTTGTCGGCGCGGACGACGGCCATCTTTTTGCGGTCGCGTGGGTCGCGTCCCAGCGCGGCTTCAATCGTGCCCGCCGGCGGGTCGGGTACGCCCCATACGATGGCTTGGTAGCGCCGGAAGATGCTGTGCGCCATAAACTGCCGCGCGAGGTGGGCGTGGACCCCATCGTTTTTAGCTACCACGAGCAGGCCCGACGTGTCTTTGTCGATGCGGTGCACAATGCCCGGCCGAAACACGGGCCCGTCGGCGTGCGCGGCGACGGCGTTGACGGTTGAAAGGCCAACCTCTTCGTCGTCCCATTCCTCTTCGTCATCCTCCAGCGACAGCGCCTGTGCGCCGACGTGGTAGAGAAGGGCGTTGACGAGTGTGCCCGTCCGATTGCCGTAGGCAGGATGCACCACCATGCCTGCTTTTTTGTTGACCACGAGCAGGCTATCGTCCTCGTAGACGATGTCGAGTGGGATGTCCTCGGGCGCGGCGACGACAGGTGGTGGACGCAGAATGCGGCAGACGATCGTATCGCCGGGCTGTACTTTCTGCGACACGCGTGTCACCACCTCGCCATTGACGGATACCCGCCCCTCGCGGATACCGGCCTGCACTTTTGCCCGTGTTGCGTTGGCGATGTGGCTGGTGAGGTACACGTCCAGCCTTTCGTACTCGCGGTAACCCGGCGGTACGGCAACGGTGACCAGCGTTTCGGTTTTCTCTTCAGGAGTCACGTTTTTCGTGTATAGGACGCGACGGCGTTGAGTACCTGTGCCATCTCGTCGGGGGTGTTGTACCACGAGGGCGAAAAGCGAACGAGCCGGTTGCGCACCGAGGCCTGTATGCCCTGCGCGGTCAGGCTGTCGAAAAGCCCGTCGGGGTCGGGATGGGCGAGGGTGACGATGCCGGAGGCGTGGCGGGGGTCGGCGGAGCCGTAGAGGGTGAGGCCCTGATAGACAAATCCGTCTCGGAGCGTGGCGGCGTTTTCCAGAACGCGGGCGGCGCAGGCGTCGGGGTCTGCATCGAGGTAGAGGCCGAGCGCGGCGTGGAGGGCGGCGATCCCCATCTGGTTGAGCGTGCCGGTGCGGAAGCGGCGCGCATCGGGATGGAAGGCGAGGGAATAGTCGAAAAAGTTATCCCAATCCACCGGCCCCTGAAGCCAGCCCGCACGCGGACGAAGTATTTCCTGCAGCGCCTCGGTCACGTACAGGAAAGCCAGCCCGCGCGGCCCCATCAGCCACTTCTGCACGCCACAGGCCATAAAGTCTATCCCCGCCTCAGCTACGTCTATCCGGAGCGCCCCCACGCCCTGGATGGCGTCTACGCACAGCAACGCCCCGTGCGCGTGGACGAGGTCGGCCACGGCGCGGAGATCGAGCGTGTAGCCGCTCAGAAACTGCACCCACGACACGCTTACCAGCTTTGTCCGCGGCGTCAGCGCTTTTTCGATGGCATTGAGCGTGACTACGCCATCGGTGTGCGGGATGAAGTCGGTCTCGACTTTTCTGCCGTGCAGGTGGAGAAACGGGTAGACGTTGGCCGGAAACTCGCATCCTGGCACCGCCACGCGGTCACCCTGTTGCCAGTCGAGGCCCTCGGCCAGCAGGCTCAGTGCATCCGACGTGCTCGCGGCAAATTCGACCCGGGTGGCAGGCGCGCCGATAACCGCGCCCAGCCTTTCCAGCGTGCGATCGATGACAGGTTCAAACGCCAGCCAGTGCTCGATGTCATCGCCGTGCCGCGCTTGCGCGTACCGGGCGAGGGCCTCCACCACGGGGCGGCTGAAGACGCCTGTAGCCGCATGGTTGACGTACACGCCATTCTGGACATGCGGAAACTCGTGTCGGATTTCGCTGCGTGTCATAGCAGAGACTCAGGCGTCAGGGTCAGGCTTGGCCGCCGCGTCTGTGACCTTCTCGTTGGCCTCTTCGGCATCGGAGGCGCTGAGTTCGGGTGCATCCTGCTCGCGCTGCGCGTCGAGGTCGAGTTCGAGTTCGACGAGGATGGGAAAGTGGTCCGAGCCGTAGGCAGGGCCGCGTTCGATGCGCGCGAGGCGGAAGTGCTCAGAATGGAACAGGTGGTCGAGCGGCCACCGGGCCAAAAAATGGTCGGCGTGGAACGTGTTGAACATGCCGCGCCCCCGCCGTGGGTCGAGCAGGCCGCTCACGCGCTGGAACAGCCGGGTGGTATGGCTCCAGGCTACGTCGTTGAGGTCGCCCGCGACGATAACCGGGTCATTCTCCATCGCAGCCAACCGCCCGACTACGATGAGTTCGGCATCGCGGCCCGTGGTGCTTTTGGCTTCTTTCGGGAACGGCGGTTTCGGGTGGATAAAGTGGAGCCGGACCCGCTGCTCTGCTACCGCAAGGCAGACGTGAAAAGACGGGACCTCGTCCTCGATAATGCAGCGGTGATCCTGTTCGTAAAACGGAATGCGCGAGTAGAGTAGCATCCCGTAGGTGTTGGGACGCGCGTCTTTCATCGTGTGGGGGTAGTCTTTCTCGATAGCGCGAAACTGTTCTTCCCACCAGCTATCAGGCTCGTCGAGCGAGATTATGTCGGGCTTTTCGCGGTTGATAAAGTCGAAGAGTCCTTTCGCCTCGCGGTTTTCCATCAGCACGTTCGCCATCAGCAGGCGCAGCGTAGGATGTCCCCCCTTGGCGTCAACGGTTTCTTTCGGCCACAGCGGCGTGTACGGGAGGATATATATGCTCTGCACAATAAGCGCGAAGCCCGCGAGCACGAGTGTTGCCAGAAACAACCACGGTTCCGGCCAGACGAAAAACAGCGCGACAAGCACGAGCAGGCTCAACGTAGCGACCTGCAAGCGCGGGAAATCGAATATCCGGATCCACCACCGCTCATAGCGGATAAGGGGGATCGCGGTAAAAAGCGCCAGCAGGAGAGAGAGGATGAAAAGGGCGATAGACATAGTCAGGAGCGCAGGAATTGCTTGCCGGCCATCTGTCGAATCAGCCCTTTAAACTCCAGACTGAGCAGGTAAACGAGAGCAGAGGAGGCGTCGAGGCCGGTGGTGGTGCACAGGGCGTCGATGTGGACAGCCTCGGTGGTGAGCGCGTCGTAGAGGGTACGTTCCACGTCGTTGAGCCCGGTGAGGTCGGGTGCGGTTGCAGGTTGCGCGGACAGAGAGGCCTCGCCGAGTTCTTCAAGGATGTCCTCTACCGTCAAAACGAGCTTGGCGTGTCCGCGCTGGATGAGGCGGTTGGTGCCCGCACCCGAGGCGAGATGGTATGGGGCGGGGAGGGCAAACACCTCCCGGTTCTGCTCGAGTGCCATGCGCGCGGTGATAAGCGCGCCGCCTTTCTCGAAGGCCTCGGCTACGAGCACGCCCCTGACGAGTCCGCTCACGACCCGGTTGCGCCGGGGAAAGTTGGGCGCGTCGGGGGCGGCTCCCATGGGATATTCAGACAGGATCGCGCCTTGCTCGGCGATACGATCGGCCAGCTTGCTGTGCCGCGCCGGGTAAATCCGGTCTACACCCGAGCCCAGCACGGCAAGTGTGCGCCCGCCCGCATCGAGTGCCCCCTCGTGGGCGGCCCCGTCGATGCCATAGGCCAACCCGCTCACGATGGTGCAGCCCTGCAACGCCAGTTCGTGCGCAAAATGGTAGGCGGCCTTTTTGCCGTAATCGGAAGCCCGCCGCGTGCCAACGATGGCGATGGCGCGGGCGTCGGACGCGTCCAGCGTGCCGCGCATCCACAGAAAGGCAGGTGGGTCGTATATCTGCTGGAGCAGTGCCGGGTAGGCCTCATCACCCTGAAGCACGAGCGTTGCCCCGGCGCGCTGGGCAGAGCCGAGTTGCGCGTCGATGGCCTTTTCGTCGCCGAACCCTGCGATGGCGCGGGCGGTGGCCGGGCCGATGCCAGAGACGGCAGCAAGCTGGCGGAGCGGGGCGTGCCGCGCCCGGTGCGCGCTGCCAAAGGCCTGAACAAGCGCCCGGATGCGGCCTGGCCCTACGCCCGGGGTGAGCGAGAGCGCGACGCGGGCCCGCCTTTCGTCGTCGGTAGCCACACGAGGAGCAGGAAAAAGGTCTGCGTTCACGACTCAGCCTCGTTCTGCTGGATGAGCGTCCACAGCCCTTCGACAAGTGCATCCAGTCCTTCTCCTGTTACCGCCGATATGGGAAACACGGGCAGAAAATCGGGCAATTCGGCACGTCTTTCGGCCACATCGTCCGTCCGGGTGTCGGCATCGAGCGTGTCGATTTTGGAAAGCACGAGGGCGGTCGTTTTCTCGAGCACTTCCGGGTTAAACTGCTCCAGTTCGTTACGCAGCGTCAGGTACTCGGCCCCGACGTTTTCCGAGGTGACGGGAAGGACGAAGAGCAGGATAGCGTTGCGTTCGATGTGTTTGAGAAAGCGCAGCCCCAGCCCACGACCCTCGCTTGCTCCCTCGATAATGCCGGGGATATCGGCCATCACAAACGAGGCGTAGTCGCCTACCCGGACGACTCCCAGCGCGGGTTCGAGCGTCGTAAAGGGGTAGTCGGCGATTTTGAGCTTGGCCGCCGAGAGCGACGCGACGAGCGTGCTTTTGCCTGCGTTGGGAAACCCGACGAGGCCTACATCGGCGAGCAGCTTCAATTCCAGTGTCACCTCGCGCTCTTCGGCGTCTTCGCCGGGCTGCGCGTAGTCGGGTGCCTGGTTGGTCGAGGTCTTAAAGAACGCGTTGCCTTTGCCGCCACGCCCTCCTTTTGCCAGCACCAGCCGGTCGCCCGGCTCTACCACCTCGCCGATCAACTCCTCGGTCTGCGAGTCGCGCGCGACGGTGCCCGGCGGCACGCGCAGCACGATGTCTGCGCCGTCTTTGCCTGATTTGAGCGCGCCCTGCCCGCGTTCGCCGTTGGGAGCAAAGTGGTGGCGGTTGTAGCGCAGATCGAGCAGGGTGTACAGGTGCGGGTCGGCTTCGAGGATGACCGAGCCGCCCAGACCACCGTCGCCGCCGTAAGGTCCTCCTTTGGGCTCGTACTTGGCACGGCGGAAGGCCACGGAACCGGCTCCGCCTTTGCCGCTGCGCACGGATATGGTAACGTAGTCGACGAATTTCATCCGAACGGCGAATAAGGGCGCAGAACGCCGGGTTAGTTTAATCCGGCAACTTACTCGATTCAGTAACAGGCGGCAACTTCCGGCTACTCCTATCTATTCCGGCTACTCCTATCTATGAAGACAGTTACGATTTACACAGACGGCGCATGTAGTGGCAATCCCGGCCCGGGCGGCTGGGCGGCCCTACTCGAGTACGACGGGCAGGAGCAGGAAGTAAGCGGTGCCGTGGCGGCTACCACCAACAACAGGATGGAGATGCAGGCGGCTCTGGAAGCCCTCCGCACCCTCGGCGATAGAAGCCGCGTCCAGCTTTACACCGACAGCGCCTACCTGCAGCGGGCCTTTGCCGATGGCTGGCTTGTTCGCTGGCAGCGAAACGGCTGGCAGACGGCCTCAAAAAAGCCGGTCGAAAACCGCGACCTGTGGGAAGCGCTGCTGGCAGAGGTGAAACGGCACGAGGTCACGTTTGTCAAGGTGAAAGGCCACGCCACTGATGCACGCAACAACCGGGTCGACGGACTGGCTGTGGCGGCCATGAACAAAGCCCGCACGGCCTGAAATCGTCTGGATAAGCATCACGCGGGCAGGGTGACCTTGCCCCGCCCGCCGAGCGCTTCGGTGAATGCTGCCACGAGCGCGTCCGCCTCAGACAGGCGCACGGCCACGGTGAGGCATGTGCGCTCGC
>PPFU01026890.1_pt1 | contig 14504 bp, 18 predicted proteins | sample 1535991 | NCBI WGS metagenome assembly PPFU01 (sample SAMN04901290, study PRJNA319586) | Hypolithon metagenome, whole genome shotgun sequencing project. | isolation source: Antarctic Hypolithon | place: Antarctica: Miers Valley | collected 2014
CGCCCGCATCTCCTCGGAGGCGTTCGGCGAAGCCAATCCGCGCGTGCCCACCGCCGACGGTGTGCGCGAGTTGCAGAACCGCCGCGTGGAGATCACCTACGGACCTGGCTCGGGCATGTAAGCCCGGCCACGATCAAGGTAACAAGCAGGGCCGGGGGAGCAATCCTCCGGCCCTTTTTTGTGTGGCGGGGGGTCCGGGCGCGCGGAGTGGTTCAGCCCGACTTCTGGGCAGCGAACATATCGAGCATGACGCGCACCGGGCTGACATCGTAACCCGCAGCGGCGGCCTGCTCGGTGAGTTCGTTCGGATCGCGGCCTGCCTTCGCTTCCGCAAGCGCCCACAGCAGTGTCGAACGCGTGCCCGAACGACAATATGCTAGGACCGGACCATCGGCTTGGGCGAGCACGCGGCGCATCTCCTCGACCTGCGGTTCGGAAAAGCCTGCGCCGCCAATCGGGATCGCATGATAGGCCATGCCAGCCGAGTGCACCGCCTGCGCGATGACCGCGCCCGGCGGCTGGTCGTCCGCTTCTCCATCGGGGCGATTGTTCACGATCAGCGCGAAGCCTTGGCGCGCGGCATCGGCGACATCCGCTTCGCTGAGTTGCGGACTGGCCGAAACCTTCGCGTCAAGGCGGCGAAAGTCCGTTACGCCTCGCGGTGCTCCGCAGGTTCAGCGGCCGGAACCTTCCGGTTGCGCTTGAACATGTTCAGCATCTCGACCCCGACCGAAAAGGCCATGGCGGCGTAGATATAGCCCTTGGGCACGTGGTAGCCGAGGCCATCGGCGATCAGGACCAGGCCGATCATCACCAGAAAGGCTAGCGCCAGCATGACAAGCGTTGGGTTCTTGTCGATGAAGCGCGCCAGCGGATCGGCGGCGACGAGCATGATGCCGACCGTGATGACCACCGCGGCGACCATGATCGGAATATCGTCGGTCATGCCGACTGCGGTGAGGATTGAATCGATCGAGAAGACGAGATCAATTGCAATGATCTGGGCTATGACCGCCCCGAACGTGGCTTCGACCGCGGCCTGCTTGTTGAGCATGTCAGGTGCGTGGTCATCGGGCTCCATCGAGTGATGGATCTCCTTGGTCGCCTTCCACAGCAGGAACAGGCCGCCAGCCAAGAGGATGAGGTCGCGCCCGGAAAAGGCGGTCTCGAAACTCGGCACGCCCTGCTCGGTCGGGGCGCCCTCGAGGCCAAGGTCGAACAATGGGGTTTGCAGGGTAACAATCCAGCCGATCAGCAGCAGCAGCCCGATCCGCATGCCCAGTGCGAGCAGCAGCCCGATTCGCCGGGCGCGCTGCTGCTGGTGCTCGGGCAGCTTGTTCGACAAAATCGCTATGAAGATGAGGTTGTCGATGCCGAGCACCACCTCGAGCACGATCAGCGTTAGCAGCGCGGCCCAGGCCGCGGGATCGGAAAGGAGCGCGAGTATGTCCATCGGCCCGCCTTTGGCGCGGTCGCTGCGGCCTGACAAGAGCGGTGCGCCAATTGGCGCCTGTCCTGTATCGGGACAGGGTTTTGGTCGTCGTTAAAGTGTTCGCCTCAGGGGACAAACTGCGATATAGGCCGCGGCCGAAGGGCGGCGGGGCATCGCCATCTTTGCGATCCGGCGGGAATTCGTCCGCGCCGCCGGGTGAAGGATCAGGGCGATACTGAGGGTACTTTCGATTCATGGGTTACGATAAAGGGCGCCGCGGCCGGGGGCGCGACAAACGGGACGGTTTCGGTGAGGAAACGTTCGATCCATTCAGCGACCGGGGGCCGCCACCGATGCAAGATGACTGGCGCGGCGGTGGTGGCGGCGGTGGCGGAGGTGGAGACCGATTCGGCGGCGGCGGAGATCGCTTCGGTGGTGGCCCGCGCGGTGGCGGCGGTGGCGGCGGCTTCGGTGGGGCCGGCCGCGGTGGCCCCCGAGGCGGTGGCGCCGGCGGCGCCGGCGGGGGCGGGATGCCCGCGCAGGTCGTGGGCACCGGTCAGGGCAAGGTCAAGTTCTTCAACGCGCAGAAGGGGTTCGGTTTCATCCAGCGCGATGAGGGCGGGGAGGACGTGTTCGTCCATATCAGCCAAGTCGAACGCGCGGGGCTTGAAGGGCTCGCCGAGGGTCAGGAGCTGCAGTTCAACCTTGTCGATCGTGGAGGGAAGGTTTCCGCCGCTGATCTTCAGTTGGTGGGCGATGCTCTTCCCGTCCAGTCAAAGGGACCGTCACGCGAACTGACCGGAGAACGAGCCGTAGGAACGGTGAAGTTCTTTAATGCAATGAAGGGCTTCGGCTTCATCACCCGCGATGATGGCAAGGAAGACGCCTTTGTTCATATCAGCGCGGTCGAGCGTTCAGGCATCGCTGGCATCCAGGAGGGCGACCGGTTCGAGTTCGATCTCGAGGTCGACAAACGGGGCAAGTATTCCGCGGTCAATCTGGTGCCGGCGCAAGCCTGAGAGAAGCTTCTTCGGATCGCGCTTCTGGGTGGTTTGACCCGGCGTTTTGGTAGCCTTAGGGAGCAGGCGGGCGGCTTGGATTGGCCGCCCGCCTGCTAGCTATGCCCGATGCGAAGGATGCCTCGATGTCGATCCCCCCGTTGATGCCCGTCTATCCGCGCTGCGACGTCCGTCCGGTGCGCGGCGAGCATTGCCATCTGATCTCCGAGGATGGTTCGCGCTATCTCGATTTTGCCGCCGGCATTGCCGTTAATCTATTGGGCCATTCGGACGAAAGGCTCATCGGCGCAATCCAGCGGCAGGCGGCAACGCTAATGCACGTCTCCAACCTTTATGGTAGTCCACAACAGGAAGAGCTGGCGCAAAAGCTCGTGCGGCACAGCTTCGCCGATACGGTGTTCTTCACCAACTCGGGGGCCGAGGCGGTGGAAGCCTGCATCAAAACAGCGCGCTCTTATCACCATGCGGGCGGTCAGGCCGAACGTTTCGAGCTGATCACCTTCAACAACGCGTTCCATGGGCGGACGATGGCGACAATCAGCGCCTCGAACCAGGCGAAGATGCATAAGGGGTTTGCCCCACTGCTGCCTGGCTTCCGCTATTGCGAATTTAACGACCTGACGGCGGCGAAGAACGCGATTGGACCGAACACGGCAGGTTTCCTAGTCGAGCCGATCCAGGGCGAGGGGGGGGTTCGAGTCGCATCGAAAGCGTTCTTGAGGGGGTTGCGCGCACTGGCAGACGAGCACGATCTCATGCTCGTTCTGGACGAAGTGCAATGCGGCGTTGGACGCACAGGCACGCTGTACGCTTACGAACAGTATGGCATCCATCCCGATATTCTCGCGACTGCCAAGGGGATCGGCGGCGGTTTCCCGCTTGGTGCGTGTCTCTCTACCGAGAAAGCCGCGCGCGGGATGACGTTCGGCGCTCATGGATCGACTTATGGCGGGAACCCTCTGGCGATGGCGGCGGGGAGTGCGGTGATGGACATCGTCACCGAAGAAGTGTTCCTGAAGCAGGTTGCGCATGCCGGGGAAATGGTGCGCAAGGGCCTCGAGCAATTCATCGGCAATTATACCGGGCTCTTCGAGGGCGTTCGCGGGCTTGGTCTGATGCTGGGGCTGAAAATGAAGGTCGAGCCACGCCCCCTCATGCAGCATCTGCGCGACCGGCACGGCTTGCTGACCGTAGCGGCGGGGGACATGACCTTGCGGCTCCTTCCGCCGCTCGTCATTGGGGAGACCGAGATCGCGGAGTTCTACGAGCGTCTGTCCGATGGCTGCGCAAGCTACGCGTTGAGCGACGCGGCGTGACGCGTTTGCGTCATTTCTTAAATCTGGGAGATGCGGGCGGTGATGCCATCGCCGCTATGATAGCCGAAACGCTCGATCGTAAGGCGAAGCGCAAGGGTTGGCCGAGCGGCCGCGCCGATCCTGACGCTCCACTGGCAGACCGAGTACTGGCGATGGTCTTTGAGAAGAGCTCGACCCGGACAAGGGTTAGTTTCGATATCGCCATGCGCCAATTAGGCGGCTCGACCCTGATGATTGATGCCGGCACATCGCAATTGGGACAGGGGGAGAGTGTCGCGCATACGGCCCGTGTGCTCGGGCGGATGGTCGATGCAATCATGGTGCGCACCGACAATCATGCGAAGGTTGAGGAGATGGCGCATTACGCCGGTGTGCCCGTGATCAACGGCCTCACCGACGCCTCGCATCCCTGTCAGATTGTGGCGGATTTGCTTACAATCATCGAGCATGGCAAAACCTTGCCGGGGCTCGAATTCGGCTGGCTGGGCGATTGCAACAACGTACTAAATTCTGTCGTCGAGGCGGCCAGCCTTATGCGGTTTAACTTACGTGTGGGAACCGTCGAAGATAACCGCCCCTGCGCAACCTTTCTCCAAGCTGCCCAAGATTCGGGAACCACGATCAATTTTTATGCGGACGCCGCTGAGGCAGTGAGAAACGCCGATGTGGTGGCTACCGACACTTGGATTTCGATGGGGCAGCCGCAAACCGCGGCCAAGCTAACACGGCTCGCGCCCTTTCAGGTGAATGGTGAGCTGTTCGACAGAGCGAAGCCTGACGCTATATTTCTACACTGCCTACCAGCTCACCTCGGGGAAGAAGTGACGGCAGAGGTTCTCGAGGGAGACAGATCGGTCGTCTTCGATCAGGCAGAGAACCGCGTGCACGCTCAAAAAGCAATCCTGCTGTGGTCTTTCGGACTGCTCAAGCAGGGTCCAGATACGAATGAACCCTTGCCACCCGATATCATTAGCAGCTTTCCGACGCCGAACTCGGCAATAGCTCCCTGACCGATGGTTATGACGTTTTCACGTAGTAACAATGCAGTTGTTCTGCTTTCAGGTGGACTCGACTCGATGGTCGTGGCGGGGCTCGCCCGTGAACGAGGCTATACAATAAACGCCTTGTCACTAGATTACGGGCAGCGCCACAAGACGGAACTGCTGGCCGCCAGCCACATCGCGAAACGCCTGAAGGTAAAGCGACATATCATTCTGCGAGTCGACCTAAGTGCGTTTGGTGGATCCACTTTAACAGGCGAAGGCTCAATCCCTAAAGCTGGCGTAACAGCTGACATCCCGGTGACATACGTTCCCGCTCGAAACCTCGTGTTTCTAAGCTTGGCCCTTGCGTGGGCAGAAGCCATCGAAACTCGCGATATCTTCATCGGGGTAAATGCGCTAGACTATTCGGGATATCCCGATTGCCGACCCGAATTCATTAGAAGTTTCACCGCAACGGCTAAGTTGGGAACTCGAAAGGGGTTAGAGGGGAAGGAATTCATAATCCACGCACCGCTACAAGATCTCAATAAAGGTCAGATCGTCAGCGAGTGCATGCGCCTAAGCCTTGACCCGCAAGATAGCTGGTCTTGCTATGACCCTCAGACACTCAATCAAGCTTGTGGCCTTTGTGATAGTTGCCGCCTACGAAAGAAAGGATTCGCCGAGGCAGATGTCACCGATCCCACTGATTATGCTTGCTAACCTCTAGGTCATGCAGCAAGCGGCGGACTCTGCAAGATAGAGCAACTTCGTTTTCGGATAATGAATCTATAGCAGATTTAAACCTGCTGACGCAGGACGTCTAAGATCTCAGCGATTGTTTCTCGGGCTTCAATATCGATGACCGAACCGCCTGAAGGCCGCGAGAGGGTGATCGGGCTGTGCCAGCCGTTTTGATAATTTAGCTGCGTACCACTGGCCTTGTCAAAAACACGCATTTCGTCCATCGGCTTCACGAACAACCAGATGCCTGCTTGGAAGCAAGCGATATAATCGTCCTTACCCGACCATTCGCCTGATCCTTTTGATGCAACGAGCCAGCAGGAGCCCTCTTCAGGGTCAGAGGGCGGAGCTTCGAGAATTCCATTTACTACCGGATGTAGGAGGACATCGAGTATAGCGATACACTCGTTGAGGTGGAACTCTTTTTGACCTTGTCCAGGAAATAGGAAAGGTAATCCGAAACGTGGAGTCCGCGAGCTAATTTGATATGGTTCTGTCGTCATGGTATTGCGACCCCTCTAAGTCTTTATAGTCCATAGACAGACTTCGTCAGAACTAGAGAACTCGCCCACCTGGCGGACCCAGATCTTTCTGCCTGATTGCTCTTGTCGTAAACGAGCCATTACTTCGGGACTGAGTGTTAGGCGTGTCTCCAAGGTCTCCCATATCAGTGCCGGGGCTTCGATGTTTCCTACGCCAACAAGATAACGTCCGCCGTCGTCCATCAGCGGGGTTTCCCCGACTTTAGACCACGTCCAATTGCCCGGAGATCGCTTGGTCCACTTGAACCTGGCAGAGCCATCGAGCTGTATCTCGGTCTCGGCGTGAACCGGCGATAGCGGTTTATGAGCAAGTCCAGCGTTGTGGACCTTAGAAAACGCTGGTTCGGTGTCGGCTAATCCGATTGCCGCTATGATTTCATCGTTCTCTGCGTGGCGGAGATCCAGATTTAGGCGCACGGGCTTCTCATCGATGAGAACAAAAGGTGAGCCGGCATCGTTTCCTACTGAAGCCTGTGCTTCGGTTCCCCCTCGTCCGCGCAACAAGCCGCTAAGGCGCCATCTACGCTCTCCAATAATGTCCGCTCGGAGAAACTGAAGTAGTTCGTTCCCCACCAGAGCGAGATTATCTCCCCGAACTAGCCCCTCGGGAGTTGTAGATTGGATCACTAAAGCTTCGCCTATCAGGTCGACGTCGATCCATGCTTGCGGTTCAAAAAGGATAGCAGGAGAGGTCGGAAGCGTGGTGCTGAGCGATCCGATTACGCTACGCTCAGAGCCTGATGGCTGAAGATAGGTTAGAGCTTCGCCATCGAGGTGGTATATCGCCGCCCCCGTCCACCCGTCGCTTGTCGACGAAAGAGCCGCGAAGATAGCTCCCCCTTGGCTCGCCTCGCTACCATTCCAAGGAAGTTCGAATGCAGTTAAGAGCGTTGGCGTCGCGACGGCGTCGCGTGGAGCGAGGAGCTCGCCAGCTTCTGCTGCGACAGGGCGCAAGGTCTCGGCCGGTACACGCTGAAGCTCGAGTTCGACACCGCCGACTCTCCATTCCCAGTTCTGGATCCGCCAAAAGCCGGCCTTCCCGGGGACCCTTACGACCTGGCCTGGCTTCAAGGCAGGGTCCAACTCCGCCACCCGCCAGAAAATCTGATCACTCGCTCGTGCTATTCTCTGCACCAATGCGTGACATAGCTGCCGCGCAACGGAAGCTGCCAGCACACCGGGGAAATCGAGCATGCCGCTTCTGGTAAACCTTGCACGTCCTGTAGCACGCTGCAAGCCAGGCTGATAATCCCGATCGATCTCGTAATATCGGATCCCCTCCGGAATATCCCGTTGAACTAGGTTTCGGTCTGTCCGGTAACCTTCCTGTCCTCCGAACCCGTCATCATCGGCTAGAATTGCCGGTTCGGGTAACTGCCTAATATATGAGTCTTGAAAATCTGTGCTGGTCAACCGAATCAATTTTGTGTGCGCTTCGCAGGTCATCGGAAAGAGTTGATCTAATAAGGCAATACTTGCGACCAGTGGGCCACCCTCGTCGCTGAAGCCGATGAGACCCGCGGATGGAACCGAAGCGGCGACTTCAGTATCAAGGCTCTCCACCAGTTGCGATATCGATACTTCGCCATCATCGGCAACAAGTTCGAATGTCAGCGCCGGGATACGATTGCCGAATTCGGCCAGCTGCAGATCTTCAAAAACGCAATAAGCTCGATTGCGGAAGGCCGGACAGGTCCCACCCTGGTCTGAAGCGATGAGAGGATCCGGCATCTGATCGCCATGCCCCCTATGCAGGCGGAAATGGCCACCGACCTTCAGATCTCCGCTGGAACCGCGGAGGAGTGAACCGTCGGCCCAAATCCTGCGGACCTCCTTAACGGGCCGGCTAGCGAGGGCGACGGCGAATGATATTGAATAAGAGTACGACGAGATCGACGGGCTACCTTTGGTCCCACCTGTCTTTTCCTTCATTTCTTTCAGGTCGGTTGCCCATATTACGGTGCCTGAGGCCCGCACCCGTCCGTAATGACGAGGAATTGGCGAACCGTAGGTGGAGGTGGTAACCGCCAGTTCCTTGAGACGGGGCCCCTCGCGCTTCGGCGAACCAGCAAGCGCCCTATCAAGCTGGTTACCTGCAAGCGCGCCAAGGGCTCCGCCGAGCGGCCCACCGATCGCCGTGCCGACTGCCGATAAGACTAATGTAGCCACTTTATAACCTCAATTGTCAGCAAGACGCCAGTGGCGTACGATAGGCCAGAGCGAATACAACGGCGTTTCTACGACCCGCCCAAGGCCCGCATGTGCATGCAAAAGCCCAATACGGGACGAGATAACGCCCAGATGATGTTGTGCTGGCCCTACTTTCAGCAGCAGGATACTACCAATTCCAATCTCGCTATCGAGTTCAGCTAGCCCCATTTTTGAAGCGACTGTCAGCTGAAGACTAATGTCTTTGTTTCGCAGAGCGTAGGGCTGAGGATCATGTATATTCAGACCAATTGCTCTCAGTCCGAACAACACCAAACCCACGCAATCCAACCCGATGGCCGGATCCCGCCCATACAACCGGAATGGGCAGCCAATTGTGGCCCCTGCTGCCTCGGCGATCCGGCCGTGCAAATCGATCAATTTGAGCTCGTCGGATAGCGAAGCAGAGCATCGTTTCCAGGGAGAAATGGCTCGCCCTGAAAGTTGATCGAGTTGGCAAAACGATCAGCACAGGTAGCAAATGTGTGATCGCAGCCTTCGCGTACCGACAATCGGGTCCCCGGAAGAAGGTTCGAGGACAAGGTCATGTCGAGCAATAAGCCTTCTTCCGTTGCGTCCAGGATCGGCGCGAAGGATCCAGCATGAGGGCCATCGATCCAACGGACGGATCCCCACATCAACGCTTCTGGTGAAGGACCGCCTTGAAACCTCAGCCTGGAGGAAGCGGGATCATAATCCGCCAAAGCGACCTCGTGAGTGTATCGCGGTGCGCTCAATCCGCAGCCCGGCCCGCAAAACTGCGCCCTGCAGGCTGGGCTGGTTCGTGGAACTAGATCTTGTTCGAGCACCGATTTCAGAGATTTCAGTTCGCATTCGAAAGCGTTGCCCTGAATGCTGAGCGGGCCAATATCTCCCGAATAGAGGGTCGCCCTTTCGAGCGTTTCCCAGTCGACAAGGCCCACTTCGATGTACGCGCCATCGTATCGCCCTTCGACGAGGTCATCCTCGGTGATTGCGTCGCTACTCAGAGCGCCACGTACTTCTGCAGTGTCCGCTTCAAAGCCAGCTCCGAGTTTGATGGCCGAAGGCACCATTCCGGGAGCAGAAGAGTAAAGCAGGCCGTCGAAGCGTAGATCACGGTCATGCGTAGTAAAGCCGAGCGCCAAGCCGTCGCGACGTTCGACCCTCCAGTAGATTGCGACACCTTCGAGCTCTGTGGCGAAGAAGGTTCTACTCACGGCAGCTCTCGAACTTCGATGAGTGGAACCGAAGGAGCTTCGCCTGCTGCGAAGGCGGCTCCCGTCACGTCTAGCCTGTCCTCTGCAAACCGGACGGGGACATCGAACAGGAAGCCGGCCTCTACCGATGCTCCGGCGCCGGGAGCGTTTTGGAGTAGCACTTTGCCGTGTGGCAGCACGGTGAAGTTCTGGGTTTCAGCGCCATCAACGCTCACCCGCACACTGTCCGATCGAGGCCTGGTAATCAAACGGACCTGTGCTTCATCGCCTTCGCCGTAGCGCTTCGTGAGCTGAAACACTGCCGATTTGCCGGTGCCCGCTCCGATTCTTTGATCCGTTGGGGTCGGCAATCCGGTCATGCCATTCGAACTGAAGTCGAAAGGGTCGGCGAGGCGAAAACCGCGTGCCGCACCGCGCCGGGCTCGGAAGAACGCAATCAGCGTGCCAAGCTCCGTCTCTGATCGCAGCCCTGGCCCAACGTCAAAGCGCAAGCGGGCGTCGGCCCAATGGCTGTTACGCCTTTCGTGGCCGGACGCCGTTACAGAGATGGACGTCGAAAATTCCGGACTTACGCCGGCATCGCGACCCAGTGCCAAAGGATAGAGGACATCGTCGAAGGCATTCATGGCATCAGCATCCTTTGACCTTGCGACGCGCGTGTATCCATCGCGCGCAACTTGAGGCAGCGCCCAGACGAAGCATCGCTCGACGCCCCGTTCGAGAGCCTCGTCGATCCCCTCATCGATGAGATCCCAATAGGCCTCCGCGTCCTCTGCCCTGAGAACAAAGCCAGCCAGATAGTCTTGTCGTGCGGCGGGGTAGCCAAGCCGATCCTGCATCACCGAGTATGCCTTCCGGCGGAGCGCCTCCGCGCCTTCGGTCAGCCAGTCGTAATCCTCGAGTTGCAACCGCTCGAAAGCAGGCCAGGCCCATTCCAGCGGCACATTGGTGCGATAGGCTTCGGGTGCCGCCTGATCGAGTATCGTCGGGGTGAAGAGCAGGATGAGCGTCTCGGCATCGGCGCCTGCGACCTGCTTCACCCGGTCCCGGATAGAGAGTACCGAACTGCCCAGCACACGCCCTGCCTCGTCGAGCAGAGCCTTTTGCGCCTCATCCATCGGATCGGTCAGGCGCTCGATACGGGGGAGATTGCCTCCCAGCGCCGCTTGGAAGTGCGCCCGAGCCGCTTCGTCGTACAGGGCAATCCGTCGATCCGGACCCTGCCACCACCAGGGCTCGCCAATTTGAAAGGAGACCGGCAGCCCTGCTTCCATAGCCAATGAAACGAACCGCGTGGCGACCTGGCGCAGATACTCGTTCGCCTCGTCTTTCGCAGGCGAAAGCAAGCTAGACGGCGGCTCCCAGCCCGTCAGACCGGGTGTACCATCCCAAAAGCGCTGCTTCCATCCCTCCGGACAATGCGCGTCGAGACATTCGTAGGAGAGGGAGAGTGTCGCTCGATAACCGGCTTGCGCGCATTCGTCGAGAAAGCTGCGGTGCCAGGCAATGCAAGGTTGCGCCAAAGCACCGGTATGTTCGACCAGCAGCGCGCCGGAGTCATCCGGTTCGAGCCTGAAGTAGTGGCTCATCCCCACATAGTGGACAAGTTCCTCACGATAGCCGAGGCCCCTTAGCGATCGGATGATGCGCTCAGGCGTTTGGTTGTAGCTGTCGTCATAGGCGGTACAGATGCGTACTTCGTGAGGGGGAAGCATGACATCGCCGATTTCGATCAAACCCCGTTCGCCGTCGCAGTTGATGCCGGTCAACTCGACCCAACCGTCGACGCGGCCAGGGAGGAGATCGGGCAGCCCTGGATCGAAGCCCTGCGCTGGAAGCGAAACGAACATCCGGTCGATATCGGAGGGGTTGACGGCATCCGAACTCCCGGAGACGTCCCACCCTGAAAACAGCTTGGAGAAGGGGAGTTCGACGACCGCGTCTTCGGGCGACCCCGTTGCATAGTTCCACAGCCTCACGTACCAAACCCGCGGAACGCCCCCCTGATCGCGTCCCTCTATCGTTAGCGTGGGCCCATGCACCTGATCTAGCGGAATGATTCCAGCCGACCGCCAGCGAAAGCGCAAAGTGGTGCGCGAATAATCCCGATCGGTCTTATAAGCGAGGAGGGGATGATCGAGACGGTCATTGCTGTCCCAGATGAGGCCTGCGAGCGCGTCGGTATGGTGATATTCAAGATCGACCCGCAGGGCATCTGCGGCGATGGTGACGACCGAAGCCATCATAGGCCGCGGGAAATCGACGGTCCAGAAACGCGGGTCGAAGCGCTGGATGTAATCGAATTCCTGCCTGCGCCGTTCGGAAGCGAGCCAGTAGGACATGCTCCAAACCTCTCAATACTGGCGCAAGGCGCGACTGACCGCGCTCGCTACCTGCCGCGAAGAGCGCCGCAAGGCGACGGGAGCGTCGCTGCCTCTGGGAGCGGCAAGATTTATCGACACGCGCACATTCTTTTCAGGCGATCGTGAGGACATGTCCGCATCGACACGGCCCGAACTGGTCGGGATGAAAACCTCCGGACCCCGCTCGCCGACCAAATAGGCACGCCCCGGTGAAACCGGTCCGCCGGTCGCACGGCCGGGCAGGCCGAGCAGAGCCCCGACCGCCCCTTGGAGTAGCGAACCGACGCCTCCGCCAGCCGACTTTCCGCCAAACAGGTTCGAGATGCCGGACTGCAGCGCATTGGCGGCAATCTCGTTCATGGTCTGCAAGGCGGTGCGCTTTAGATCATCGAACCCCAGGCTCCCTCGCCTGATCGCGGACAACAAGCCTCTCTCCAATACATTTCCGGCCTTTTGAAAGCCGTCGACCAGAGTTCCGTCGAAGGTGCCGCGCATCGCCTCGATGTCGGCCTTGAAACCACTCGTACTCGCCCGTACCTCGACGAGCAGGGTATCGATCTCATCATCCATTGCCGTCGCGCTCCATCATTTTGTCGAAATCGCGGCGGTTCAATCCCGCATCCGCGTTGGCGTCATCGTCGGGTTCGACGATCGACGACAGCTCTGCGGGGGTCGCGCTCCAGAAATCGTTGGGCCGCCAGCCGAGCCAGCGACCGGCTTTGCCTGCCAGCCGGCGAGCGTCCTGGCAGAATGTCTCGCTCATTCACGCCCCTGCAAAATCTGGTAAAGCAGCGTGCGCAGCGGTCCGGCGGTTGCCGCAAGGCCCTTCGCCATCACCGCTTCGCCGATCTGATCCCGGGTCAATTCGCCGCGCTCCGCCAAGCAATGCCAGAATAGCGCCGCAACCTCGCTCAGGCGGAGGCGACTTTCGCCCGCCCGCTCGACCAGCGCATAGAGCGGCCCCAATTCTTCTTCCGCGGCCACCAGGCAGGCAAAGGTCGGGCGCAAGACGCGTGGCTTGCCGCCAACCAGCAGCGCTGCCTCGCCGCGAGCCGGGTTTGCGCTCTGACCGTCGCTCACGCCGGCACCACCGCGCCCGAGCTTTCGAGCTGCACGGTATAGTTACGCTCGCCGTTGAAATCGCCCGCATAATCGAGCCGCTGGACGAGGAAGCGCCCGCGCAGTTTCTCGCCGTCCTCGAAAGATAGCTCATAATCGTCGATCGTGCCCGCCAGGGCATGAGCGCGGATCGAGGCTTCTGCCTGACTGCCGAGGAAGATCCCTGCCGCGCTCACCGAAACCGATCGCGACCCCGCACCGGAGAGAAGTTCGCGCCAGCCCCCCGAACCCTTGTGAGTCACCACCACGCTGTCGCCATTGATCGACATCTGGGTTGTGCGCAGCCCGGCCACGGTCTGGTAAGCGGGCGTTGTTGCCCCGTCGCCGATCTTGAGGAGAAAGGCTGAGCCTTTTTGAGCAGTCATCGTGGTATCACTCCGGTCAAGCTGTGGGATCGTCGAGAAGGCGGAATCGGTATTCGAGGAGCACCGCGCGCACATTTGCCGGGCGTTGTTCCGCTCGCGCTCGCAGGAACTGGATGCCAGCCACCAGGAACCCAGGTTGGTCCTTCGGCAGCGCCTCAATTCGATCTTCAACCTGCGCGAGCATGCGCGCGCCCGTTGTCGGATCATCACCGCGCAAGTTGAGTTCCACCGCAACACGCACCTCGCGCCCCTTGCGGTCTTTGGTGCTCCAATCGGCGCTGGCGCTGGCGACGATCCCCAGCCAGGGAATGCTCGCGCGGACCGGCGCCTCTTCGGCTATGGTGTTGAGCGCGCCGACCAGCGTTGGGTCGGCGCGCAGCCAATCGAGGAGGCTGGCGCGCAGCTGCGGTTCCATGTCCTAGCGACCTTTCCCGAAGAGCGGCCAAAGCAGATCGGCCCGTCGCCAGCGGATCGGATCGCGGATAAGGGCACGCCGACGGCGCTCTGCCGCCGCCTCGCCCAGCCGACGGGCGCGTATCGACAGACGCCGAGCGAGCCGGCCGATGTTCGACATTTCCGCCCCGATCATACGAGCCTCATCCGTCGCCAGGGCTGCCACAAGGCCGCGACCGCAGCCGGCGGAACGGGTCGCAAGTCGGCCTCGTCGCGCTGACGATAATGATAGGCCGCAAGCCGCAACACGCCCTGGCGGATACCGTCGGGCAGATGCGCCCAGTCGGCGGCCAGGCCGGCCGTGTAGCGCACTGCGAAGCGGCGGCATTGCCGCGGACGCAGGATGCGCACCAGTGCCGAGCCGTCCGCATCTAGCTCGAAGGCGTAATCCTCCGTTACGATCGGTGTTCGGCGATTGTCCGGCCCCAGGGCCTCGATACCCGTCACCGCCATCGCGGGACGGGCGGACAAGGTTTGCCAATCACGTTTGGGCGCGACGATCTCCTCGCACAATGCCTCGAGTGGCATTTGCCCGGTGAAGGCTTCGCACAGATCGAGCGCCGCGTGCAGCAAGGCGGAAAGCTGCGCATCGTCGCTCGTGATGGTTATGCCCAGCCAGCCCTTGAGCTCGTCAAGGGCCGCGCCGGCCAGGATCGCCGGAACGACGATTGCCCGCTTCATGCGCGGTCTCCGTATGAAAAGTTGCTATGAAGCGCGCCCGCGCCGACGGTGAGAGGAAGGCGGCGCGGGCGCGCGGGGGG
>PPFU01014695.1_pt1 | contig 14503 bp, 13 predicted proteins | sample 1535991 | NCBI WGS metagenome assembly PPFU01 (sample SAMN04901290, study PRJNA319586) | Hypolithon metagenome, whole genome shotgun sequencing project. | isolation source: Antarctic Hypolithon | place: Antarctica: Miers Valley | collected 2014
ACCAGTCTTTTATGTAGGGAGCTATCTTCTCCTGGACGAAGGCCCGGGCATCGTCGCGTACTGCAAGCTCCTCTTCTGAAAGAAGCTCGTCCAGGGCTAGGATGTCATGGGGGTGTTCATTCTTTACTTCGGAGCTATTTTGCCCGCTGTTGGAAACGGTTCTCGTGCTGGATACATTCACTTCGAGTCTCCTTTAGTTAACTTTCTCGACGACCATGGCTATGCCTTGACCGACGCCGATGCACATAGTCGCCAGTCCGAACTGCACCTCAGGGCGACGTCCCATTTCTTGCACCAGGGTAGTAAGTATCCTCGCCCCGGAACACCCTATAGGATGGCCCAGTGCTATCGCGCCGCCATTGGGATTGAGCCGCTCGTCTTCCGGATCCACTTCCCACTCTTTCAGCACAGATAGAACCTGCGCGGCGTATGCCTCGTTCAGCTCGATGAGCCCAATATCATCAAGGGAGATGCCTGCACGTTCCAGGGCCTTCTCGGTGGCGGGCACGGGACCTATGCCCATGATCCGCGGGGGTACTCCGGCGGTCGCTATGCTTCTTATCCTGGCAAGAGGTTTCAGGCCGTGCGCCTGAGCATATTCCTTTGAAACGACTAGTACCGCCGCTGCCCCATCGTTCAGGGAACTGGAGTTGCCCGCCGTTACGCTCCCACCCTCCTTAAATGCCGGTGGAAGTTTGGCGAGTTTCTCCAGCGAGGTATCGCGCCTGGGGCCTTCGTCGGCCTCCACTACAGTTTCCTCTTTTCGAGTCTTCACCGTGACCGGGATGATCTCCTCCCGGAACCGTTTCTCGTCGGTGGCTTCGACAGCTTTCTGGTGGCTTCTCATGGCGAATCGGTCTTGAGCTTCCCTGGAGATGCCGTACGCCCCGGCCAGACCTTCGGGCTGCTCTTCCTCCGGGGTAACACCGTGATGCTCTTCGGCCAGGTTCTCCGCCGTCATGCCCAGAGAGTCCGTGTGGTCCATCTCTTCCATCTTTGGGTTTACGAAGCGCCATCCCAAAGTGGTGTCGTACATGGTCGTGTGGCCCCTGGGGAAAGCATATTCAGGTTTGGGCAACGCATAGGGAGCACGGCTCATGGACTCGACCCCGCCTCCAATATAAACATCAGCCTCGCCGAGCATTACCGCCCGGGCTGCGTTCGCCACGGCTTCGAGGCCGGAACCGCAGAGGCGGTTGACCGTGGCCCCGGCTACTTCTACCGGGAAACCGGCGAGAAGCAGCGACATGCGGGCCACGTCGCGGTTGTCCTCGCCGGCCCCATTGCCGCATCCCATATATACGTCTTCTACCTCCGAAGACGGAACGCCGGCACTCTCCATCAGGGCTTCGAGTACGGTGGCGCCCAAGTCGTCGGGCCTGACGGTGCTCAGTGCGCCGCCGTGTTTGCCGATGGGAGTGCGCACCGCCTCGACGATAACGGCCTCCGTCAGGCCTCCGTTACTTGTCACGGACCCTCCTTGCGTAGTGGTTTAGGTTCGCGAGATTCCCGTCCAGCGAGTCTGTTCGCGTTTCAGCCGCTTTGTCCCGCTGCGGCGCCTTGAGCCTCATCGCTGGTAGCCTCCTCTTCGACCAGGCCCGTGCGGAAGGTTTCGGTCATGAAGTATGTGCATACGAGAGATATGAGGCATACAGCCATTATGTAGACTGCCACTCCTACGTAAGACCCAGTCCAGGCAAAGAGCGCGGTGGCTATGGTTGGCGCGAAGCCTCCGCCGAGTATGGAGGCTACCTGGTAGCTTATGGATGCTCCGCTAAAGCGCATGGCCGTGCTGAAGAGTTCGGAAAAGTATGCTGCCAGAGGCCCGTAAACCGCGCTGCGACAGGCCTGTACCACGAGACCGCCCAGGATGAACAGTGTGATCATATTGGTGTTAACCAGCCACAGATATGGGAAAGCGAAGAGCGTGAGTACCCCCATACCCGCGAGGAAAAGTGGTCGTCGACCCGTGTAGTCAGAAAGCGCGCCGAACCCCACGATCATAATTAAGTCTATGGAACTCAAGAACACGTTTGCGCTCAAAACTGTCGTGCGTTCGTAGCCGATCTGATTGACGGCGTAGGAAATTATCCAGACGGAAGCTATATAGAAAGTCGCGTGTGTCCCGATGAAAGAACCCGTAGCAAGTCCCATGGTCTTCGGGTAGGTCTTGATGGCTTCGAGTACCGGCAGTCCTACTTCTTCTTGTGTCTCTTCTTTCTTCTTCATCTCTTCTTCGAACACCGGGCTCTCGCTGATCCTCAACCGGATAAAGAGGCCCAAGATGATCAGAACGGCGCTGAACAGAAACGGCAGCCGCCAGCCCCATGCAAGAAACTGCGCGTCGGTGACGCTCGCCGAGATAATAGCGAAGGAGGCGGTTCCGACCAACAGTCCCGCTGGAACGCCGACCTGCGGCCAGCTACCGTAGAATCCTCGGCGGTTGTCCGGGGCGTGCTCCACGGCCATCAGGGCGGCGCCGCCCCACTCGCCACCGACCCCGATTCCCTGCATAACCCGGAGGGTGACCAGGATTATCGGAGCCCACAAGCCTAACGTCGAAAAACCGGGAAGCACCCCGATGAGCAAAGTCGCTACGCCCATGAGCAGAAGCGACCAGACGAGCATCGGTTTTCGACCTATCTTATCGCCGAAGTGGGCGAAGATAACCCCGCCCAAGGGACGGGCGAGAAACCCGGCCGAGAAGGTCGCGAACGCCGCGAGCGTTCCCGTTAACGGCGCGAAGTTCGGAAAAAAGAGCTGGTTGAATACCAACGCCGCCGCAGTACCGTAAATGAAGAAGTCATACCATTCGATAGTTGTGCCTATGAAGCTGGCAAACGCAACCTTGCGTACCTCCGAAGGTCGTGTGCCACTCGCTTCTTCCGCCATTGAGCTTCCCCTTCCTCAAGTCTTACCGCCCCGTATTGCTGTCCCCAGTTCCCCCATGAACTAGGCGCCAGTCGGCCTCTACGGACGGCTAACATTTCCCTACAACGAATTTCAGTATGACTTTTAAATATCAGGCTGTCAAGCATGGCGGGTGTTGTTGCACGGATCCGCGTTTGTCTAGCCTTGGCGAGGAGAGACGAAGACATACACAAAGTGGGCGAGAATAGCCAAAAAAGCGAGTCTACGCACGCTCCACAGGTTGGAATACGGCAACGTACGATGTTAAACAGTACGATGGTAAGCAACATGGTTTCGAAAGGGGTTCATGAGTTTCAAGCCGTCTCCGGTTCGCCGGGCCAAGGAGCAGGTCGAGATTCAGCTACGTGAGGCCATCTTGTCCGGTACGTTCAAGGGCGGTGATAAGCTGCCCAGTGAGTTGGCGCTGGCCGAGAGTTTTGGGGTGAGCCGTACTACGGTTCGGGAGGCACTCGGAGCCCTCGCCTCTGCGGGATTCATAGCAACGAGGCCTGGTTCGGGTGGAGGCAGTTTCGTCAAAGCTATGAATCATGAATCGCTGGGGCTTTCCGTGGGTGAATCCATAGAGAATACCTTCAATTTCGGAACCATCAGCTTCGACGAGATCAATCGGGTTCGTAGGTTGCTCGAAGTTCCCTCGGCACGGTTGGCCGCGGTGCATCGCACGGAGCGAGACGTGGAGGGCTTGAGTCACATCATCGAGCAACAGAAGAGCATTGCTTATGATGACCCCGAACTTATCCACCTGGACTCCAACTTCCATACGGCGGTCGCAGAGGCGTCCAAGAACAGGGTGCTGGCCTCGTTTGTCTTTGCGCTTCACAGGGTCATTCATCAGGCGCTCTTCTTGGATCTCACCCCAGACACCGCTGAGGCTACGGCCCAGCAGCATTTGGCTACCTCACGGGCGGTAATGAAGGGTGATGAAGCCGCAGCGGCAACAGCGATGGAAAGGCATCTGGATTACCTGGACCAACTCAAAGTCTGGCGCGAGAGGTGCGCGAGCTGAGTTCAGGCATGCCCGGACGCTTCATAGTATGTAGCTATCTGAATAGGCCGGTCTAAGAGGCGAAGAAGAATGTGTCGTCGGGCTTACAACCCGAAAGCTATAGGTCCGGATCCTATCCTCTCTACTACTGATCCGCCCGCGCAGAGCACGCGAAGCTTGGTTTTAGGGCAGGTCTTTCCAGACGAAGCTGGTCTCGGCCACGAAGGCCCGCAAGGCTTCCTGAAGCTTCTCGGCCGACATCAGGAATAGTTCGGCGTGCAGTGTCCTGGTGGGGGCGTCGGGATCGTTCTTGCCCAGGGGAGGAGAATCTACTTCCTCGCGGGCGCCAAGGTACAGTTCCCGCTCGCCCGTACCGCGTTCGCAGTAAGGTCTCCAATCTTCCGTGGCCTTCTCGTGGGCCAAGCCGGCTATCATCAACTCTTTCCACAAAGGCTCTGCACCCTCGGAGACCGAAGTCCTTAGCACGGCGGGGTTGCGTGTCATGCGCCCGACCAGCTCCTGGTTTTCGGACAACTCATTCGCCGCTTGCTCTCTATCTTCCACTACGACCTCCATACTCTCGCTCGCACTATCGTTGGTATTCGGACCCTAATCTTATTTCATATCGTCCCGCTACCAACTACGATAGGGTAGCCTCGTGTAGGCTTGCTTCGATCTATCGACTATACCAACCCTCGCCGGAGGACTTGGGACTGAGACGTAGACAGGGAGGTCCGGTGGAATACCAGAAAGACATCGAGATACGAGAACATTCATTCGAGGACGACGGCGGCATCCCGAACAACCCGGAGCTTCTGTTGCTGGTCTACGCCCAGGCGCTACCGGATGAGGCGCGGGATCCCTCGTCTTGCAAGGAGTTGCTCGCGCGGAACGGGTGGGGCGGAGCCTGGGTAAACGGTGTATTTTCCTATCACCACTACCACTCGAACGCCCACGAGGCGCTGGCAGTCGTGGGCGGCTCGGCGAGCCTGATATTCGGCGGCCCCGAGGGCGAAACCGTGGAGGTCGAGACGGGCGATGTGGTCGTGATACCGGCGGGAGTAGGCCACTGCAACGCGGGTTCGGACGGCGGCTTTAAGGTCGTCGGAGCTTATCCGAGAGGCCAGGAGAGCTACGACATCAAGACCGGAGAGCCAGGCGAACGTCCCGAAGCATTGGAGAGCATCCGGGAGACCCGACTGCCGCAAGCCGACCCGCTGTTCGGCGAAGGAGGACCGCTAAACCAACGCTGGTCATAGTAGCTTCTCCAGGTTCACGACCGTAGGACTTGCCTACCTCCTTGCTGGAACGTCTTCAACCTACCCAAAGCCTATCGTCACGGAACTAGATGCCCGGGGCTTTTGGCTCCGGGTTTATCTAAACTGTGTCCATGTGCTCCTATGATGTGCCGCTACCATGAAACCCAACGAGTTCTCCGAAGCCGTACGTCAGACGATCGGGCGTTACGGCATGAGCGTCTCGCGGCCGCTGGTGATGGTCTCGGGCGGGCCGGACTCGGTGGCGCTGCTGAGGGTGATGCTTGAGCTCGGGGCGGAGCCTACGGTCTTGCACGTCGAGCATGGAATGCGCGGGGAAGAATCGTTAGAGGATGCGGAGTTCGTCCGTAAGTTGTGCGAGGTGCTGGATGTAGATTGCCAGGTGCGGCATTTGGAACTCGGGAATGTGTCCAATTTTCAGGAGACGGCTCGGCTGGAACGGTACCGGGTTGCGGAGGAGTTGGCGGATTCTTTGGGAGTAGAGAGCATTGTCACCGGTCATACGGAGGATGACGTCGCAGAGACGGTCTTGATGAACCTGGCGCGGGGCTCCGGGTTGAGGGGAATGGCGGGGATTCCGCCCGTTCGAGGCCGTTTGGCTCGGCCTTTGATCCAATCTTCCCGAACCGATGTCCTCGAATATCTTGAATCTCTGGGCCAACCGTATCGTACGGACCCGACCAACCTCACGGGCAAGTACGCCCGCAATCGTGTGCGCCGTGAAGTGCTGCCGATCCTCGAAGAGTTGTATCCGGGCGCGGGTAAGAACATGGTCCGGGCCGCGAGGCTGGCTCGGGAAGACCTCGAAGCCCTCGAAGAGCTCGCGTCCCGCGTCGTACGGCGGAATGGTAGAGAGTCCGTAATAAGGGTTCAGGACATCATGGATCTACCGCCCGCCGTCCGGCGTTACGCCGTCCGGCAGTCGTATCGTACCCTGCGCCCCGAAGCGCTGGGGCTCGAACACAGGCTCGTAGAATCCGTGCTAGCTTTGATCGGCCCTGGAGAAGGTACGAGAACCCTGGATCTCCCGAAAAAAATCGTGGCGGCGGCCCGGACTTCTGGCGAGTTGGTCTTCTACGAATCCGAAGAGCCGGAGGCGGGAACAATCAAGTTGGACGTTGGAAAATTCGTCTTCGGCGGTTGGGAAGTAGAGGTTCGGGAAGTGAGATCTCTAGTCTCACAGGACGTGGCGCGGACCGAGGTAGCTTATCTGGATGCCGACTGTGGGCCTTACCGGGTGCGGATGGCGCGGGAGAGAGATACTATTCAGCCCCTTGGTCTCGGTGGAACGAAGAAAGTGTTTCGGGCCATGATGGACCGGGGCGTGCCGGCGGACGTTCGGCGGAAGACGCCGGTGGTCGTGGACGAACGCGCAAGCGAACGTGTAAACGAGAGTGGACGCGAATGTGGAGAGGTCGCCTGGATATTTTGCGGGGAGACCGGAGAAAAGTATAAGGTGCGCGGGTTGACGGAGAAGATACTACGGTTGGAGGTTAGAGAAGTACATGGAAATGTCTAGCATGATGCCCGACGTCAAAGAGGTGCTCATACCCTCCACCGAAATTCGGGATAAAGTGCAGGAGATCGGGGAGCAAATCTCCGAGGACTATCGGGGTGAGAAGCCGCTTTTGATCTGCATCCTGCGCGGGGCTTTCGTGATGCTCGGAGACCTCGTACGCTCTATAGATCTGCCGTGCGAGGTCGACTTCATGGACATAAGCTCCTACGGCACGGGAACCAGCAGCAGCGGGGTCGTGCGGATACAGAAAGACCTCGAAGAAGACATAACCGGACGCCACGTTCTGATCGTCGAAGACATCATAGATTCCGGCCTCACGCTATCGTACCTGCGGCGTTCGCTGCTCGCCCGCCAGCCTGCTTCCCTGGAGATCTGCGCCCTTCTGAGCAAGCCTTCGCGACGGCGGGCGGAGCTTGCAGTGAAGTATCTCGGCTTCGAGGTGCCCGACGAGTTCGTGGTTGGTTACGGCCTGGATTACGCCGGGGCTTACCGAAATCTCCCCGACGTCTGCGTGCTTAGGCCCGAAATCTTCGGCGCCGCAAGCCCTGCCGAAGGTTCCTGAATCGTCCCGTATGTAGCCGTATAGGGCTTAGCCCGGGGCTTATACCAAACCTCAAGTAATGGATGACACCTTGGGGTGGGGTGTAGGTAGTATAATCGCGATGTTATTAATGTATCTCACGAGAGGTAAAGACAGTTGGGCAAAATGTTGCGAGGCGGAGGATTACTCTACTTCATTATCCTGATGGTCTTCGCGGTGATCCTGATACGGGTTCTATCCGCGGGCAATCCCGATGTGAAAGAGCTTAATTCCCAGCAGTTTCAGAAGGCCATAGACGAGAAAGCTTTCGTCACAAATCCCCAAGACCCCGAGAACAAGCTCATGGTCAAGGATGAGGACCAGACCGTTACCGGAGTACTCAAAGATGGTAGCGATGTCGGGCAGGGTCAATTCGAGTATGCCTATCCGCAGCAGTTCAACATAGCGGCGGCCTTCGATGATGCCAACATACCGTTCGAGACAGACCCGCAGAATACGGGGTTCTGGCTCACCTTGATAGGCACTGTAGGCCCCATCTTCCTTATTATCCTGCTGTTCCTGTTCATCATGAGTTCGATGCAGGGCGGTGGCAATAAGGTGATGAGCTTCGGCAAGAGCAAGGCCAAGCGGATGAACAAGGATGCCCCGAAGGTTACCTTCGACGACGTTGCCGGTGCGCAGGAAGCCGTGCAGGAGCTAACGGAGATCAAAGAGTTCCTCGAAAATCCGCAGAAATTTCAGAAGCTCGGCGCACGGATCCCGAAGGGCGCTTTGTTGGTCGGGCCCCCGGGAACGGGCAAGACGCTACTGGCGCGGGCCGTGGCCGGCGAAGCGGGAGTTCCGTTCTTCTCGATCTCCGGCTCGGACTTCGTGGAGATGTTCGTCGGCGTCGGCGCGAGCCGCGTCAGGGACCTATTCGAGCAGGCCAAGCAGAACTCACCGTGCATCATTTTTATGGATGAGATCGACGCCGTTGGTAGGCAGCGTGGCGCCGGTATGGGTGGCGGCCACGACGAGCGGGAGCAGACGCTAAATCAGTTGCTCGTCGAGATGGACGGCTTCGACGCCCAGGGCGGCATCATTATGATCGCCGCGACCAACCGCCCCGACATCCTCGACCCGGCGCTTCTGAGGCCGGGACGTTTCGACCGGCAGATCACGGTAGACAGGCCAGACCTTCCGGGTCGGAAGAAGATCCTCGAGGTCCACACGCGGGGCAAGCCGCTCGGTGACGACATAGAGGTCGTGGACATCGCCCGCGGGACTCCCGGATTCACCGGCGCGGACCTTGCCAACCTCGTCAACGAGGCGGCGCTGCTCGCGGCCCGGCACGACAAAGAAGAGATCTCCATGCACGAGATGGAAGAGGCGGTGGACCGGGTAATCGCCGGCCCCGAGCGCAAGACGCGCATCATCTCCGAGAAAGAAAAGGAGATAACCGCCTACCACGAAGCCGGGCACGCCGTCGTTGGTGCCCTGCTACCCGATGCCGACCCGGTGTACAAGATCAGCATAATCCCCCGCGGCCAGGCCCTGGGCGTTACGATGAGCCTGCCGACGGAGGACCGCTTCATGATGAGCCGGAGCCAGCTAATGGCGCAGCTCGCCATGATGCTCGGCGGCCGGGCGGCCGAAAGTGTAACGTATGATGAGATCACCACCGGCGCGTCAAACGACCTGGAGCGTGTTACCCAAACCGCCAAGCAGATGGTTACCCGGTACGGCATGAGCGAGAAGCTCGGGCCGATGGCCCTGGGGCACGCCCAGGGCCAGGTCTTTATGGGCCGGGACTTCAACCAGCAGCCGGACTACTCCGATGAGATCGCCTTCCAGATCGACAAAGAGATCCGTCGCATCGTGGACGAGTCTTACGACAACGCGGAAGACTTGCTGGTCCGTAACCAGACCCTGCTTGAGAAGCTCTCCCGCGACCTGATCGAGTACGAGACCGTAGACGCGGCCCACCTCAAGAGTCTGATCGAAGAGTACGCGGTGGACGAGGTGGACGAGGTGCACATAGGCGGCCCGCACCGCAACGGCCACGAGGGCAACGGCCACCAGGAGTAAATGAGCCGCAAAACCATCGCCCGCAACAAGCTCAGGGTCGGAGACCGTACACTCGGTCCCGGCCCTGTAGTCATGGGCATCCTAAACGTAACCCCCGACTCTTTCTCCGACGGCGGCGATTTCCTAAACTCTGAACTGGCTGCGGAGCAGGCCGCAATCATGCTGGGTGAGGGAGCCCGGATCATAGACATCGGCGGCGAGTCAACCCGTCCCGGGGCCGAACCGGTATCCCCGGAAGAAGAACTGCGCCGGGTGGCGCCGGCCATCCGTGCGATTCTGGACGCCCGGCCCGAAGCGGTAATTTCTATAGATACCTACCGGGCCGCCACAGCCGAAGCCGCGCTCGAAGCAGGCGCCCACATCGTCAACGATGTAACCGCCCTTCGCGGCGACCCGGAGTTGACCAACGTCGTCGCAGGCGCCGGCTGTCCGGTTGTCCTGATGCACATGCTAGGCGAGCCAAAAACCATGCAGCAGGAGCCGCATTACGAAGATGTAGTCCGGGAAGTCCGGGACTTCCTCGCCGGGAGGGCGGAGCACGCCATGGCCGCCGGCATCAAGCCAGAGAACATTATCCTAGATCCCGGTCTCGGTTTCGGAAAAACGCTGGAGCATAACCTGGCGCTCTTGAACCGTCTCGGCGCAATCGTGGAGCTTGGTTATCCGGTGTTGCTCGGCGCTTCGCGCAAAGGCTTTATCGGCAAGATCTCGGGCATCGAAGAAGCGAAGGACCGGGTCGCCGGAACCGTGGCGACGAGCGTACTCGGCTACGAGCGCGGCGCCACATTCTTCCGGGTACACGACGTGCGGGCCAACCGGGAAGCCCTGGAAGTGGCCGACGTTATACTCGGCAGCGACAATGACTCGCGCCTTTCTTAGCCTCGGCAGCAACCTGGGTGACCGGTTGGCCCTCTTGCGCTCGGCCCTGGACGCACTAGATCGCGGGCCTCGAATGGGTCTGGTGAAGGTCTCTCGGATATACGAGACGGAGCCCGTCGAGGTCGAGGGGGAACAGCCAAAATACCTGAACTGCGTGGCGGAGATCGAGAGTGGACTTCCGGCCCTGGAACTGCTCCGCTACTGTCAGGGTGTGGAGGCGGCGCTAGGGCGTGAGGGCAAAGGTGAGAAGGCTCCGCGTACGGTTGATGTGGATTTGCTGCTCTTCGGGACTGAAGTCTTGTGGGAGCCGGATCTCACGGTTCCCCATCGGGGTATAACCCGGGCTTTCAATTTGCGGTGTCTGGCGAATCTTGACCCGGGTCTATATATTCCGGGTCGCGGCAAAGTCGGAGAACTGTTGGCGGAAGCCGACCTTAGCGGGATAAGAGAGTTGGAGGGAAAGACATGTTGATGGCGGTTGACGTTGGCAACACACAGACGGTGATCGGCCTGTTTGGGGGCGATGGACTTCGGGACCGCTGGCGGTTGGCGACCGAAGCCCATCGTACGGCGGACGAGCTAGGGGCGACGTGTGCCGCTTTCTTCGGGTTGCGGGGTATGAGTTTGGACGAAGTGGAGGCTTTGATCGTCTCTAGCGTCGTGCCGGGGCTTACCCGCTCTTACGAGAATTTGGCCCTGGAGATCATGGAAGTGCCTTTTTATTCCGTGGGGTCGCAGATGAAAACAGGTCTGAAGAACCGGTACGACGACCCGGCAGCGGTGGGCGCGGACAGGGTCGTGAACGCCGTCGCCACCGTGCATCACTACGGCGCGCCGGCGATCATCGTGGATTCCGGCACCGCCACAACCGTCTGTGCCGTGGACGCGGATGGGGCTTACCGGGGCGGGGCCATACTGCCGGGGCTCTACGTCTCCCTGGAGACCCTCGTATCTCGGGCCGCCAAGCTCTCGGAGGTAGACCTGGAAGGAGAGCGAGAGCCGCCACAGGCCATAGCCACCAATACGCCCGATTCGATCCGTAGTGGTTTCGTCTACGGTTACGCCGGTGCGGTAGATTCTTTGATCCGGCGCTTCAAAGAAGAGTTGGCCTCAGACGGCGCCTTCTTAAATGAGCCGCCGGTGATCGCGACCGGCGGGCCGGCGGATATCATCGTGCGCCACTGCCGCGAGATAGACGAGGTGGACCCAGATCTCACCCTAAAGGGCCTTCGTCTACTCTACGAGTTGAACGCCGGGAAGTAATGGCGCCGTCAGCGATTCGCTGACAGCGAGACGCTATCAGCGAATCTCACCTCGGTTAGATCTACAACGAACCCGAGGCCGAAAGACAGGTTTGATCTTCCGGTACTCCCGCAAAACATTGCAACAGCCGGGACTGGTTGGTAGCAAATTGAAGGAGGCATTCGTGTCCAAGAACGCCAACCTATCTGCCGCACCCCAGGTCAGGGGCGCAGCCATGGTCCTGCTCATAACCGCCTTCTTTGGGGCTTTGTGGGGTTTGATCGGCTAGCAGCGCGAAAGTCTACGAAAAAAGCTGCAAATACCCGTTGACAGTTCGCCAACCCGCCCTTATACTCATCGCTCTTATGATCGACAAACACCAGGAGTTGATCACGCCCGAAGGGTTGGAGAAGCTCCAGACGGAACTTGAATATCTTACCGAGGTTCGCCGCCGGGAGGTTGCAGACCGTATCCGCCAGGCCCGGGAGTTCGGGGACATCTCCGAAAACTCCGAGTACGACGACGCCAAGACCGAACAAGGTCTCCTAGAGCGCCGTATTGGCGAGGTCCAGCGGCGTCTTCGTAGCGCGAAGGTCGTGGATCCATCCCAGGCAGCGGCGGACTCCGTAGACCTTGGAACGCTCGTTACCTTGAAGCCACTCGCGAAGGGCGAGGAACGCACCTTCGAGATAGTGGGCGTCAACGAATCCGACCCGACAAGTGGAAAGCTCTCTCACTCATCACCCGTGGGACGCGCGGTTCTAAAGCGGCGCGTCGGCGAGAAAGTAACCGTCTCGACCCCACGAGGCTCGACGGAGTACGAGATCACCAACGTCGAAGTCGCGAGCTAAACTCCGCAAACGTCGTCTCACCTTCAACTGCCAACTCAATGCGGGGTAACAGATGAGTAACACACCCATACCTGATTGGGCCCGGCGAGTAGCAGAAAACCTCGGTGAAGGACCGCACGTAGTTGTTAGCGGTATTAGCCCGTCGGGAAACATTCACATCGGGAACCTGCGCGAAGTTCTAGTCTCCGAAGCCGTCGCCCGAGCCTTGAGGGATATCGGCCAAGAAGTCAGCTTTATCTTTCACGCGGACACCGTGGATCCCCTCCGCAAGATAGCCCCCGGTGTGCCGAAAAGTTACGAGAAATATATAGGGCATAGCCTCTCACGCATACCGGACCCGGAAGGTTGTCACGAGAACTACGCCGAACACTTTCTCTCGCCGTTCGAGGAAGCTCTCGGAGCTATGGACATGGACATCGAGGTAGTCCGTTCGCACGAGCTGTACGAGAGGGGCATCTACACCGAGGTTACGCGGGAGGCCTTGTGGAACACGGAGGGTTTACGAAGGATACTGGGGGACGTTAGCGGGCGCGAGATGCCCGGAGATTGGTCACCCTATCAAGTCCGGGCGGCATCGGGGGACCTCACCGGGAATCGTGTCCTGGATCATCGGCCAGAGAAGAACGAAGTTTTCTTCATCGACCGAGACGGAAACGAGAACCTCGCGGATTACTCTGAAGGCGAAGGCAAGCTCGGCTGGCGGGTGGAACTCGCGGCCCGGTGGAAGGCGCTCGGGGTTACGTTCGAGCCGTTCGGTAAGGACCATACGAGCCGTGGCGGCTCGACCGATACGGCGGACAGGATGGCCCGCGAGGTCTTCGACTATCCCGTGCCAGGACGCTACGAGTACGAGTGGATCCAACTAAAAGGCAAAGGAGCCATGAGCAGCTCGAAAGGTATCGTGCTCCTGCCCCGGGACCTGCTACGAGTAATGCCACCCGATGCGCTCAGGATGTTGGTGCTCGGCCGCGACCCGGCCCGGGCCCTGGATCTGGACCTCACCGAAGGTTTCCCCCGCTTCATGGACGAATACCGGGACTCCGTAGGCGAGGGATCATTGCCGTTTACCCATCTGGTAACCGTCGCCCAGACCACCGGCGGCGACACGGCCCTGGCGGCGCGAATGCTCCGTCGTGGTGGTTACGAAGAAGCGGCTGGTGACGAGGCGAAGCTACAAGAGGATCTCCTGTATGCCCGAAACTGGGCCGAGGAGTGGGCGCCGGAGTCGATGCGGCTTCGGATACTGGAACCTCACGAGGCTACCGAGGCCGCCGGAGAACTTGATGACGAGCAGCGCGAATACCTGAGAGAAATCTCCGGCAAGCTAAGCCCGGACCTCGACGACGCCGCCGCCCAGAACCTGCTGTACTCGACGGCTGTGGCGCGGGAGGTCAAGCCGAAGCGGGCGTTCGCGGCAGTCTACACGGTTTTGCTGGGCCGCAAGCACGGACCAAAAGCCGGCCCGTTTATCGCGAGCCTGCCGACCGAGATAGTACGGGACCGATTCTCGAACGTGTGATGCGTAACACCACCGCTTTTCGTGCCCGCGGATAACCTCTTCATTGTGCGCCCAACAACTTGTTTGGCGCTGGTAGCGTAAAAGCCCGGACCGGGCCAAATTTCGGCTGAACCTTTGTATACTTTGGTCAGGCTGCAGGAAGAGGTTTTGTTATCTTCAAGAATCGGATTTTTGAGAATGTGTAATCTAATACTATCCAAGAGTCGTATAATTAACTTAGACACTGTCCCCAACGTCGTGAAGGAACCTCTAACAGAGGAGGCTTCGGCTAATGTTTGAGAGATTTACCGAACGGGCCCGCAAAGTGGTGGTCCTCGCCCAAGAAGAGGCCCGGCACTTCAACCACAACTACATCGGCACCGAGCATCTGCTCCTAGGTCTCCTGCGGGAGGACGAAGGCGTGGCGGCCCGGGCCCTATCTTCGCTCAACGTAACCCTGGATGAAGTGCGTGAGCAGGTAGAGAGCATCGTCGGCTACGGCGAGGAGGGGACGGGCGGCCAGGCGCCGTTTACCCCGCGCTCGAAGAAGGTACTTGAGTTGGCGCTGCGCGAGGCGCTCCAGCTCGGGCACAACTACATCGGCACCGAGCATATCCTGCTAGGTCTCGTGCGCGAGTCGGAGGGAGTGGCGGCCCGGGGGTTGAATAACCTGGACGTTGACCCGGACAAGGTTCGCCGGGAGGTCGTGCGGA
>PPFU01015393.1_pt1 | contig 14496 bp, 6 predicted proteins | sample 1535991 | NCBI WGS metagenome assembly PPFU01 (sample SAMN04901290, study PRJNA319586) | Hypolithon metagenome, whole genome shotgun sequencing project. | isolation source: Antarctic Hypolithon | place: Antarctica: Miers Valley | collected 2014
CCTGCTGCCACCAAGTCTCGACCCGGCGCACCGCATCGCGGCAGCTACTGCCCGGACTCAAGACCTGGGAGCATTGCCCGGAGGCGGGTGGAGCAACCATCTTGCCGCCATGAAAACGACATCGGCCGAACTGAACATCCGACGGGCGGACGAACGTGGCCACCCGGACCGCGGCTGGCTAAACTCCTGGCACACCTTTTCCTTCGGCGACTATCACGACCCGGCGCAGATGGGCTTTCGCTCGCTGCGCGTCATCAATGACGACCGGGTCGCCGCAGGAAACGGCTTCGGCGCGCATCCGCATCGGGACATGGAGATCTTCAGCTACGTGCTGGAAGGCGCCTTGGAGCACAAGGACAGCATGGGCAATGGCCGCTCGCTCAAGCCGGGCGAGATTCAACTGATGAGCGCGGGAACGGGAGTGACTCACAGTGAGTTCAATCCTTCCCGAACCGAGCCGCTGCATTTTTTGCAAATCTGGATCCAACCCTGTGAACGGGGCCTCTCGCCGAGCTTCACGGAATGGCGGCCCAAACCCGAGGACGCCGACGCCACGAAGGTGCTCGTCATTTCGCCGGACGGCCGCAACGGCTCGGCGACGATTCATCAGGAGGCGGATATCTTTCGCCTCCGCCTCCAGCCGGGACAAACCGTGACGCATGAACTCAAGGCGGGCCGGGGCGCTTGGCTGCAAATCGCCGAGGGTGCAGGGATGCTGAACGGTGTTGCCGTGACGACCGGCGACGGAGTGAGCACCGAGGATGCGAGCACGTTGACGTTCGTCGCATCTCAACCGACCGAAGCCCTTCTTTTCGACCTCGGGTAACCGCCGTTGATCACTCGCGAATCAACTCTCTTGCGAAACCAGTGAGGAGATAGTCGAGGGGCGGAAGGGCCTGCCTCCCTGCATACGTCCGAAAAGTGGAAACATCCTGCGGTCGAGGGTGGGCGGCCCCTTGAAAACCCTCGCGCCACGCGCGAGGCTCCGCGTCCTTTTGAAAAAGACGCCGCTGCAACTCATCCCCAATCCCGGCCACGTCGAAGTCCGCGGCGCGCGGCAGAACAACCTCAAGGGCCTCGACTCCGACCTGCCGCTCGGGAAGCTGACCGTCATCTCCGGGCCGAGCGGCTCGGGCAAGTCGTCGCTCGCCTTCGACACGCTCTACGCCGAGGGGCAGCGGCGCTACGTCGAGACGTTCTCGCCCTACACGCGGCAGTTTCTCGAGCGCATGGACAAGCCGCAGGTCGATGACATTCGCGGCATCCCGCCCGCCATCGCCATCGAGCAGGCGAACCCGGTGAAATCGACCCGCTCGACCGTCGGCACGATGACGGAGATCAACGACTACCTGAAGCTCCTCATGCCGCGCCTTGCCACCGCGCACTGCCCCGAGTGCGCGCGCGTGATTCGGCCCGAGACCGCGCATTCCATCGTGGAGCACGCGCTGGCGGAGCACGCGGGCGAGACGATGCTCGTCACCTTCGGCGTTCCGGTCCCGCCCGCGACGAAGCCCGCGGACTTCTTTAGCTTTCTCCAGCAGCAGGGCTACCTGCGGGTGTTTTTAAAAAGCGAGATCGTCCGCGTGGACGACCCCGCCTCGTCCCCCGAGCGCCTCCCGGCCCTCGTGCAAGTCATCCAGGATCGCATAACTATATCTAGCGAAACCCGTCCGCGCCTGACAGAAGCCATCGAGAGCGCACTGCGCTTCGGGAAAGGCAAACTGTCTCTCATTCTTCTTTCATCATTCATCCTTCATCCTTTCTCCACCGGCTGGCACTGCGCCCATTGCGACATCGACATCGCGTCGCCGAGCCCCGCGTTGTTCTCGTTCAACTCACCGCTCGGCGCGTGCCCCGCGTGCCGCGGCTTCGGGCGCATCATCGGGATCGACCTCACGCGCGCGGTGCCGGATCGGGAGTTGAGCATCGCCCGCGGAGCGGTGCGGCCTTTCCAGGGAGAACGCGGCGAGGAATGCCGGCGCGACCTGCTGCGCCATTGCGCCGAGCGGGACATCGACGTCGGGTGCGCCTGGGATGAGCTGCCGCGTGCGGATCAACAGTTCGTGCTCGAGGGGGAGAAGCGGCGCGAGGGTGAATCGCTCGAGGACCAGTGGAAGGAAGGCCGCTGGTATGGTGTGCGTGGGTTCTTCGAGTGGATGGAGACGAAGTCCTACAAAATGCATGTCCGCGTTTTTCTGAGCCGGTATCGCTCCTATACGGACTGCCCCGCGTGCGAGGGCGGACGCTACCAGCCCGCGACGCTGAACTTCCGCGTGAATGGCCGCACGCTCCCCGAGCTGCAAGCGCTGCCAGTGAGCGCGTTGCTGACGGAAATCCGCAATCCGCAATCCACAATCAGCGATGACTCCACCGCCGAGATGCTTGTCGGTGAAGTCTCCAGCCGCCTCCGCTACCTCGCAGAAGTCGGCCTCGGCTATCTGAGCCTCGGTCGCCCGACCCGCACTCTCAGCGGCGGCGAGGTCGAGCGCGTCAATCTAACAACCTGCCTCGGCGCGTCGCTCGTCAACACGCTCTTCGTCCTCGACGAACCAAGCGTCGGCCTGCATCCGCGCGACGTGACGCGCCTCATCCGCGTGATGCGCGACCTGCGCGACAAGGGCAACACGCTTCTGGTGGTCGAGCACGAGGAAGCCGTGATCCGCGCCTGCGACAACCTCATCGAACTCGGCCCCGGCCGCGGCGAGGCGGGCGGTGACCTCGTTTGGAGCGGCCCGCTCGATGGCCTGCTCCGGCAATCCAAGAATCCAAAATCGAAGGTCCAATCGCTGACTGCCGAATACTTGAGCGGTCGCAAATCGATCCCGATACCTAACAAACGCCGCCTTCCAAAACACTGGCTCAAGATCCAAGGCGCAAAGGAGCACAACCTGCGCAACCTCGACATCGACATCCCGCTCGGCGTCCTCGCCTGCGTCACCGGCGTCTCCGGCTCCGGCAAGAGCACGCTCATCCACGACGTCCTTTACCAAAACCTCCGCCGTCAAAAAGGCGACGCCGCCGCCGAGTCGGTCGCCGGCGCGTGCAAAAATATTCTCGGCGCGCACCGCATCGACCGCGTCGTCATGGTCGATCAATCGCCGCTCTCCCGCACGCCGCGTTCGAGTCCCGCGCTTTATCTCGGCGTCTTCGATGCCATCCGCGAGAATTTTGCGATGGAGCCCGCCGCTCTCGCCGCCGGCCTCACCGCGAGCGCGTTCTCCTTCAACTCCGGCGCGGGCCGCTGCCAGCGCTGCTCCGGCAGCGGCTTCGAGAAGATCGAGATGCAGTTCCTCAGCGACATCTACGTCCGCTGCCCGGAGTGCGAGGGCCGCCGCTACCAGCCGCACATTCTCGAGATTCGGCTGCGGGGAAAAAACATCGCCGACGTGCTGGAGATGACCGTCACCGAGGCGCTCGCCTTCTTCTCTGACGATCCGAAATCGACATTCCAAAACCTAAAATTGCTCGAGGAAGTTGGGCTCGGCTATCTGCGCCTCGGCCAACCGCTGAACGTCCTGAGCGGCGGCGAAAGCCAGCGGCTCAAGCTGGTCGGCGAAATGCGCAACGCTGGCGATGCCGGGAAAACCGGCGCGCTGCTCATCTTCGACGAGCCGACGACCGGCCTGCATTTCGACGACGTGGCGATCTTGTTGCGCGTCTTCCAGCGGCTCGTCGAGGCTGGCCACAGCCTGCTCGTGATCGAGCACAACCTCGAAGTCATCAAGTGCGCCGACTACCTCATCGACCTCGGCCCCGAGGCCGGCGCGGAGGGCGGCGAGGTCGTGGCCGTGGGCACGCCCGAGGAGGTCGCGGAGGTCGAGGCGTCGCACACGGGGAGGTATCTGCGGCACAGCTTGCAGCCGTCTGACTGGTCGGACCTGTCCGACTCGTCCGACGAGAGCAGCGCCCGCCTCGCCGAAACGCCTCCCCAATCCGCAATCCGCAATCTCCAATCCACAATCCAGATCCACGGTGCCCGCGAGCACAACCTCAAGAACCTCTCCCTCGAAATCCCGCGCGAGCAAATGGTCGTCATCACCGGCCTCAGCGGTTCCGGCAAATCGACCCTCGCCTTCGATCTGTTGTTCGCAGAGGGCCAGCGGCGCTTTCTCGACAGCATGTCGCCCTACGCGCGGCAATTTGTCGAGCAGCTCGAAAAGCCAGATGTGGACTTGATCTCCGGCCTGCCGCCTAGCGTCGCTATCGAGCAGCGCGTCACGCGCGGCGGTGGGAAATCAACCGTCGCGACCGTCACGGAAGTCTATCATTTCCTCCGGCTGCTCTTCGCGAAGCTCGGCACGCAGTTTTGCCCGAAGTGCGATCTGGCGGTCGAAAAGCAAACACTCGCTGCAATAACAAAACGCGCCGAAACAATAGCCAGGCGCGGCAGCGTCCGCGTACTCGCGCCGCTCGTGAAGGCGCGCAAAGGTTTCCACACCGACGTGGCCAAGTGGGCGCTCAAGCAGGGCTTCGACACTTTGCTGGTCGATGGGAGGTTCATGCCCGCCGCCGGCTTCGAAAAGCTCGCGCGGTTCAAGGAGCACTCCATTGATGTGCTGGTGGGTGAACGAGAATCCGCCGCGCAGCTACGCCCTTTGCTCGAGCGCGCGCTCGACATCGGACGCGGCACCGCGCGCCTGCTCGATGCAAAAGGCCGGGAAACCATTCTCAGCACCGAGATGAGTTGCCCCGGCTGCGGACAGTCCTTCGAGGAACTCGATCCGCGGCTCTTCTCCTTCAACTCCCCGCACGGTTGGTGCAAGACCTGCCGGGGCTTTGGCGAGGTATGGCGCGGCGCGCCCGACCCGCGCGCCGACTCCGAGATCGAGCAGGAACTGCACAAGGAGCGCCAGCACGAGTGGCTCGACGAGGGCGAAGCGAAACCCTGCCCCGACTGCCGCGGCTCGCGCCTCAACCCCATCGCGCGTCACGTCCGCCTGCGCGGACGCGCCATCGGCGATCTCACCGCGCTCCCCGTCCGCCAGGCGCTCGCGGAGTTGGGAAAGCTGAAGTTCACCGGCTCCGACAAGCTCATCGCCGCCGATCTCATTCCCGAGATTCGCCAGCGGCTGCACTTCATGGGCACCGTCGGGCTCGACTATCTCGCGCTCGACCGCTCGGCGAAGACTCTCTCCGGCGGCGAGAGCCAGCGCATCCGGCTCGCCGCACAACTCGGCTCGAATCTCCGCGGCGTCCTTTACGTCCTCGACGAGCCGACCATCGGCCTCCACCCGCGCGACAACGCCGCGCTGCTCGACACGCTCGACGCGCTCAAGGCGAAGGGAAACTCGCTCATCGTGGTCGAGCACGACGACGACACCATGCGGCGCGCCGACACGATCATCGACCTCGGGCCCGGCGCGGGCTCCCAGGGCGGCGAGGTCGTCGCCATCGGCACGCTGGAGGAAATCAAACGCCACCCGCGCTCGGCGACCGGACGCTGCCTGCGCGAGCCCCTTTCCCACCCGACCCGTGGACAGCGCCGTTCGCTCGAAAAGGGCACGCGCTGGCTGGAGCTAAAGAACGCGACATCCAACAACCTCAAAAACATCGACGCAAAATTTCCGCTCGGGCGCTTGAGTGTGCTCACCGGGATCTCCGGCTCTGGAAAAAGCACCCTGCTGCGCGCGTTGCGCGACGGATGCGCGAGCGGCGCGTGCCGGGGCGCGAAGCAACTCGAAGCCGTCTATGAAGTGGATCAGTCCCCCATCGGCAAAACCTCCCGCTCGACTCCCGCGACATATATCAAAGTCTTTGACGAAATCCGTAAGCTATACTCCACACTCCCGCTCTCGCGGATGCGCGGCTACACGCCGAGCCGGTTTAGCTTCAACACCGAAGGCGGCCGCTGCGCCGCCTGCGCCGGCCAGGGGACGATTAAAATCGAGATGAACTTCCTCCCCGCGAGCTACATCCCGTGCGGCGACTGCCACGGCGCGCGCTACAACGCCGCCACGCTCGAGGCCCTCTACGACGACCGCAGCATCGGCGACGTGATGAACATGACCCTCGCCGAAGCCGCCGCATTCTTCGCCGCGAATCCGAAGATCCACCGCCCTCTCAGACTCCTCGTCGAAACCGGCCTCGGCTACCTGAAGCTCGGCCAGCCAAGCCCGACCCTGAGCGGCGGCGAAGCCCAGCGGCTCAAGCTCGTGAGCGAGCTGACCCGCGGCGTCGCGCGCTCCGACCACGCGCGCCTGCGCCAGCAACGCGAGCCGAAGTCGATCCTCTACCTGCTCGAGGAGCCGACCATCGGCCTGCACATGGCCGACGTGGAGCAACTGCTGAAAGTGCTCCACCGCCTCGTGGACGAAGGTCACACCGTCGTCGTGATCGAGCACAACCTCGCGCTCATCGCCGACGCCGACTACGTCATCGACATCGGCCCCGAAGCCGGAGCCGCCGGCGGCGAGATCGTCGCGAGCGGCCCGCCCGAGGAAATCATCAACTCAAAGAAAAGCCGCACCGCGCCCTTCTTGCGCGCGGCATTGGGCAGGAACTCCGGGTAGCGCGCGCGTTTCGCGTGCTGATCGGGGCGTCCCGCCGAGACGAACTTGCGAGCGACGCGACTTTCGGGCTGGCGTCCGCGCACAAAGTGCTTCCGGCCCATCGACAACACACCGACACGCATGCGCACCTTCCCCGCGCTGCTCGCCGCCGGGGGGGGCCCAGAAGCGGATGCTTTGCCGTTGAGCGCGGCGCGCACCCTGGCGATTCGAGTGGAGCAGCGTGAAATCTCCCCCCGGCAGATGGGACTTCTCTCTCGGTGGCTGGATGCCGAACCAGTTGTCCCGGCAGCCGCTTGGTTCGAGCGATTCCAGAGATGACGGTTTGCGGCAAAGGCGAGCTGATCAAGACCTTTCTCCGCGTCGGACAGGTTGCCGCCGGCACAGAAGCCGAGTGACTCGGACGAATACCTTCGCTCGTCCTACACCTTCACCCAGCTCCGCGACTTGGCGCTTTCGCTCACGGCGGCGAGGACCCGCTCGTTCGCGAGGCCGTCGGCGAAGGTCGGCTGCACGCTTTTCCCCGCAACGACGGCTTTGACGAAATCCGCAAAGGTATTTGTGAACGTGTGCTCGTAGCCGATGATGTGGCCCGGCGGCCACCAGGCTCCGGCGTAGGGGTGCACGTCCTCGGTGACGAGGATGTCGCGGAAGCCGCGCCGGGCTTCCGGATCGTCGTGGTTGTAGTATTGCAGCCGGTTCATGTCCTCGAAATTGAAGGCCAGCGAGCCTTTACTGCCGTTGATCTCGAGGGTGATGTGGTTCTTCCGGCCGCCGGCAAATCTGGTAGCTTCGAGATTGGCGATAGCTCCATTTTTGAAACGCCCGATCCACGAGACTGCGTCATCGACTGTTACCTTCCCCTTCTTCGCCGAACCTTTCGCCGTGAGTCCTTCGCCCGCGGCCTCCTGCAATGGACGCTCCTTGATGAAGGTCTCCATGAGCCCGCAGACTTCCTTGAAATCGCCGACGAGATAACGCCCGAGGTCGATGATGTGCGCGTTAATGTCACCGTGCGTGCCGGAGCCGGCGATCTTCGACTGGAGCCGCCAGACGAGCGGGAACTCGGGATCCATGATCCAATCCTGCGCGTACCGCGCGCGGAAGTGGTAAATGCGGTCGCCAAGGATGCCGTCGTCGATCATCCGCTTCGCGAGCGCGATGGCGGGGATGCGGCGGTAGTTGTGGCAGACCATGTTGACGACGCGGGCCTTTTTCACCGCCTCGACCATGCGTTCGCACTCGGGGACATCCATCCCGAGCGGCTTCTCGCACAGGATCGCCTTGCCCGCCTGCGCGGCGGCGATCGCGATTTCGGCGTGCGTGTCGTTGGGCGTGGTGATGTCGATGATGTCGATCTCCGGGTCGGCGACGACCTCGCGCCAGTCGGTGCTCGTATTTTTCCAGCCGAGCTGTGCCGCCGCCGCCTCGACGCTGGAGGCGGTGCGCCCGCAGACGGTGTGGAGTTCGACGGCAGCGGGCAGATCGAAGAAGCGTCCGGCTTGGCGCCACGCGTTCGAGTGCGCCTTGCCCATGAAGTTGTAGCCGATCATGCCGACTTTGAGGGTCTTTTTCATAAGAGAGGCGCGCACCGTAATGAGTCGAACCGGGCGTGTGCAAGCGCTCGGATTGAACTCGCCCTGCCGGGTCACTGGACAAACAATCCCCCTAATGACTGCCACCCCCGAGCATCAGCGATTGTCCGAGCCCTCGACCGGTCCCGTGTCGCCCTGGCGGAGGTGGGGCACCTACGTGTCCGAGCGCGCGTGGGGCACGGTGCGTGAGGATTACAGCGCGAACGGTGATGCGTGGACTTTCCTCCCTCACGATCTCGCCCGGTCGAAAGCTTACCGCTGGGGCGAGGACGGCCTCGCGGGATGGTGTGATCGCTATCAGATTCTGGTCTTCTCCCTCGCGCTCTGGAATGGCCGCGACCCGATCCTCAAAGAGCGCCTCTATGGGCTGAATGGGAACGAGGGCAACCACGGCGAGGACGTGAAGGAGTATTACTTCTACCTCGACGCAACGCCCACTCACTCCTACGCAAAACTGTTATACAAGTATCCGCAGCGGGAGTTTCCCTATCAGTTGTTGCTGGATGAAAACGCTCGCCGGGGCGGCAGCGATCCCGAATACGAATTGCTCGATACCGGGGTCTTCGAAGAGGACCGCTATTTCGATGTTTTAATCGAGTTCGCCAAGACGGATGCCGAAGAAGTCTGCATCCGCATCGAAGCCTGCAACCGCGGCCCGGAGGCGGCAGAGTTGCATCTCCTGCCGCAGCTGATTTTCCGCAAACGCTGGGGTTGGAGTGGCGACCAGGACCAGCTCCGCCCACACATCGAGCCCGCGTCCACGCATGGATTCGCCTGCCTGGCCGCCGACGACTCCGCATCGCCTCCACTGAGCGGCCTGCCTTTCGATTACCGGCTGGGGCCGCGGTTTCTTTACGGGCCGGCGGACGCGGCATTGTTGTTCACCGAAAACGAAACTAACGCCGCGCGGGTCTTCGGTTCCGAAGAGATGGCAAGCGGGGGCTTTGCCAAGGACGCCTTCCACCGGCACCTCATCGCCGGTGAGGACTGCTTGAACCCGGAGAACAGCGGGACTAAGGCGGCGCTCCACTATCGGCGGGTCATCGAGCCGGGCGGTTCAGCCGTTATCGAGCTACGCCTTACGGATCGCGAGTATCCCAAACCGCTCGAGGGGATCGCACAGACCGTTGCCGCCAGGCGAAAGGATTCAGACGAGTTCTATCAAACAGTGCATCAGCCAGGACTGAACGACGCGGAGCGGAACGTGCAACGTCAGGCGCTGGCGGGGCTGATCTGGAGCAAACAGATTTACCTGCTCGATGTGCATCGCTGGCTGCGGGGCGATTCCGCCGAGTGGCCTCCGCCGGAGTCTCGCTGGCACATCCGGAATCAGCATTGGCTGCATCTCAACTCCATGCGCATCCTCACGATGCCGGACAAATGGGAGTATCCGTGGTTTGCAGCGTGGGACCTCGCGTTTCAGACTGTGCCGTTCGCGCTGGTCGATCCGGAGTTTGCAAAGCAGCAACTGGCGGTTATTCTCTTCGAGCAGTTCCAGCACCCGAACGGACAAATCCCGGCTTACGAGTGGGAGTTCTCCGACTTGAATCCGCCGGTGCACGCGTGGGCGGTGTGGCGCATCTATAACATGGATCGCATTCGCTCCGGCCAGGCCGATCGCGATTTCCTCGAGAAGTGCTTTCACAAAATGCTGCTGAACTTCACCTGGTGGGTGAACAAGGTGGATGCGAAGGGGAACAACGTTTTCGAGGGCGGCTTTCTCGGCCTCGACAACATCACCATCGTGGACCGCAGCGCGAAGCTGCCCGACGGAGCGACGCTCCAGCAGTCCGACGCCACGGGCTGGATGGGGATGTTTTGTCTGAACATGATTCGCATCGCGCTGGAGCTGGCGCGGACGAACGCGGTCTATGAGGGCCTCGCGACGAAGTTTTTCCAGCACTACGTCTATATTGGCGCGGCGATGAAAAACATGGGCAACCGGGGCTATCAGTTGTGGGACGAAAAGGATGGGTTCTTTTACGACGTGTTGTCGTATCCCGACGGTCGCTTTCAAAAGCTCCGGTTGCGTTCGCTGGTCGGCCTCATTCCATTGCTGGCCATCGAGAGACTGGAAGAGGATTGGCTCCAGCCGTTCCCGGAGTTCCGCGAGAATTTGGAGTGGTTCCTGGAAAATCGGCGCGATCTCGTCGAGCAGTGCGTGACCACGCAGATCGACGAGGCCGGGAAAAAGACTCATGTGCTGGCGGTGGTGTCTCCCGAGCAAATGCGGAAGCTCCTCGAGTATGTCTGGGATCCGGGCGAGTTCCGCTCGGACTTCGGCTTGCGCAGCCTGTCGAAATGTCATGAGCAACACCCTTTCCGCTCGGGCGATGCCGAGGTGCGCTACGAGCCCGCGGAGTCACGGGAAAAAATCAAGGGTGGCAACTCGAACTGGCGCGGGCCGGTGTGGCTGCCGATGACTTTCATGATGATCGAGACGACGCGAAAGCTGCGCAAAGCTTACGGAAAGAGTTTCACCGTTCCCTCGGCGGATGCGGATCGCCCAGCCGTCACGCTCAAGGAGATATCGCAAGGATTTGCGGAGAGAGTCGTGAGCGCCTTTCTCCCGGATGCGAACCAGCGCCGTCCGATCCACGGGAGCCGGGCTTGTTTTCAGCACGACCCGCACTGGCGGGACCTGGTGCTCTTTTACGAATACCTCAACGGCGATACCGGCGAGGGCCTGGGCGCTTCGCACCAGACCGGCTGGACCGCTCTGGTGGCTTCGCTCATCGACGAGTGGCCAGCTCCGGTGGTTGAGAAACTCTAGGTCGGGAGCTCCGGCGGGGTGGCCGTGGGGAACATGCCTTCGCCCTCGGCGGCACGATCCAGCGCGTCCGGGTTTGCGGGAGGTTCCTCGACCCACAGAGTCAGCACGGCGGCGATGAGGAGAAAAACACCGCCGATCACCACAGCGGCGGTTTGGTTGTTGCCGAGCAGATGGCCCATGATCCAGCCGAAGCCGAGCGAGGCGGCGATCTCGGGGAGGACGATGAAAAAGTTGAAGACGCCCATATAGACACCTGTGCGCCCCGCCGGGAGCGAGCCGGCGAGGATGGCGTAGGGCATCGAGAGAATGCTCGCCCACGCCACTCCGACCGCGCCCATCGACGCCAGCAAAAGGAATTTGTTTTCAACCCCGTGAATGAAGAAGACGGAGATCAAACCCAGCCCGCCTATCGCGAGGCAGACCGCGTGAATGAACTTGCGGTCCGCCGTGCGAGCCAAAGCGATGAGCCCGAAGGCGGCGACGAACGTAACAAAATTCTCCAGCGAATAGCAGAGCCCCGCCCATTCGACCCCCTCCGTATAGATTGGTGATTCCTTGTCCGGCGCGCCGAAGACGTGATTCGCGACGGCCGGCGTAAAGTATAGCCACATGCAGAAAAGCCCCAGCCACGTAAACAACTGGACCAGCGCCAGCCGCCGCATGGTCTTGGGCATCGTGCGAATCGCGCTCCCGATTTCCCGCAGCATCGCACCCGCCCCCGCGTGCTCCTTTTTCATCCGGCGAAATTCCTCCATGTCCTCCGGCGGATACTCGCGCGACGTTAAGACCGTCCAGAGGACCGCGATGAAAAACGCCGCCGCGCCAACGTAGAAACTATAGCGGACCGTTGCCGGTATGGCGCTTTCGCCGCTGTTTTCGACATGCAGCCAGTTGCTCATGATCCACGGGAGCGCCGACGCGATGACCGCGCCGAGCCCGATGAAGACACTCTGCATCGCGAAGCCCTTCGTGCGCTGGCTCTCCGGCAGCTTGTCCGCCACGAAGGCGCGGAAGGGCTCCATGCTCACGTTGATCGACGCGTCGAGAATCCAGAGCAGCCCGGCGGCCATCCAGACGGTGGAGGAATTCGGCATCGCGATGAGCGCGAGCGAGCTGAATACCGCGCCGACGAGGAAGTATGGCCGCCGCCGCCCCAGCGGTCCCCATGTCCGGTCGCTCATCGCGCCGATGATTGGCTGCACGATGAGCCCGGTGAGCGGCGCGGCGATCCAGAGCAGCGCGATCTCGTCGGCCTGCGCGCCGAGGTATTCGTAGATGGCGCTCATGTTCGACATCTGCAGCCCCCAGCCGAACTGGATTCCGAGAAAGCCGAAGCTCATGTTCCAGATTTGCCAGAAAGAAAGGGGCGGCTTGTTGTTCATGGGGAGCGCGATCCTGCTCCGGAGCAGGAGCGTGTCGAAAGCCGAGTCGTTGAACCGATCAAGATGGCGCTGCGTTCCTACAGGCCACGCGCGTTTGACTTGCCGGGCTGATGAAACCGATAGTCGCTGGCCTGAACCGGTCCATCTCCCCGGCTTTTATTTCTCATGAAACTATCCCTTCTCTTCGCGCTCGCGCTCACTCTTCCCGTCGGCCCCCTCGGCGCCGCCGACGCCTCGAAACAAGCTCCCGAATGGGCGCAGAGTGCGATCTGGTATCAGATCTTCCCCGAGCGTTTTCGCAATGGCGACCCCACCAACGACCCGACGCGCGAGTCGCTGGAGTGGCCGGTCACGCCTTCGGAGAAATGGCGCATCTCGCCCTGGACCGGCGACTGGTATGCGCGCGACGAATGGGAGACTGAGCAAGACAAGCGTGGTGATCAGGATCCATCTCCCGATTTCTATAAGCATGGAGTTTTCGACCGGCGCTACGGCGGCGATCTCCAGGGCGTGATCGACAAACTCGGCTATCTCAAGGAACTCGGCATCAACGCCATCTATTTCAATCCCGTCTTCTATTCGCGCTCGATGCACAAATACGACGGCAACAGCTATCACCACGTCGATCCCTATTTCGGGCCCGATCCGCAGGGCGACTTCGCCTTGATGGCGAAGGAGACGAGCGATCCGAAGACGTGGAACTGGACGGCGGCGGACAAGCTGTTTCTTTCGCTGGTGAAAGAAGCGCACGCCAAGGGAATGCGCGTGATCATCGATGGCGTGTGGAACCATACGGGCCGCGACTTTTTTGCCTTCCGGGATATCATGCAGCGGCAGGACGCCTCTCCCTACAAGGACTGGTATAAAGTCGAGTCGTTCGACGATCCGGGCACGATGCGAAACGAGTTCGACTACGGCGGCTGGTGGGGGCACAAGACTCTGCCGGTCTTCGCCGCGACACCCGATGGGAAGGACATCCACCCGGGGCCGAAAGCTTACATCTGGGATTCCACGCGCCGATGGATGGATCCCAATGGCGACGGCGATCCTGCGGATGGCATCGACGGCTGGAGGCTTGACGTGGCGGATGAGCGCCCGGTCGAGTTTTGGGCGGACTGGAACAAATACGTTCGGAAGCTGAACCCGCAGGCCTATACGAGCGCGGAAGTGTGGGGGGATCCCGCGCATTTGGTGCTCAAGGGCGGTTTTTCAGCTTGCATGAACTATTACGGATTCACCATCCCGGTGAAGGGCTTCCTCATCGATGGAAAGACCAAGGCGAGCGCCTTCATGAAGACCATGGCGGCCCGGCTCGAGGCGCTGCCGAAGCCGGTGGGTTACGCCATGCAGAACCTGATGGACTCACATGACACCGACCGACTCGCCTCGATGATCGTGAACCGCGACCGGGCGCAATATGGGAGCGAGGGGCCGGTAGAGTTCAACTCACGCAACAGCCCGCGGTCGTCCGACTACAAAATCGGCAAGCCGGACGAAACAGATCGCGCGATCCAGCGCCTCGTCGTGTTGCTGCAAATGACTTGGGCGGGCGCGCCGATGATCTACTACGGCGACGAAGTGGGGATGTGGGGGGCGCACGACCCCGACGACCGGATGCCGATGGTCTGGCCGGATCTGAAATACGCCCCGCAGGCCATCGATCCCAGGGGAGACGAGCGCAAGCCGGACGACGTGGCGTTCAATCAGGAGCTGCACGATTTCTATAAAAGAGCTGCCGCTATCCGCTCCGCGCACGAGGCATTTACCACGGGAGATTTCACGCCACTCGTTGCCGACGACGCAGCGCAGACGATCGCCTTTACGCGCAGCGCCTCGGGGAGAAAGTTTGTCGTCGCCCTCAATCGCAGCGAGGCGGAGCAGACGTTTGAGACGTTCGCGCGTGTGGGCGAGCCGGAGGTGCTTTTCGTCAGCCGGGGCGAGAAAAGCGGGGTCGGCGCGCGGGTGGAGGGAGGCAAGCTGAAGATCACCCTGCCGCCGCTCACCGGAGCGATCATCGGACCCGCGGAAGGCCCGGCAGCCGAGTAACAAGCGCCGCCGCCGACGGCTCCGGACCATACTTTCCACTTGCGCGGGGGAGCCGGGGAGGATTTGTTTCAACTCCGCCCGCGCCCAGCGGGATGGCTTGCGGAAAGAGTTCCGCCCAAGCCGCTTTTGCCTCGTAGTGTAACGGTAGCACGAGAGATTCTGAATCTCTTTGTCAAGGTTCGAATCCTTGCGAG
>PPFU01015303.1_pt1 | contig 14493 bp, 11 predicted proteins | sample 1535991 | NCBI WGS metagenome assembly PPFU01 (sample SAMN04901290, study PRJNA319586) | Hypolithon metagenome, whole genome shotgun sequencing project. | isolation source: Antarctic Hypolithon | place: Antarctica: Miers Valley | collected 2014
TGCCAATATGGCACCCGCCTCCTTTCATTTGCCGCCCCCCGCCGATCGCGACCCAGTGTAGCGCGGGCCGCAATCGTCTGGAGGCCTGAGACTACTCCTGCTCCTTCCGACGACGGCGGAAGTGCGAGATGGAGCCGAGCGAGACCAGCCCCGTCGCGAAGAGGAGGTAGGTCGACGGCTCAGGCACGACGGTCGCATCAGCGACGTTGAACTCTGCCGAGAAGCTGACCGGCAAGGTTCCGCCTGAGTTCACCGCGTTGAAAACCTCCGTCGGCGTCTGGTCCGTGAACTGAGCGGAGAACGTACCGTCGAAGGTACGCATCGTCGCGCCGAAGTCACCGCCGGTGACCGTTCCGAAGATGCTGAAGAATCCAATCGTGGACGGGCCCGTCGACACGAGCGAGATCGGCCCGAACGTCGAACCCGGGTTTGCACCGGTGATGGAGAACATGTAGCCGCCGATCGTCAGGAATGGCGACACGGGAGCGCCGACGATTCCTGCAGGCCCAACGGTGAGGTCCTGAATAACTCCGGTAGTCCCAACGGAGACCTCAGGCAGGAACGTCCCAGAGATCGTCTCGATGGCGGTGACCGTTCCGCTCGGCGGGCCACTGATACTGCCGCCCGTGAGGAAATCGATGAACAGCAACGATCCACCCGACCCCGGAGCATCGGACAGGCGCGCCGAACCCGTGACGTTCAGGCGATTCTGCGCTTCGGCCGTCGCAGCCGACGCCGTGGTAATGCCGAGCGCGAAGGCGCCCATCACCACGGCTCTCACCGCGGCCGAGCATCCCCGCGCAACCGAACTCATCATAACAATCCTCCTCCTAATACGGTGGCGTGCATGTGATGCACGATTCGCCATCCGACTGCCGCGTGCGTCGGAACTGGCCGAACAGCTTCCCCTGCCTTCCCTATCCTTCGCGTTACGCGCATCACACGCGAAACGGCGGACCGGTGCAAACGCGCCTACGCGCCCCCACCCCGAGCCCCAGCGACGCACCATCCGCCGCTGAAGACTGTTGCAGCTTCCATACCTCTGGGGTCATCTGTTCTCGATTCTCGGGCGCGACCCTGCCGCCATCCCACCCGCGATGCGCGGCGACTCCCTTCGCCTCCGCGTGGTTCGGACTGCGGACCCGCACTTCGCACCGCGATGTACAGGTCCGCGTTCCGGCTCTGTGCAAGCCACGTGCGAGCGACGCGTTCGTATGCGGAGGACACCACTCGCCCGCGCACACCGCATCGCGCCGCCGTCAGCGCGCACCTCGCATTCGAGGGGGAGCGTCGGATTGCGGACGCAGCTATTCACTTCCGCCACGGCGGGACCGCGCGGGGTTGGGTGGGTCATTCGCCTCATCCGGCGCCCATGCGGGCGGACCCTGATTGTCATCGCTCTGTTCACCCACCCCCGCGATTCCGCTCATGCGCCACTCCGTCGCGCACGCCGATCTGCACCGCCTCGAAGCAGCGTTGCGGCTCATGCTCGCCCCCCTCCAACGACCAGTGCCACGGAGTGATGTGGGATCACTTCGGCGCACTGGATCCCGCCATGAAGCTCGCCGATCGGCAACAGATGCAAATCATGCACGAGGGACGCCTCTCGGAGCTCACCGAGGAACGGGAAGTGGGGTTCTATCAGGACTTTTTGGAGGCCTAACGGCATCCGTGGGCTGCTCACGTTGACTGTCTATAGCACCGCACGGCCGGAGCCGCGCATCTACTTCAGCGAGTCAACGCCGTTCCCGATTGGAACAGCGCGCCGCGCTCCTGAGCGCGGTCGCCCCCGCGTTCCGCACGGGTCTCGCACTCTGGCGCCAGCTCGACGCCCGGCGGAGCAGCTGCTCCAGCTGGTGGACGTGCTGCCCGGCGCCGTCGTGTTCTTTTCGGCATCCGGTCAGCCGCTCCACCGCAATCCGGCGCTGGCCGCGCTGCTCGAATCCGTGGCGCTCCGACTCCGTGCGCCGCGAGCTGCGGCGCCTGACGAGCACCTCACGCCCCTGCGGAGCTCCGTCTCGCCGACCCCGCCTAGGTGCTTCGCGCGACGCTCGGCGGTACATCAGCCGCCTGCGCCGGCACCACCATCATGATCACCGCCGAGCGACGGATATCACGCGCCCGCGGCCGACGAGATTCGCCGCCGGTATGGGCTTACCGCGGGCGAACTCGAGCTCACGCAGCTGTGGCGGAGCGGGTAACGAATCCCCAGGTCGCCGGCCGCCTGACGATCAGCCACTTCACTACCCGAAATCACAACGCAGACGTGCTCGCCACGCTCGGCCCGACCGGCCCGATCTCGCGACCCATCGCCGGTACGCCGCACTTTCGCGCGGATCTTCCATCCAGCGAAGTTGGCACCGCCGTCGGCCGTATCGATAGCGCCGGGGACGACGAGGGCCGACAACCGTCTACTTCTATCGCTGGTCTGCCCCGCTTCTCACGCCCGCGAATGATCCCACCGGGGTCCCCCGATGACCCCCGCTGCCTTCCGCGGCGGTCGTGCGATGCACGTCGGGCGGCCAGATGAGAGGATGTGCATCGCAGTGGTCGGAGCGTTGCATGTCACCGCGACGTTCGCGGCACACATCGCCGGCACCCTCGCCTTCGTAGCGATATATGACACCGAGGCTTCGCCGCAACTCACCGAGCGTGTGAACGTCGCCGGCATCTTCGACGCCGCGCCAGCTTCGGACCGGGCCCGGAGCTCCCCTGCCTGGTCCCCAACAGCGGGCTCCGCGCGATCGCCGCACGGTCCGCCTGCACGACGTGACGGCGCCGCCGGATCCTCGTCCTCTGCTTGACAGTGAACGCGCGTGGTGCGAATGATGACGCGAGCGCACATCGCGACCGGCTGACGACGCCAGGGACCAGGTCGTCGCCGAATCCATTCTCCCGCTGACGGCCGTGTCCGACATCATCGATTCCGGCGACTCCGCAGCGGCGACCAACGCCAGCAGCGTCTACACGGCCGACGCGCTCACGCCTGACGAGCTCGACGCGCTCCCGTATGGCATGATCCAGCTCGATTCGCGTGGGTTCATCGTCCGATACAGCAGTGCGGAGTCGCGCCTGAGCGGACTCACGGCCGACCAGTGCATCGGCCGGAGCTTCTTCGACGAGGTCGCGCCGTGCACGAAAGTGCGCGATTTCTTCGGGCGGTTCCAGCAAGGCGTACAGGCGAAGCAGCTTGACTCAGTGTTCACGTTCCGCTTTGCTTTTGTGCCGCCCAAGGACGTCAGGATTCACATGTTCTACTCGGCGGTTACCCGTTCGGTCTGGGTCAAGGTCGTGGATCTCGGGACCGAGGTGGGCGTTCCGTCGTGAACACCGTCGCTGGATCGTACCACCTGACGGCGACCGACGATGCTGCGGACCCGGTGATCCCGGATCCGGCAGCGCTGTATCGTGCACTGCTCGACAGCCATCCCGAGCCGACCTTCGCGCTCGGCGTGGACGGGTCTGTGATGGAGTGCAACCGGGCCTTCGTCCGCTTCGTTGGCCGCGGTGCTGAGGGCGTCGTCGGCACCCGACTCCGCGACCTTGTGCTCGAGCCGCAGCGTGAGGCCGCTGACCGCGCCTGCGCCTGTGTCGCCGGGGGTACCCCCCACTCGTGGCACGCCGAGTTCATCGGGCCTGACGAGAGCGTGAGCGTCGGACACGTCACGCTTGCGCCGGTCAGAGTGAACGGCCGCATCGTCGGTGCGCAGGGCATCGCGCGCGACGTAACCGTCTATCACGTGATCGAGGAGCAGCTGCAGGCCCGCGTCTTCACGGATCCACTCACCGGGCTGGCGAGCCGCACGCATCTGCAGGAGGCCGTCGAACGGGCGTTCCGCCGCTCGTCGTCGCCGTCCCAGGTCGCCGTGTTGTTCGTCGACATCGACGACTTCAAGATGGCCAACGACGCGCTCGGTCATGCGGTCGGCGACGCCATGCTGAACGTGGTGGCTGACCGACTGCGTAGCGCCACGCGCGGGCAGGATCTCGTGGCACGCCTGGGCGCAGACGAGTTCGCAGTGCTGCTCGATGGACTCGCCGCCCCTGAAGATGTGTTGCTTGTCGTCGAGCGCATCCACGGCGCCATGCGCGTTCCGATCGACCTCGATGGCCGGCCCCTCCCCACCACGGTCAGCCTCGGAATCGCGCACTGGGATGGCACCGCGACACCAACAGAGTTGCTGCGCAATGCCGACCTGGCGATGTACCGCGCCAAGTCGTTCGGCAAGGGGCGGCACGTGGTCTACGATTCCAACATGCAGGCCGCCGCACGAGAACGCCTGGAACTGGCCAGCGATCTGCGCGATGCGATTCGCGGGGGCGCGCTCGAGGCGGCGTTCCAGCCGATCGTGGATCTGCATACCGGGCGTGTCCTCAAAGCCGAGGCCCTCGCCCGTTGGGTGCATCCCACGCGCGGCCCGATCCCGCCGGGCGTGTTCATTCCGCTCGCCGAGGACACGGGTCTCGTCGACGACCTCGGCGCCCTGATGCTGCATCTGGGCTGCCGCCAGCTGCGCGCCTGGGAAGTGGAGGCCGATGTGGCCGGGATGGCTCGAGACGCGCGCATCGGCGTCACGGTGAACGTATCGGGACGCCAGATCGACAACGGAACGCTCGTTCCGGCCGTGCGCGCCGCACTGGAGGCGAGCGGGGCCGATCCTGCGGGCCTCACGCTGGAACTCACCGAGAGCGTCGCGATGCGGCAACCGGAACGTCTGCTCCAGATGCTGTCGGAGCTGGCGGGGCTTGGCCTCACGCTGGCCATCGACGACTTCGGCACCGGATACTCCAGCCTGAGCTACCTGCATCGCTTTCCCGTCGACATCCTGAAGATCGACAAGAGCTTCGTGGATGGACTTGGCGCGACACCGGTGAACGCGCACGCCGAGACGATGGTGCGCACGATCGTGAGCATCGCCGCGGCTCTGGAACTGCGCACCGTGGCCGAGGGCGTGGAGACCGCCGAGCAGCGCGACGCGCTGAAGGCGCTCGGCTGCGAAATGGCGCAGGGATATCTGTTCGGGCGCCCGGGACCGGCATCCGCGATCCCTGGAACGGGCGTCGCGCCGTAACACGGACGGATCGCACCGGCTGTATCTTGATGAGCCGCCCTCGATGCCGTCTCACGTCTGGCCGCGCTCTCTCCAATCCTGCCACACGATGCCTCCCGCCGCTGCCACGCCTGACGACACTCCGATGCACATGGAGGTGGACCTCGGCGGGCGTGTCGTGGCCCGTGACATCCATCGCATCGCCGACGGTGGGATTCCGGCAACCGTGGGACTCGAGGCTCGCGCTCGGATGGCGTCGTCGAGCACGTACCTCGCGCGCTGCGTTGAGGAGCGGCGGCTGATCTACGGCGTCACGACGGGATTCGGCCCGCTGGCGCGACATCACATCGCGCCGGAACACTCGGCCACGCTGCAGCGGAATCTCCTGTATCATCTCGCGTCAGGCGTAGGAGCTCCCCTCGCGGACTGCCTGGTCCGCGCGACCATCGCAGCGCGCGTGTCGAGCCTAGCGCGCGGATACTCAGGCATCGGCGCCGCGACGATCGACCTGTTGCTCGCATGCCTCGCGCGCGGCGTCACGCCCGTGGTCCCCGAGCGGGGCTCCGTCGGCGCGAGCGGGGATCTCACGCCGCTCGCGCATATCGCGCTGGTGCTGATCGGCGAGGGTCGGGCGCGCCACGCCGGCGAGGTCCATTCCGGTGCCGACGCACTTCGCGCCGCGGGGCTCTTGCCGATCGCGCTCGGACACAAGGAAGCGCTCGCGCTCGTGAACGGGACATCCGCGATGACGGGGATCGCGGCACTCAACGCCGTGCGCGCCGAGCGCGCGGCGGCCCTCATGGCGCGGCTCGCGGTGCTGCACGCGGAGGTGACCGGAGGGCACGTCGAGGCGTGGGACGAACGATTCGGCACCGTCCGGCCCCATCCCGGTCAGATCGCCGCGCATGCGGCGCTGCAGGCGCACGCGGCCGGCGGAACGCGCCTCACGCCGTTGATCCAGCCGCCTCCCCGGATCCGCGCGACCGTCGAAGGCGACGGCGTCTTCTCCGCATCCGAGCCGCATCAGGATCCGTACACGGTGCGGTGTGTTCCGCAGGAACTCGGGGCAATCCTCGACGTGCTCGACTTTCACGCGCGCATCGTGGACACGGAGCTCAACGCCGCCACCGACAACCCGCTGGTCCTCGCGCCCGGAACCGCCGGGGACGAGGGTGCAGTGCTTCACGGCGGCAACTTCTACGGGCAGCACGTGGCGTTCGCGAGCGATGCGCTCGTCGTGGCGATGATCAAGCTCGCGGTGTGGGCGGAGCGCGCGTTGGCCCGCCTGACCAATCCTGTCTACAGCCGGGGACTGCCGGCCTTCCTGCACGGCGGTGTTGCCGGCCTCAACAGCGGCTTCATGGGTGCGCAGGTCACGGCCACGGCGCTCCTCGCGGAGATGCGGACGCACGCCGTTCCAGCATCCATCCAGTCGATCTCCACCAACAACGACAACCAGGACGTCGTGACGATGGGGACGATCGCCGCGCGCAAGGCGAGCACCGTGCTCGACATGGTGTGGGAGCTGCTCGCCATCCACGCCATGGCGCTGGCGCAGGCGGCGGAGCTCCGCACTCGGCAGGCGGGACACGGCGCGGTTCGCGCCGCGGGCTTCGCGCCGGCGGGAGCAGAACTGGTGGCGTTCGTGCGCACGCGCTCGGCGACCCTCGACGTCGACCGCCCGTTGTCTGGCGAGATCACGGCGGTCGCCGCGGCGCTGGAGCGATGGGCCACGCTGGACGAGAGCGTCGTCACCGGCGCCTGACGTCCTCTGCGAAGCGGCGATCCCGTCCGGCGCCACGCAGGACATCAGAGAACGGCTCACGCACGTGGTGTGGGCGGAATGGCGCCGTCCTTGAAGGGGAGTCCGGTACCTCAGCCCGTCATTCATCCACCAGCACCCGGTGTGCCATGTTCGATTTCGCATCCACACTGCTTGGCATCGGCCAGGACTCGATCACCTGGTGGCAGATGCTGCTGCGAGCCGTGGTCGTCTACAGCCTCGCGCTCGCCATGATCCGGATCGGGGACAAGCGGTTCCTCGGAAAGAACACCGCCTTCGACGTCATCCTCGGTGTCGTACTGGGCTCCGTCGTGAGCCGCGCGATCACGAACTCCTCCCCCTTCATTCCCACGCTCGTCGCCGCGGTCACGCTCGTCGCGCTCCATTGGAGCTTCGGATGGATCTCATTCCGCTGGGGGTGGTTTGGCACCCTCATCAAGGGCAATACCCGTACGCTGGTGCAGGACGGGGAGATCCAGTGGGACGCCATGCGGAAGAGCCACATGAGCGAGGACGATCTGCTGAGCGCCCTGCGTTCGAACGCTCGCGTGGACGGCCCGGACGACGTGCGTCAGGCACGACTGGAGCGCAGTGGATCGATCAGCATTCTCACCGAAGATCGCGCGCCCCGGATCGTGTCGATCGATGTCCGCGACGGCGTGCAGACCGTTCGCGTCGAACTCGCGCCATGATCGCGCCGAACGCCGGTCAGGTCACGAGCAGGGACGCGGACCCGGTTCCGGGTGGGCCTCCGGCGCGGAGGGTCTCCGACCGCGCGCGATCAAAGGCCTCGCGAAGTTCGGCACGATCGTGGGGATCGGCAACCGACCGTTCGCACGCGGCCAGCACGCGTTCGGCACGTTCGAGCAGCACCTGACGACGATCCGGGCTGGCGGTACACGTCGCCACCGACTCGATCGTGGCGAGGAGCCGCCGAAGCACGCTCACGTTCCCGTCCGCATTCTGACGGATCTCGTCGATTCCGACGCGCGCGAGGCTCTCAAAGGTGGGCCCGTGGGCGATGACCCGGATCTCGCCTTCATGCAGGCGGAAGCGCTCCTCGATCTGGCGATCTGCCATGCGGGCAAGCGCCGCTCCGATCGCGTCGACGCTCGCGACGGCGGTGGAACTGTCGTTCACGCCTGCCGACAGTGCCTTCACCGCCATGTCCACCATCTGACGGAAGCCGAAGGCAGGATCCTGATCGACTGTGCGGTAGGAGCCGAACTCATAGTACCCGTTGAGCGACTCGGTGTCGTCCTCACTCACGTCGCCGCCGGTGAGGGAGAGTAGTGCCGTGCCCGCGATCACGTGCTCGCCGACCCCACGCTCCATTCGTATGACGAGGTCGCGCTTTGCGGCGTGGTGCAACAGTCCGTCGGCGTCGAGGTGAGAGATATAACCACTTCGATTCGCGCGCACCGTACGCCAGCGCCTGCCCGTCACATCGAAGTCCGCCTCGGGCTCGGCGGGCTCTCCGACCTCGCGGGGGAAGAGGCGATCGATGGCCTCGATCGTCTCGTCGCGAACACGCGCGAGGATGGTCGACGCCTGCAGCGAACTGGCAACGTGATGGATGAAGTAGACGAGCACGCCGATGGCGACGATCGCGAGGACGAACGCCATCAGCACCGCGAGCGCGGGGATGAAGGGGCTATCCTCATCGCCGCGCACCGTGCGCAGCACCACCAGGCAGTAGACGAACACGCCGGTCAGGGTGCCCAGCGTGATCTGGTTCGCCCGATCGCGCATGAAGTTGCGCAGGATACGCGGCGTGTACTGACTCGACGCCTGCGCCACCGCCAGAATGGTGATGGAGAACGTCACGCCAGCCACCGTCATCATCGCACCGGCGATGGTCGCCAGCATCTGCCGCGAGCTCTGCGCACCAGCGCCGAAGATGCGGGGGAACTCCGTCAGGACGTCGTCATCGATGCGGTCGGACACCGTGATCATCCCGATCGCCAGCCCGATGGCGCCCAGGATCATGGCCGCTGGCACGAACCAGAGGCTGTCGGTCAACTCGGACCACCAGAGGCGAGTGCGCTCGATCATGGAACTCCGTGCTCGGTGTACGACGTCGTGCGACCAGCACACCATCGGTGGCGCGGGCGAACGCGGCTGCTCGACTGCGCAATGATCGGGCCGACCTCGCACCACGTGTAGCATGTGGTGCGTACAGGGCGAGTGGGCCGAACCCGCGTCAGAAAGGGAAGAGCATCGGTACGATCAGCATGGTGATCAATCCGAGGAGCAGCTGCAGCGGCAGGCCCACGCGAGCGAAGTCCCCGAACCGATAGTCGCCTGGGCCGAGCACGAGCATGTTCACCGGTGTGGCAACCGGTGTCGCGAATGCGGTGGAGGCGGCGATTGCGACAGCCATCAGCAGCGGATACGGAGACACGTTCATCTGTTCCGCGGCGCGGATCGCCAGCGGCGCCACGAGCGCCGCAGTCGCCGTATTTGAGATGAGCTGACTCATCGTGCCTGTGAGCACGAACAGTGCGGCGAGCATCGCCAGCGGACCGGCCGCGCCGATCGGCTCGAGTTGCGCCACGATCGCCTCCATTCCCCCCGTCTTCTGCAGCGCCGTCGCCATGGGAAGAATCGCGGCGATCAGCACGACTGTTTCCCAGTTGATCTGGCGATACGCTTCCGGCATGTCCACGGCGCGCGTGAGCACGAGGCACGCCGCCGCTAGCAGGACCGCGACCGCGGCCGGCACGATCTCCATCGTCAGCAGCACGAGCATCCCGCCGAGCACGAGCAGCGTCGCACCCTCCCGCCGCGACAGGCGGCCCTGCCGCTCCGGTGCGCGCGCCTGCGCCACGACGACGAACTCCCCGCCTTCGCGACGAAGGTGCTCGATCCGCCTGGGAGATCCGGCGACGAGCAGCAGGTCGGCGAAGTGCAGCGGCATCGTCGCGAGATCGCCATCCAGCGCCGCGCCGTTGCGCCGGATGGCGAGCACGTTCGCGCCGAATCGCGTCCGGAACCGCACCTCCGCGAGCGTTTGCCCGATCAGGCGCGAGCGCGGCGGCAGCAGCACTTCCGCGAGCACAGCATCGGGTTCGCTTCGGTCCCCGACGAGGTCGAGGCGTGCTTCGGCGAGCAGCTGCATCACCGCGTCAGGCGTCGCGTGTACGTCGATCTCGTCGCCGATCTGGAGCGGCTCGTCGCCGGTCCGCTGCACGCGCTCCATGACTCGGCTCGCTCCGCGCGGGCGTCGGATCGTCACCACATTGACGCGGAACCGGTGGCGGAGTGCCGCAGCCGCCGGCGACAATCCCACGAGGGGGGACTCCTCGGCGACGCGGAGTCGTACGATCTGGCCGGTGAAGTAGCCACGGACCAGATCATCGCCCGACACGGTTGCCACGTCGTCGGCTCCGACAGGGCGGTCGATCGGAGCGCGGGTCGGCAGCAGGCGATCGCCAAAGAGCGTCAGCACCGCCGTCCCTGTCGCCAGCATGACGATGCCCACCGGCGTGAAGTCGAAGAAGCCGAATGGCGCATATCCAGCCGCAACGAGCTGGTTCGAGACAATGATGTTCGGCGGCGTCGCGATCAGCGTCAGCAGTCCGCCGAGCAGTGCGCCCACCGCCAAGGGAAGGAGGAGGAGCGACGGACTCAATCGCGCCCGCCGCGCGAGCAGCGTGACGACCGGAAGCATGAGTGCCACGGTCCCCGTGGTGCTCACGAACGCGGAGAGCAGGCCGGTTCCCAGCATCACCACCATCGTCGCTCGTGCCCGGCTCGTACCCGCCAGCCGGCCGAGAAGCCGGCCGAACCGCTCGGCGAGGCCGGTGCGGAACACCGCCGCGGCGACCACGAATAGTGCGGCGATCATGACCACTAGCGGATCGGAGAATCCGGCCAGTGCCTCGCCAGGCGTGAGGATTCCGGTCAGCGTGAGACTGAGCAGCGCCAACAAGGCGACGAGATCCAGTCGCATCCGGCCGATCGCGAACATCGCGATGGTGATTGCGAGCACTGCGTAGACAATCCACGTCTGTCCGGTCATCGCAGCACCGCGCCATCCGCCGCCTCTCGCCAGAGATGCAGCGTCGCGTAGCTCCGCCACGGCCGCCACGGCTGCGACCGCACCTCTGCCTCGGCGGCGGTGACGTTGCCAAGTGCGCGTCGGACCACGACGTCCTCCTTGGGGAAGGCATCGGGCCATCGCAGGGCGCGCATCGCGATGTAGTGCGCCGTCCACGGGCCGATCCCCGGCAGCGCGACGAGCTGCGCCATCGTGCGTTCGGCATCGGCGCCAGGATCGAGATGCAGCCTGCCTGACGCGACCTCCGTGGCGAGACCGATGATGCTGCGTGCCCGCGTCCTGACGATGCCGAGCGACACCAGCCCATCCACGCTGACCGCCGAGAGCTGCGCGGCCGTGGGGGCGAGCCGCGTGACATCCTCGTGCCCGCCTGCCATTGTCGTGCCGAACGCACCGACCAGGCGTCCCGCCAGTGTCGTGGCGGCAGCAACGGTGATCTGCTGGCCCAGGATCGCGCGCAGCGCGAGTTCGAACCCGTCGAAGGCGCCTGGAACGCGCAGCCCCGGGTTTCGTTCAACCGCACCGGCGAGCCGCGGGTCCTGCGCGAGTTGCGCCGCGATGAGGTCGGGGCGCGCGCTCAGATCGAACAGGTGCCTCACGCGGCCGAGCAGCGCGGGGAGCACCGGTGTGAGCGTATGCGTGAGCTCGACCAGAAGCTCGGCGCGGTTCGGCGCGTTGCGCACGCGGATCCAACCACTATGCAATCCGAGCTGCACCGTTCGCCAGTAGCCGTGCTCGTCCACACGCTCCACCCCCAGGAGCGCCCGTGTGCCGAGGAAGCGCAGCATTCCGGCCCAGTCGTACGGCGCGCGGTAGCCCAACCGGAGCGTGAAGGTCGGGTGCGCGGACGCCGCGTCCGTCGCGTAAGCCGCGCCAGATGTTACAGGTGTGACGGGCATGCCAGGGGCATCGCTCGCGTGAGGCATGGCGTTCGCGTGAGGCATGCCAACCGCGGCAGACCGGCGTAACCGGGTTGGCGGCATGCCGTAGCGACGGCCGAACGCGTCGTTGAAGCGGCGCAAGCTGGCGAAGCCACTCGCGAACGCCACCTGTGTGATCGGGAGCGACGTCTCGGTGAGGAGCTGTTTGGCGAGCAAGAGCCGGCGCGTGAGCACCAGTTCGATCGGCGAGACTCCGAGTTCTCGCTGCACGATCCGGCGAATCTGTCGCGAGCTCCAGCCGAACCGTGCCGCAATCCGTTCGAGCCCCGCGCCCTGGTCGAGCATCCCTTCATCGATCCGCTGCGCCACGAGCTCTGCGATGCGGCGTGCATCGTCCATCGGAGCATTGCCCGGGGCGAGTTCCGGCCTGCACCGAAGGCATGGGCGAAACCGCGCCTTCTCGGCGGCCTCGGGGCTCTCGAAGAAGCGGCAATTCGTCTCCCGCGGCGTGCGGGCCGGGCAGACGGGGCGACAGTAGATCCCCGTGGACGTCACACCGACGTAGAACACCCCGTCGAACCGGGGGTCACGCGAGGACAGTGCCTGGTAGAGAGCGGCCGGGTCGGAGGTCATGGCGGAAGCATAGTGCAGCGGGCGTGGGCGGCTCGCCATATTCGGACAGCCGGGCCAGGCGCCGCGCGGCGGGTGTCGTGTCCGGAAATGGCCAGATTGCCCACGCCTTCGCGGCTAGCCTGCACCTCCAGGGACTATCCGAGTACCGTCACGGGAGGAGACACCATGCCGCATCGCCCGATTCGCCCGCGGCGAGCAGGGGGAGGCCGGCCGCACTCGGCACCAGCCGATCGTACGATCAGCTACACCGTCGTTGGGTCGGCGATTGGACTGGTGCTCGTTGCTCGTACGGAGGCTGGCCTCGCGGCCGTGATGATCGCCAGCGATGCCGACGCGCTCGCGCAGGAGTTGCAGGCGCGCTTCCCCACCTGCAGCCTCGAGCAGCGGGACGACGAGTTGCGGACACTCGCCGGGCAGGTCGTAGGGCTGATCGAGGCGCCGCACGCATCGCTCGACCTTTCGCTGGACCTGTACGGTACGCCCTTCCAGGAGCGCGTGTGGCAGGCGCTGCGGACGATTCCCGCCGGCGAGACCAGCACGTATACGGAAATCGCGGCGCGCATCGGACGTCCGGCGTCGGTGCGCGCCGTCGCGCAGGCCTGCGCGGCCAACGCGATCGCCATCGTGATCCCGTGCCATCGGGTCGTCAGGCGGGACGGGTCACTATCCGGATATCGGTGGGGGGTGGAACGAAAGCGCGCGTTGCTCGACCGCGAAGCCGGGCACGGGATCGCGCCGGGCTGAACGCCGGTACCGGCCCTGCCGGCCCGGCGTTCAGTTCGGAACTGGTCTACACTCGCCTGCGGACGGCGATCGCGGCGCGTGGAGCCGGGGGTGGAGCGGTGCCTTAGCCGAGCGCGGGGACGTGCGAATCAGTTCCCGTCTGCATCAGGTGCGGCGCCGACCGGCGCCGCGGGGCTGGAGGTGGGACCGAGATCCGGTCGCAACGCGGCCGCGCCCCGCAGGTAGACGTGCTGCACCGTCGCGCGGGAGCGCGGGGAGATGACGTGCAGCAACACGCGGAGGCAGCGCGGCAGCGCACCGGGCACCGCGATCTCCTGGGCGCACAGGATGGGCACGTCGCTCCAGCCGAAGTCGCGCGCGGCGCGCGCCGGGAATTCGCTCGAGAGATCGGGGGTGAGGGTGAACAGGGCGCTCACGAGATCGTCGTCGTGCAGTCCATTGCGCGCCATGAGTTCGGCGAGCAGGAGGCGTGTCGCCTCCGCGATCAGCGCGGGCTCGTCGGCATCCACGGTGATCGCGCCGCGGACGGCACGCAGCCGAAGGACGCGTGCGTCGGCATCGGACGACGCGTCCAGCGGCTCGCCGGCACGCATGACGGTGGAGAGGTGCAACCAGTCAGGGTCAGACATACTCCATTTCCTCCAGCGCATCACCGGCCGCGCCGCCGTCGTCAGGCAACCCCGGCCGCCCGTCCGGGGTGGCGCTTCCATACGTGCCAATGACCCGCACATTGTGCGCCCGCGCCGTGAGCGCGGCGAGGAGCGGAGCCAGGCGCCGGTCTTCGGCCGCGTGGGCTATGTCCAGCACGTAGCGGCTTCGCCAGGGTTCGCCCGTGGGACGGATCGTCAGCCCGCGAAGGCGCAGCCCGGCGGCGTCGACGGCGGCGAGCAGCGCGCCGAGCGCCGAAGCGCCCCCGGCCGGCTCGACGAGGAGCGTCGTACAGGCCGCCGCTCCCGGCGCGAGCGAGATCGGTGGCGTTCCCCGCGTCGCGACCGCGACGAAGCGGGTCTGATTGTCGGCCCGATCCTCGATTCCTGCCGCGAGTACTGCCAGTCCCAGCCGTTCGGCGACGGCACCGCTGGCGATTGCCGCGCGGCGAGGATCACGCGCCGCGGCAACATCGGCAGCGGCACCGGCGGTGTCCTCGACGGCGCGCGGTGCGATGCCCGGGTGCGCGGCGAGGAAGCGCCGGCACTGCGCCAGCGCGACGGGGTGGCTCTCGATCGTCTGCAGCGTCGCGAGCGTCGCGCCCGGAAGTGCGAGAACGGCATGGTGAACGGGCACAATCACCTCGCCGACGATCGTCAGGTCGCGCGTCGCGACGAGCGCGTCATAGCT
>PPFU01010887.1_pt1 | contig 14492 bp, 12 predicted proteins | sample 1535991 | NCBI WGS metagenome assembly PPFU01 (sample SAMN04901290, study PRJNA319586) | Hypolithon metagenome, whole genome shotgun sequencing project. | isolation source: Antarctic Hypolithon | place: Antarctica: Miers Valley | collected 2014
TATGGCTTCCGGTAGCGATAACGCCACCGATAAGGTATATGAACCGTCAGCTAATACGCAATTGCCACCAGCAGTAGCCGCTTCTGGCGCTTCTACGGAGCACCGCCCAGTCCTGAGCAGAGCCAGCTTAGATCGCCGGCTAATTCGGGTACAAAGAGACGTGTTGAAGATGGGTGCGCTGGTAGAAAATTCCTGCCTTTTGGCGCGAGAGGCGCTGTGCCACCGAAACTTGGAAGCGGCTCAAAAAATTCCGATTCAAGATAAGCAGATTGACCAGCTCTATCGGCAGATAGAAGTGGACTGTACTAACCTCTTAACGCTAGAGGCTCCCGTCACTCAGGATCTGCGCCTGGTCAGTGCCTTTATGCAAATGGTTCGTGATTTGGAGCGCATTGGCGACTATACCAAAAGCATCAGCAATTCGGCGATTAAGCTATTTACCTATCCTGAGCACCCCTGCATGGGCGAGATTGCGACGATGATTGATCGCTGCCGGTCGATGGTGGCGCTGTGTTTGCGATCGCTCACCGAGCTAGACCCCGACGCCGGGCGCATCATCAAGCAAAAGGACGACGTCGTAGATGACGACTACGAAAGGCTGTACGAGCAGCTAGTCAATACGCCTTGCGATGAGGGGCCGATAGAACCGATTGTGCTGCTGGTCATCGTCATTCGCGCCCTGGAAAGGATTGGCGACCATGCGACTAATGTGGGCAAGCGAGTGACCTATGTCGTCACGGGCGAGCGCCATTAAAACCAGCCTCAACACTACAAAACAATAAAGAAAAAGTTGACAGGTCTCTACCTATTGCGGAAACATGAGAAGGTTATGAAATAGGTTGCCCACCTCTTTTCAAATTTTAAGGGCTCAACTTAAGGATTCATCGCTACATGGAATTTTCGATCGCGTCACTATTAGCCAATTTCTCAGACGATAAGCTAGTCCCTGTCAAAACCCTGGAAAAAAAGCTGAGCTGCACAGGTGATCCCTGCGCCAAAGATTTGCAGATTGCTTTGGATGCTCTAGAGCGAATTAACGTTTTAGAAAAGTCGCGGGGAAAATATCGCCGGGTTGAAGAAGAAGACGTCGTTGAGGGCAAGCTGAGATGTTCTAGCAAGGGCTTTTGTTTTGCCATTCAAGATGAAGAAACGGCTGACGATATCTACGTGCGAGAGAGCCAGCTAAATACGGCCTGGAATGGCGATCGCGTCCTGGTGAAAGTCACTAAAGATGGTAGCCGACGCCGCAGCCCCGAAGGTGAAGTCAAGCTAATTTTAGAGCGAGCCAACGCTTCGGTACTCTCCAAGGTTAAGGCGGGTGATGAAGAAGACAAATTCAAGGCCGTTCCGCTGGACGACCGGCTGCTCTTTGAGCTAGACATCACCGAAAGTGAAGCCGACCTATCCGACGCTATCGACCATCTGATCCATGTCGAAATTACGCGCTATCCGCTGGCCCAAAATCCCCCTCAGGGCAAGGTCGCTCGCATTTTAGGCAGCGACGCAGAAGATGCCGCTGACATCGACATTGTGTACTGCAAGCACGACCTGCCGCACAATTTCCAAGAAGACGTATTCATTTCGGCCAGAGGCCTGCCCAACCGCGTTCGCAAAGCAGATACCAAGGGTCGCCTGGATTTGCATAATCAAAATGTCATCACCATCGACGGGCCTAACGCCAAGGTAATTGACGATGCGCTGAGCCTGGACATCACCGACGACGGCTATCGCCGATTAGGCGTACATATTGCCGATGTTTCTTATTACGTAGAGCCCAACGAGCCAATTGATCGAGAAGCTCGCAGGCGTGGCAGCGCGGTTTACTTAGGGGACGAAGTCGTGCCGATGCTGCCGCCGCCCATGCCAAACGCGCTGTGCTCGCTAGTGCCCGAGAAAGATCGGCTCGCCATTTCGGTGCTGATCACGCTAGATGACGATGGTCAGGTGATTGAATACGAAATTCAGCCCAGCGTCATTCAAGTAGAGCATCAGCTCAACTATGAGCAGGCCCAAGGAATTTTGGTGCGTGAAGATGACGAAGAGCTGGAAAGGCTCGGCATCGACCCTGACGATTTGGAAGAGTTTGAGCCTGTTTTTGATTTGCTCGATAGCTTGTTTCAGCTTTCTACAGAAGTGAAACGGCGTCGCCATGAGCGCGGGTCTTTTGAGCTGAGGTTGCCCGATCATGTTTTTCCGCCCGAAGCCGAAGACTTAGCTGAATACCTGTCGCCTAAGTTTCAGTACGACGATGAGGGCTCTTTGGGGGCCATGGTAGAGTCGGCTCAGCTACCCGCGCGGATTGTTGTGACTGAGTTTATGCTGTTGGTCAATCAGCTAGTGGCCAAGCACATTCAGGAGCTGGGCATTCCGGGCCTCTATCGCATTCATCGCAAGCCAGACCTGAGCGATGTGCAGGAGCTGGTCAAGCTAGCAAATAACATGGAGCTAGATTTAAAGCTGGAGAACGAGGACGAAGTCCAGGCTAGTGACTATCGCAACTTTACTGAGCAGTTTGCTGAATCTAAATCAGAGAAAGTGCTGACCTATTTGCTGCTGGCGACGCTAAAGCCGCCCGCTTACAGCGCTCAGCCTGGGCCACACTTTGGCCTGGCGATAGATGACGCCTACACGCATTTTGCCTCTCCTGTCCGCCGCTATCCCGACTTGCTGGTGCATCGGTTGCTGCACGCGGTGTTTGAGCATGGGCGCGATCGCCGCTCTACCCGCTCAAAGGATCGCGTTAACCTGCGGCACAGCTCATGCCACGGCCAAATCAACTGGAGCGTCCTGCCGCCAGCCGTGCAGCAAGAAATGGAAGACCTGCTATCGCGCGCACCCATTAAGCTAACCGAACGAGAGCGGATTGCTCAAGATGCTGAGTCAGACTTAGAAGGGCTTAAAAAAGCGGCCTTCATGCAGGCTCACACGGGCGAAATCTTTCAGGGGCTGATTACGGGCGTGCAGTCGTACGGCTTTTTTGTGGAGCTAGAAGAGCTGCTGGTAGAAGGGCTGGTGCATGTTAGCTCGCTTAAGGATGACTGGTACGAGTACCGGTCGCGGCAGCAGAAGCTGGTGGGTCGGAAGAATCGTCAGCAGTATCGGCTGGGCGATCGCGTTGAGGTTCAGGTCAAAAGCGTGGACTACTATCGTCAGCAGATCGATCTGGTTGCCGTGGGCGGCGGCAGTGAGGCTAGTGATGATGATGACGGTGATAACGAAGACTTCAGCAGCGAGGAAGAATAAACATTACGCTATCGAAAGAGCACACTGAGCCAGAAGCGCTCTGTCAAGAGAAGCCGCCAGAGAAACTGCCTGAGACCTTACAAAGACCGATTATATTAGGCGTGAGTGGGGCTTCAGGGCTGACTTATGCGGTGCGATCGCTCAAACACCTCCTCACCGCAGGCTACACCGTCGATTTGGTAGCCTCACGTGCCTCTCACCAGGTGTGGCTCAAGGAAGATGGTATTAAAATGCCGACCAACCCAGAGCAGCAGCAGACCTTTTGGCGAGAGCAGGCAGGCGTACCCACCGCCGGGAGCTTGCGTTGTCATGCTTCAGGTAATGTTGGCGCGACCATTGCCAGCGGCTCATTTAGAACGCTAGGCATGGTGATTATGCCCTGTAGCATGAGTACGGTTGGTAAGCTGGCAGCAGGTCTGAGTTCTGACCTGCTAGAGCGGGCTGCTGATGTTCAGATCAAGGAAGGGCGATCGCTGGTCTTAGTGCCCAGAGAAACGCCGTTTAGCCTGATTCATTTACGCAACTTAACCACGCTGGCCGAAGCCGGGGCCCGCATTGTCCCTGCTATTCCTGCTTGGTACCACCGACCTGAATCTATTAACGACCTAGTTGACTTCGTTATCGCTAGAGCCCTGGATCAGCTTGCGATAGACTGTGTACCATTACGACGTTGGCAAGGCTAAGAGGTATTCAACCATGCCCCGACTGATTATCTTGCTGTTGACTTTAGCTGCGCTGGCCATATTGGCCGTGCAAAACCTTTCTATTCCCGTGTCACTGGTTATTCTGGGCAGCGCCAGAACGCCACAGATTCCCTTCGGACTGCTGCTGCTAGGGGCTGTGTGTATCGGCGCGCTGATCACGCTGATTCTTTATGGCCTGGTAGGCTTGCGGCGTCCGCCAGAAAGCAAATACCGGCCTATGGGTAGACGGGTACCCTACCCAGAAAGTCCAGGCAGCACAACGTTGCCTGATTCTGGCCCGCCTTATTCGTCACCTGGTGCAGCAGCCTCTCCGTACAGTACAGCGAGCAGCTCCACGGCTTTTGTTAGCGAGCCAGCGCCTGCCCAAGAGCCGCCCCGAGATTCTGCCTATGCTGCACCATCGAGCAGCTATCAATATAGTTCAAGCTATGGAGATTCTCCGCCCTCGCCCGAGCCACCGTTTAATGTAGAACAGCCGCCTTTCACGGCAGGCCAAACGGTAGGCCAGATGGAAGGCCAGATGGAGGGCAGAGTCGAAAAAAAAAAGAGTAGGTTCAGCCGTCAGGAAGACCCTGTAGAAAGCCGGAGGATAGGCGATGACTGGGGTGAGCTGAACACCGCAAAGCATCGCAACACCTGGGATACAGAAGGCGAAGGCGATCGCGAGTCTGGCATAGCGGGCGCAAAGCAGGGCTTCTTTGACTTTATTGGCATTGGCAATTCGCCTGATCGCTCATCTAGCCGCTCAGGAACTGCCAGAGCCAGCGATCGCGACATCGATGACCTAGACAGCGGCTGGGAGAACTATGAAGGCTACGAAAACAGCGCGCCGCCCTCAGCCGCTATAGGCAAGCGAGTATACAGTGATGGGCTTTACGGCGACGACATTGGCCCCAATGGCCCTTATGAAGACGAAGGCTATGAAAATGAAGGCTATGAAGATGACAGCGTTTATGAGGCAGACTATCGAGTCATTGAGCCGCCCTCTCAGTCGTTAGACGATAGCGAAGAGGAGTATTAGTTTTAACCATCGGTTTCAGCAGCCATCGGGTTTAGAACGTTAGCCTTAAAATATTGAGCTTCGGCGTTGCCATATTGGTAACCGAACCTCCTACCCAGTCATTCGTCGCTATCCTGTTATGGCGTCTATGTAACTCCACCATGGCAATGCCAGCTACACGCTCCCTTCAAAAACGCTATACCGCTGGTAGCTGTGTACTCAATGTAGAATGGCAGCTATCGGCTTTGTCGCAGTGGTATTCAAAGCCGGTTGCGCAGGATTTACGGTTTGAGCTGTGGATGAATAGCGATCAGGGCGGCGCGTCAGCAGTGGGCTCAGTGCTAGTGGCCGAGGGCGATCGCGCCGCGTTTCAAGAAATTGCTCAATACACATCGCAAAATGTTCGCAAGCTTTTGGCGATCGCCCACATCAATAGCACTGACCGTTCAACTTTGCTTCAGTCGCCCCAACGGCCACCCAGCTTGCAGCTCACGCACCCCCTCGGCTACCTACAGCTTTGCGATCTCAACTCAGTTCTGCATCAATGCGAGCAAGCCACAGCGGCCCTCCCCACGACGCTCTCAACTACGCTCAGCGTCGAACCCAGCGCACCAAGAGCTGATAACGTTATTCCCTTCACCACCCTTCGCCGCTCTATTCGTCATAAACCTATGGCATGGGCCAGCTCAGCCGCTGCCGCCCTGCTTGCCGTCGGCTTAACTACAGCCCTATGGCCCAGCTATCAAACTAGATCAGAACTCAGCGCTACAGCAGACCGGGAGCCTAACCCTTCAAAAGTTGACCAGGCGCGCTCGGTACCTAATACGGATATCTCTAACCCCACTTCAAATGCTGGTACCGAGGCAAAGCCCAATTCTGCGGCTGATTCTATGTCCCCTAGCGCGCCGCCCCCTAGTGCTCCGTCCTCTAGTGCTCCATCCTCTACTTCATCCCCCACTTCATCAGACTTACTCAGAAATTCTAAGCTAGCGGACAGGCGGCCCAGTACAAACGCAACAGCTACAGCCGAACAGCCGCAAAACGCCGCAGTCTCTCCTGAAGCAGATGCCCTGCCACCAGCACCTTCTAGACCTACTCCTAAACCTAGCAGTGACGCTCCGGCTGACACTCCGCAGCCTGCCCAAGAATTTAGTACGGCAGGCCGCACTGGTACCCGTACACCTAGTTCGGCTCTCGAAGCCGCTCCGCCGCCTGCTGCCGAAAGAACTGCCGAAAGCGGTTTGAGGACAGCTCCCAGAACAAATACAGCTACCAACGATGCCGCAAGCACTACAACAGAGTCCGCTGAGGCACCCTCAACAGCAGATCGGGCAACAGCGGCGCGGGCTGGATCTCAGCCAGAAGCGACCACTATCGCTCAGGTACAGCGCTACTTTCAAACAAAGTGGCAGGAAAGCGATGTAGAACTATCAGCGCCGTTAAGTTACAACCTTCAGCTCTCTGAAAAAGGTGAAGTGGTCGGCTTTACCGCCTTGAGTAGCGCGGCTGAGGCGTACCGCGATCGCCTACTACCCGAAAATAGGCCCCAAGACAGGCCTCTCATATTTTCTGCAGATAGCTCAATAGATAGCTCAATTACTCAGGCTGGCGCTGGCCTTATACTGCGTGTCGATATCCTGCTAAACGGACAGGTTCAGGTTTATAAGATCTAGGCTTTTATGGGTTAGACTTTGCGGCCTTTCGCTTAGCCTTGAGCCTTCGCTTTTGCACGGCGGCTACGGCTTTGTCTGCTGGGAAGCCAATCACAGGAATGACCTGATGCTGGCGATCGCACTCTAGCTGACGCAGCTCGGTATAGTCCACCTTATGAATGCAGTCCACCGGGCAGGTATCCATCGCCTCTTGAATCAGCGCCTCCGAGTCACCCTGCTGGCGAACGACCCGCGCCCGACCGTAGTCAGGCTCAATATAAAACGTGTTGCGAGCCACATGAGCACAGTGAGTACAGCCAATGCACTTCATCTCATCGACATATACACCCGTTTGCCGAAAGCGTCCGCCTAGTTCCGGCTCCAGACCCGTCCGCGCCTGTGAACCTCTGAGCACGCCACCCAGCTCAGGCTCTAAACCAGAACGATGATCAGAGCGGTTGTCTGGGGAGCCCATCTTCTCAGCCATTCGCATACAGCCCAAAAACTTTCAAAAAAACTTATAAACAAGAGGCCTCAGCTATCAACAGCCAAGGCCTTTGTATTGGATATAACCCATCGCGAGCTAAGCACCCCAGCGCTGAAGCACCAGGCGAATAGAACCATCCTTGTTATCGACTTGCTCAGCCACCTGAAAGCCTTGGCCGACCGACTCATTCAGCACCGTATGATAGGCGTAGCGCTGCGTTACCTTGTTCAAAAAGCCATCGACCGAAAGCGGCTGCTGCCAGTATTGCAAATCAGCCACCAGTTCATAATCACCAGTCTCGCCATTGCGCTTGAAGCCCAGGTCGTAGCCGTTGTCCTGCTCGATCACAACTTCAGCCGTTTCAGTTTTACCCTGGTAGCCCCGAACCGTCTTAGGGCCTGCTTCCCAGCGTACGCCTGCATCGTTTAGCGCCTGCTGCAAAGAAGAGATATTGCGAAGCTTAGTTTTTATTTGACTAAAGTGAGACATTCTCTAAACCTGTGCTAAGTGAGCAAAACAATTAACTGGAGCAAAAACAATTTGGACTGAAAGCAAAATTGAAGGTGCTAGAAAAAGGAGTTACCAGCTACTGCTAGTGACGCCATCGTGCGAAACCTGTGCATGGGCGACCGATACGTTGCTAGAGACAACGACCGGCTGAGCATAGTATTCAGAAGACGTTTCCTGAGCCATCACCTCGCCTAGCTGTGCTTCTATAGCGGCTGTTACCTCCGCACAAGAAGCCCCCACAATGCCGGTCACCATTTCTTTGACGCGACCGTCGGGGTAAATTACAAACTCAAGCGTTTCCATAAGGCAACCGTTGAAAGCGAATATTCGCCAGCTAAGAAAGCAGGCAAAAATGAACTTTTTCGCACGGGCTCACACCCAGCAATAATTCTTCTTATCGTAGTCAATATCACTGAAATAAACTAGTTATAACGCTGCAAAACTTCACAATTGTTAGCAACATGTGAGAGTGACTAATCCTTTTATATATGTTAAGTGTCCCTTAACATAACAGGTGAGTCAAGCGACTCAAGGCAACCATAATGATGAGATTCAGCTCTTTCGGGAGAGTGAATGTTAGGCGCAAAGGCTGAAAGGCAACTGTTGAAAGGTAACAAACGATATGGCATCACCTTATTTTGAGTTCGAGCAAGATTTTGTCGGTTCTTTACGCTGTATTCCAATGGGCGTTCGCCATAGCCTTGATACCTGCGGCGTTAAGCTTAAGCTAGAGCACTGGAACAAGCTCACCCCAGCCGAGCGGTTAGCGCTGGTAGAGCGGCCCTGTGACACGCCTGAGGCCGCTCGCACTTATCAGGCGCAGTTGCAGACACTCATTACCGAACGCAGCGGTGCGCCTGCTAAAACTTTGGAGGTGCCTTCAGCGCCGCCGTGGAAAAACCTTTCAGCGATTCCAGAGCAGGTGATTGATAAGTTTCAAACCCAGGCAGTACCCCTGTCCGTAGAACAATGGGCGTCGCTCAGCGAACTTCAGCGGTTTGCGCTGATCAAACTCAGCCGCCCCAGCCATGAGAACAGCAACTTTATGCCTGCCGTTCGAGAGTTTGGCCTGGTTTAAGTCAGACTAGCTAATGGGAAGGATTGGCGGCGGGGCAACGGTTACCGGCAAAATAGCGTCATGCTTCCCAGCTATACTTCTTTTACTGCTTCACGTCAGAGCTGAGTTGAATCAATGACAGGATCTAGCCCCAAACCCTCTCCTAACTCGACTCCTAGACCGCCTCGCAGCGTTCAGCGTCGCCGAGCCAATCGGCCTATGCTCCCCTGGATGACAGTAGGCGCTTTGTTTGTGATTTATGTTTTAATCGGGCTGCTGCTGTCGGTGCCTGCTCCACCCTTTTGGATTTGGATACCGGCGGTCGTAGGGACGGTGCTGCTGATTTTGGGGCTGAATCGTCCGATGGCGGTTAGCTCAGTAGCTGGCAAATCGGTTGGCAAATCGACCGACCGGGTTGGGCTGCTGACCTACGTGGGGGCTTTGCTGCTGGTGGTGGCGCTGGCGATCGCAGCTAACTACATCGGTGGCGGCCAAAGCTTCGACAACATTCGCTTTTTTGTGGCAATTTTCGGACTGGCGGTGCTAACGCTGCTATCGATAGCCTTAACAGCCGCAGCAGCCATCATCAGCGCCCAAACAGGCGCTAGCCTCATGCAAACGATGAACTACAAGCGCAGCATGACCATTTTAATGAGCGCTTGCTTCGGCGGTATCTTTATCGGCGGGCTAGCAGGCTTTTTGACTGTGGCACTTTGACATTTTTGATTTATGTACGCTATTGACTTTGGAACCAGTAATACGGTTGTCACTCGCTGGAATGCGGCTACCCAGCAGCCTGAAACGCTTTTACTACCCGGCCTGTCTGCTCAGATGAAGGGAAATCCGCCGCTGGTGCCAAGCTTACTTTATGTAGAGAAAGCCTCGGCAGATGCAGCGCAGGCGCAGGCGATCGCAGGTCAGGCGGTGCGCGATCACGGCTTAGATCTCACCAGCGACCCTCGATTTTTTCGTAACTTCAAGCGCGGCATCGGCACGCCTATGCAGGGGTTCATCCCAGAGCTAGATGGGCAAACCCTCTCCTTTGAGCAAGTGGGTAGCTGCTTTTTGCATCAGGTCATTAGCCAGCTTAAGGCTCAAGACCCTGAGCTAGATGCCTTAGTTTTTACGGTGCCAGTAGATAGCTTCGAGGCCTATCGCCTGTGGCTCACAGAGGTTTGCCAGTCGCTGGATATCGCGCAGGTGAGACTGCTAGATGAACCTACAGCAGCGGCTTTGGGCTATCAGCTCAATCCAGACCAGCGGACGCTGCTGGTAATAGATTTTGGCGGGGGGACGCTCGATTTTTCGCTCGTGCAGCTCGCGAACCTGTCAGCTAAACCCATGGGCTTTTTGCTGAAATGGGGACAAAAATCGCTTCAAAGTGCTCAATCTAGTCGTCAGCAGAGCAGAAGCTTGAAAGTCGTTGCTAAGGCTGGAGAAAACCTTGGAGGTGCTGATATTGATCGCTGGCTAGCAGAGCATTTTGCTCAGACCCAGGGCTTGCCGATCACGGCTGTGACGCTGCGGCTAGTAGAAAAGCTAAAGATTACGCTTTCTAATCAGCAATCGGCATCAGAGGCCTACTTTGATGAGGAGACGTTAGATAGCTACGACTTAGCTTTAGACCGCGATAAATTCAATCAAATTCTTGAAGAGCGAGGTTTTTTTGAAAGGCTAGACAGCCGTTTGGAGCAGGTTCTACAGCAGGGACAGCGGCAAAACGTCAGTGAGCAAACCATTGACGCTGTGCTCTTAGTCGGCGGCAGCGCCCAAATTCCAGCCGTGCAAGACTGGGCCGCTCGTCACTTTGCCCCAGAGAAAGTTAAGGGCGATCGCCCCTTCGAAGCCGTTGCGCAAGGCGCGCTCAGCCTGCACAATACTCAGCTACAGGACTTTTTGTACCACGGCTACGGTATCCGTTACTGGGATCGCCGCAGCAACGCTCACGCCTGGCATCCCATTGTTCCACAGGGGCAGGCTTACCCCACCACAGAGCCTATAGAACTTTTTTTGGGTGCCTCTAGCGAAAAACAGCCCAGCATTGAGCTAGTTTTAGGCGAGATGGGTGAAACGCCAGCCAGCACCGAAGTTTATTTCGAGGGCGATCAGCTAGTTACCCGACGGGCGGGCAGCAGCAGCAGTGCCCCAGTCAAAGCCCTTAACGATCGGGAAGGGGCTCGCACGATCGCTAGGCTCACACCCCCAGGGTTTCCAGGGAGCGATCGCATCCGCATTTTCCTCAGCATAGACGCCGAGCGATTTCTGCGCATAACGGTAGAAGACCTGCTCACTACTAATACGCTGATGAACGATCAGATTGTCGTACAGCTTCAGTAATTCTGACGCTACATTAAGGCGCTGGCTCTCTAAAGGGATCTTCGGCTTTCTCTTTCTCAGGATTAACAAGCTCGTTGAGTACGTCCTGACTAGCCTTGCTGCTACTGGCTTCTAAGCGCATGACAATGAACGCCTGAGTTGCAATCAGCACCACCAAAAACAAAATGCCAGAGACCACAAAGCTCATGCGCTTGGAAGAAATGCTCTGACCCAGTGCATATAGCGCAAACGCAAATATCGCCGAGACGAATATCTTAGAAACCAGCACCATCGTCAAGGCCGACCAGCACAGGGCGACCAAAATTGCAGTGAAGTAAAACGCCAGCAGCATAAGATGGAAGCGCTTGGCATAAACTGCCTGCGTACTGAGTTTAGAGCGCGCAAACGGTAGCGCTACTGGATTGCTCACCGTACTGAGAGCATCGATCAATAAGCAGAGCAAAGCAGGTAACGCACAGGCTACCATAATGAGCCATTGAGGCGGAACAAACAAAGCTCGCTCTAAGTTAGCAGGCGCGACAACCGCCCTGATAGTGCCGCTGAACAGCAGTCCGACCAACAGCGATATAAAAATCAGGAAAAAATCGATACCCAAAGACTGCCAGACAACAGAATCCATCTTTCTGTGTGGATCTCTGGGCGGCACCGCAGACGAATCAAAAGTTGAGACCGGCTCAGCAGATATATCGACGGTATGGGGAGAAGGATGTCTCATAGATAATGGGCGCTTAATTGCAAATGTGCGGCCAATGTTATTGACCGTACTATAAAAGAGTAAAGTTATCGCAGGCTGCTGGTTTGCCGTTTGTTATCAACAACGACCCTGCTGCCAGAAGGCGTCTTTTGAAGGCAATTTTTTGAAGGCAGGTTTTTTGAAGGTAGATGCAGTTAGCCGCCTCTGGCCATAGCCTCTGGCCATAGTTAGACCGGTTACAGCTCCAATAATTGAAAACAGGACTGATTGAAAATATGGCGATCACCTTGACTACTCTACAAATATCAACTTCTAGGTGGAGTTGTCAGGATAGAACGCTAAGTTCACAAAGAATATACGATTTTCGAAGCAGAAACACGATGCTCTTTGTCTTACATTAACAACTCAGGCAATAAGCTGTACTGTGCTTGCTGTAACGGGTCAATACTTTTACGGAGATTTCAACCACGGCATACCGCAAAGTTTCAGACGGCCGCTCCTAAGGAATATCTGTATTGAGCCATCGTCTTCTAAACTACGGTCTTCTTTGCATTTCCTTGCTACCTGTCTAGCGACCTATCTGTCAAAATCTATTTACTACCCTGGAGAGCGCCTGTGAGCCCGACTTATACATCTTCCAAGCCATCAGCAACCTCTGGCAACGATGGTGTACTTTCAGGTGACCCGTGGGCAACACCTTCAGAGAATGGATTCAGTATGAAGCATACAGAAGGCGCAGCTAAAGACGATTGGGCGATTGAAGATAGCGAAGAACTCTACCGCATACAAGGCTGGGGTGAGCCGTACTTTTCGATTAATGCGGCAGGGAATATTACCGTGTCTCCACAGGGCGATCGCGGTGGCTCGTTAGACTTGCACAAGCTCGTAAAAGGTCTGAAGCAGCGCGACTTTCAGCTACCTATGCTGATTCGCTTCTCAGAGATTTTAGAAGATCGGCTGGAGCGACTGAACGCTTGCTTTGCGCGCGCGATCGCCCGATACAGCTACGAAGGCATCTATCAAGGCGTTTTCCCAGTCAAATGCAACCAGCAGCGCCACATCGTTGAAGATCTGGTGCGCTTTGGCAGACCCTATCAGTTTGGCTTGGAGGCCGGTACGAAGCCTGAGCTGATGATTGCGATGGCAAGTTTGGATACACCGGGCTCGCTGATTATCTGTAATGGCTACAAGGATGATTCCTATATTGAGACGGCCATGCTGGGTCAGCGATTAGGGCAAAAAACCATCATTGTGCTGGAGCAGGTAGAGGAAGTGGATGTGGCGATCGCCGTGAGCCAGCGCTTAGGCATTCAACCCGTCCTCGGCGTCCGTGCCAAGCTCGCTGCCAAAGGATCGGGCCGTTGGGGGGAAAGTGCGGGCGATCGCGCTAAATTTGGCCTCAGCATTCCTGAAATTATCACCGTCGTCGAAAAGCTAGCGGCTGCAAATATGCTTTCAAGCCTCCAGCTTTTGCACTTCCACATTGGCTCGCAGGTCTCTGCCATCAGCGTGATTAAAGACGCCCTGCGCGAAGCCTGCCAAATTTATGTAGAGCTGGTAAAACTCGGCGCACCGATGGGCTACTTGGATGTAGGCGGTGGCCTCGGCGTAGACTATGACGGATCTAAAACCAGCTCCCAGGGCTCTAAAAACTACAGCATTCAAAATTACGCTAATGATGTAGTCGCTGAGGTGAAGGATGCCTGTAGCGCCGGGGAGATTGTGATGCCGATAATTGTGAGTGAGAGCGGGCGGGCGATCGCCTCCCACCAGTCCGTCCTCATCTTCGACATTCTTGGCACCAGCGAAGCCAGCTACAGCGAACCCAAGCCCTACGAAGATGGTGAGCACCGCCTTGTGCGCGAGCTATGGGAGGTATACAGCTCTTTGAATGCAGAAAACTACCAGGAAGCCTTCAACGACGCCGTTCAGTTCAAGCAAGAAGCTGCCAGCCTATTCAGCTTTAGCTACCTGCGCTTAGCCGAACGCGCTCGCGTAGAGCGACTGTACTGGGCCTGCTGCGCCAAAATCGTCGCCCTGCTGCGCCATGAAGACTACGTGCCCGAAGAGCTAGAGCACCTCGAAAAAAGCATGGCCTCCATCTATTACGCCAACATGTCTCTGTTTCAATCAGCGTTAGATAGCTGGGCGATTGAGCAGCTTTTCCCCATCCTGCCCATTCATCGCCTTAACGAAGAGCCTACCCGACGTGCTACCCTTGCCGACCTCACCTGCGACAGCGACGGCAAAATCGCTCGCTTCATCGGCCCCAAAGGAACAAAAGACGTGCTGGAGCTACATCCATTAAAAGCTGGCGAGTCCTATTATTTAGGCATGTTCTTAGTTGGCGCATACCAAGAGACTCTGGGTAATCTGCACAACCTTTTTGGCGACACTAATACCGTGCATATTCGTCTGGCTTCAAAAGCAACCTCAAAGCAGGGCTACACCATTGAGCATGTCGTACGCGGCAACACTACTGACGAAGTGCTCAAGCAGGTACAGTACGACCCAGAAGATATGATTGAACAAATTCGCCTGCGTTCTGAGCTGGCCCTGCAAAAGGGCCAAATCACCATTGAAGAAGCCCGCAAGCTCATGGCCAACTATAAAGCTGGAATGGATTGCTACACCTACTTAGCTGAGTCTTAAGTTCTCAAAAGAATACAGAGGAGGATACAAATAAATAGCATTCTTCGCTAAGAAAATTTCTAAATGAGGCTTATTTTGCTGACTTAGTGGCAATGATGATCCCACTAGCCCAACTCAGTTTTGTCAGCAACAGATCCTGCCTACTTTCTAAGTCTG
>PPFU01035757.1_pt1 | contig 14489 bp, 8 predicted proteins | sample 1535991 | NCBI WGS metagenome assembly PPFU01 (sample SAMN04901290, study PRJNA319586) | Hypolithon metagenome, whole genome shotgun sequencing project. | isolation source: Antarctic Hypolithon | place: Antarctica: Miers Valley | collected 2014
TCCGCCATGCGCTGCGCGCGCTCCGCCGCGCGCCAGTGCTCGCCCTGACGATGATCGCGATGCTGGCGCTGGGGATCGGCGCCAGTGCATCCGTATTCGCGGTGGTCGACGGCGTGCTGCTCCGGCCGCTCGCCTATCCCGCGAGCGACGAGCTGATCACGCTGGCCTCGACCGACCTGAGCGGTGCCGATCAGATCCCCATGTCGATGCTCGACGCGGAGGACCTACGCGCCGGCAGCAGTACCATCGTCGCCCTCACCTTCGCGCGGGGCGACGTGATCACCGTGCGTGGCGAGGAGGCCTCGGAGAACAGGCTGACGGCGTTCGTCGGTGGCGACTTCTTCCGGACCATCCGCGTCCGCCCGGCGCTCGGGCGGCCGTTCACGCCAGACGAGACTGCCGGCCGGGGCGAGCCCGTCACGGTGATCTCGCACGCTCTCTGGCAGAGTCGGTACGCTGGCGACTCGTCGGTTCTCGGCACGGTGCTCAGCGGCGAGCAGGGTAGCTACACGATCGTCGGCGTGATGCCACCCGGCGTGGCATGGCCGGTGTGGGCCGAGATGTGGTCACCGCTCGCGCCGTTCGCCTCGCGCGATGAGCGTTCGCAACAACGGAGCTTCCGTGTCGATGCCGCCGTGCTCGCGCGCCTGGCGCCCGGCACGACGCCTGACGCGGCGCAGCGTGAGCTTGATGGACTCTCGGCCCGTATCGCCGCCGACCATCCGACGTCGAATGCGGGAATCGGCGCGCGCGTACGCCTACTGCGTGATCAGGTGACCGGCGACGTGGCGCGCCCGCTCCTGCTGCTGCTCACCGCGGTCGCGCTGCTCTTTCTGGTGGCCTGCACGAACGTGGCGAATCTCATGCTGCTGCGTACGTTGCGCCGGCATCGCGAGCTGGCGGTCCGCTCGGCGTTAGGTGCGGGTCGCGGGCGGATCGTGAGGCAGCTCGCGACGGAGGCGTTGCTCGTTGCCGGAGTTGGTGGCGGGCTTGGCTTACTCGCCGCGCCCGCCGCAACGCGTGTGTTGCTCACGCTGGCACCGGCGACGTTGCCGCGCGCCGCCGAGGTCGCGGTCGACGGTCGCACGCTGCTCGTGGCGATGGCACTCACGCTGCTTGTGGTGCTTACGGCCGGCGTGCTCCCTGCCCTGCGTACCCGCACGCCGGCAAGCACAGCGCTCCGCTCGGGCGCCCGCGGCGCGACCGGCGGCCCGCGTGATGGGCAGCTCCAGGGTGCCCTCGTCGTCGGTCAGATCGCGCTCAGCCTCACGCTGCTCGCCGGCGCCACGCTCGTTGGACGCAGCCTGGTGACGGCCATGCGGGTGGATGTCGGCTTCGATGCCGATCTCCTGCTCACCGTGCGGCTTCAACCACCGTTAGCGCGCTACGATTCCGAAGCGAAGCTGCTCGCGCTCTACGAGGCGGTGCGCGCGAGGGCGGCAACGATTCCCGGGGTCGAGGCGGCGGCGTTCGTCAACCACCTCGCGCTCACCGGGAGCGGCGTGGTCACGCCCGTCGATGTGGACGGCGTGCCGGCGGCCTCCGACGCTCCACGTCAGGCTGTGTACCGCCTGGCGGGCGACGGCTACTTCTCGACGATCGGTCAGCGCCTCACGCGCGGCCGCGAGCTGCGCGCCACCGATCAGTACTCTGACGCGGCCGTCGCGGTGCTGAACGAGACCGCGGCCACAGAGTACTTCGGCGGTGCCGATCCGATCGGCCGTCCCGTGACCGTGTACAAGCAGATCGGAACGCGCGACGACTTCAACGAACCCGTCCGCGCCACCGTCGTGGGAGTCGTCGCCGACGTGGCGACATGGGGGCCGGGGCAGGATGTGCCAGCGGAGATTTACCTGCCGATGCCGATCAATACCTGGGTGAACGCCTATGTAATAGTGCGTGCAAGCGGCTCCCCGGAGACGCTCACCGCGGCACTGCGACAGGTCGTGAGCGGCGTGGATCCCGCGCTGTTCGCGGAGATTCGCACCGGCAGCGAACTGCGCGGAGCGACGGTTGCGGATCGGCGGTTTGGTTCCCTGCTGCTCGGCACGTTTGCGGGAACCGCGCTGCTGCTCACCGTGGCCGGCGTCTTCGCGGTGACCGCAGCGACGGTCTCACAGCGAACGCGCGAGATCGGCGTGCGGGTCGCGCTTGGCTCCTCGCGGTGGCAACTGCTCGCGCCCTTCGTTCGCCGCGGGCTCCTCCACGCGGCGCTCGGCGTCGCCGCAGGGGTAGCACTGGCCCTGGCACTGGCGCGCTGGCTGGGCGGCGCCATCTTCGGAGTGGCCGCACTCGACGTCGCCAGCTACGCCCTGGCCGCGCTCGGTATCGGAGCGATCGTCCTGTTCGCCACGCTGGTTCCGGCGACTCGTGCCCTCAGCGTGCAGCCCACCGAAGCTCTCCGCGCCGATTGATCGATCACTGGCCGAGCGTCCGCCCTGAACGCCCGGTTTGCATTCGTGTATCACCCGAGGTCCGCCATGTCCTGGTTCCGCTCCCGGCCGCTCGCCGTCCCTGCCATCGCCATCCCGCCTGACGACCTCGCCGTCGCCGGCCCATTGATCTCGCTCCAGAACGTCGAGAAGTGCTACGTCACGCCCGCGGGTCGCTCCTACGTGCTGCGGCAGATCACGCTCGATATCCAACCCGGCGAGTTCGTGACCATCATGGGCCCGTCCGGCGCGGGCAAGAGCACGCTGCTCGCGATGCTCGGTATGTTCGACAGCGAATGGGAGGGCGACTACTGGTTTCAGGGCACCCCGGTGCATCGCCTCGCACAGAAGGATCGGATCGCGCTGAACAAGCGGTCGATCGGCTTCGTCTTCCAGCAGTATCACCTGCTCGACGATCTGACCGTCGCCGAGAACCTCGACGTGCCCCTCTCCTATCGCGACGTGAAGCGCACAGAGCGTCAGGCGATCGTCGCCGACCTGCTCGACCGATTCCACATTGTCGGGAAGAAGGATCTCTTTCCACGCCAGCTCTCCGGCGGCCAGCAGCAGCTCGTGGGCATCGCCCGCGCGGTAGTTGCCAGCCCGGCCTTGATCCTCGCCGACGAACCCACGGGGAATCTCCACTCGGCGCAGGCGCGCGAGATCATGGAGCTGTTCACGAAGCTCAATGAGCAGGGGACGACAATCATTCAGGTCACGCATTCGGAAGAGAACGCGTCGTTCGGCGACCGGATCGTGCAGTTGCACGATGGATGGGTTGTGTCGGACGAGGCGGTCGCGTGAGTGCCGACGTGGGCCGCGGACCTACGCTTGGCCGTTCGGCAGGCCCGGCGTCCACCAGGTGTGAGCCTCATCGCGGCCGCCGTGCTCGCCGTCGGCGCATGCAGCCGTCGACGCGCTAGAGTTTACGGATGACATCGCGATCGGCGCGCTCGTCTTCGTCTAGTTTCGGCACCGACGGCGCAGCCGCCTGCAACCTGGCACCGGCGGCGCAGCCGCCTGCAACCTGACACCGGCGGCGGATCCGCCCCCCCCATTGTCCGATACCCCCCGCCCCCGCATCCTGATTGCCGATGACCAGGACGATGTCCTCGAAGCGTTGCGCCTGCTCCTCAAGGGAGAGCGCTACGACGTCGAGGCCGCGCGGTCACCGGCCGGGATCCTCGCCGCGCTGGAGGACACCGAGTTCGACGCGGTGGTGATGGACCTCAATTATGCGCGCGACACGACCTCGGGGCGTGAGGGGCTCGACCTGCTGGCGCGGCTGCAGGCGATGGACGCGTCGCTCCCCGTGGCGGTCATGACCGCGTGGGGCTCGATCGACGGCGCGGTCGAGGCGATCAAGCGTGGTGGGTACGACTACATCGAGAAGCCGTGGGATAATGCGCGGCTGCTGACCACGCTCCGCAACATGATCCAGCTGTCACGCGCCGTTCGGCGCGGGCAACGGCTGGAGCGGGAGAACGTCACGCTCCGCGGTGGGGATCGTGCCGACGTGCCGCTGATCATCGCCGAGTCGCCGCGGATGCATCCCGTGCTTGGACTCATGGAGCGCATCGCGCCGTCGGTTGCCAATGTGCTCATCACCGGCGAGCATGGAACGGGGAAGGAGCTCGTCGCGCTCTGGCTGCATGCGATGTCTCCGCGCGCACCCAAGCCGTTCGTCGCCGTGAACATGGGCGGGCTGTCCGAAGGGGTGTTCGAGAGCGAGCTGTTCGGACATGTGAAGGGGGCATTCACTGACGCGAAAACCGATCGCGTCGGCCGCTTCGAACTGGCCGATCAGGGCACCATCTTTCTCGACGAGATCGGCAACATCCCGTTGGGACAACAGTCGAAGCTGCTGCGCGTATTGCAGACCGGGGAGCTGGAGCGCGTCGGTTCCTCGCGCACGCGGCGCATCGACGTGCGGGTGCTCAGCGCGACGAACGCCGATCTGCGCGAGGAGATCGGCGGCGGACGGTTTCGCGAGGATCTCCTCTTCCGCCTCAATACCATCGAAGTTCACCTCCCTGCCTTACGTGAGCGGCGGGAGGACATCGTGCCGCTGGCTCAGCACTTCCTGGAGCGGCATGCGCGCCGCTATCGCCGGCCGGTCAACCGATTCGACCACGGTGCACTGCAGGCGATGCAGGCACACGCATGGCCGGGCAATATCCGCGAACTCGGGCACAGCATCGAACGCGCGGTGCTGCTCGCCGCCGACGACACGATTCGGGTCGGGGATCTCGCACTCCGCGCGCCTGACGCCGCCGGTGGTCGCCTCGACGACATGACGCTCGAGGAAGTGGAACGGGTGATGATCCGGAAGGCGCTGCAGCGTCACGATGGGAACGTCAGCCACGCCGCGCGAGCGCTCGGCCTGAGCCGGAGCGCGCTCTATCGCCGACTCGGCGAACAGGGCTCCTAGATGCGCCGCCGCGACGAAGTGCGATGTTCCGCGCCGTGACGGAACGCCGCGGGCGCCGGTGGATGCCCCACGAGGTACGAATTCTCGTCACCGTCCTGGCAACCATCGCCCCTGCCCTGCTCGCCATCGGCGTGCTGGTCGCGATCGGCGACCATTCCAGTCGCGTGCGGTGGACCATCGGACTGCTCGTCGCCGTCCCGCTCGTCGTCGGAATGGTGGTGCTCTACGAACGTATTACGCGGCCGTGGCAGACACTGGCCAACATGCTGAAGGCGCTGCGTGAGGGCGACTACTCGCTGCGTGCCCGCGCGTCAGGCGCCGATGCGCTCGGGCTGGCCTACTACGAGGCCAACCTGCTCGGCGAGATGCTGCGCGTGCAGCGGCTGGGGGCGGTCGAGGCGGAGGCACTCCTCCGGTCCGTGATGGAGGAGATCGACGTCGCCGTCTTCGCGTTCGACGAGCGCGGTCGGCTGGTGCTCGTCAATCGGTCGGGCGAACGTCTCCTCGGCGAGCCGTCGGCGCGCCTGCTCGGCCGATCCGCGTCGGAGGTTGGCCTCGCCGATGGGCTGCGCGACGATCGACCGCGTGTGGCGGAGCTGGCCTTCCCCGGCGGGCAGGGGCGGTGGGAGATGCGACTCCATCCGTTTCGGCAGGATGGCCGCCCGCACACGCTCCTCGTTGCGGCTGATGTGTCTACCGCGCTGCGCGAGGAGGAACTCCTTGCCTGGCAGCGTCTCGTTCGCGTCGTCAGTCACGAGATCAACAACTCGCTCACCCCGATCAAGTCGATCGCGTGTAGCCTGCAGACCATTCTCGCGCGCGAGCCGCGCGAGCCAGACGCGGACGAGGATCTGGACCGCGGACTCGCGATCATCGCGGGCCGCGCCGAGGCGCTCAGCCGGTTCATGTCGTCATACGCGCGGCTAGCGAAGCTCCCGCCGCCCACGGTCGAGGAGGTGGACGTGTCGCGGTGGGTGCAGCGCGTCGCCGCGCTCGACACGCGCCTTCCGGTCGTGGTCGAGGAAGGACCCCGCGTGCATATCAGAGCGGATGGCGACCAGCTGGACCAGTTGTTGATCAACCTCGTGCGCAACGCCGTCGATGCGTCGCTGGAAACCGGCGGCGGCGTGCGGCTGCGCTGGGCCGAACGGGACGATCACGTGCTGATCTTCTGCGAGGACAACGGTGTCGGCCTCCCGCCGTCGGCCAATCTCTTCGTTCCGTTCTTCACTACCAAGCGGGGTGGGTCGGGGATCGGGCTCGTGCTCTGCCGGCAGATCGCCGAGAATCACGGCGGATCGGTAACGCTCCGCAACCGGGACGATGCGCCCGGCTGTGTCGCTACCGTTCAGCTCCCTCGGCTTGCAGCACCGGTCGCTCGGCGCCATGTGCTGGCCGGGAGCTCCTGACGGCGGCGGCGTTGCGGAACCCGGGGGCCAACCCTCACCTTCCACACACGTCGCCCTCCACACTCCGTGGACTCCGACGCCCGCTTCACATGCAGGAGGAGTGTCGATGACCATTCGCGCCCGCCTCGCGCCGGCTCTGGCCGGCCTCCTTGTCGCCGTGGCCACGACAGCCGGGGTGGTCCAGGCACAGTCGCAGCCCGAACAGCAGCCGCCGACAGCGCCGAGCGACAGACTGCAGCTCACCGATTATCTGAATTGGGAGGATGTGCAGGATCCGCGCATCTCTCCCGATGGCCGGCAAATCGTGTTCACCCGCCGCTGGGTGGACAAGCAGAACGACCGCTGGTCATCTGCGGTCTGGATCATGGACGCCGACGGATCGCGCCAGCGCTTTCTGCTCGAGGGGTCGACGCCGCGATGGTCGCCTGACGGGACACGAATCGCCTACACCTCGTCAGGCGAGCCAGATGGCACGCAGATCTTCGTGAAGTGGGTCGATGATCCGGCGCCGGCGACCCAGCTGACGCGGGTGGCGAAGTCGCCGTCGAACCTGACCTGGTCGCCTGACGGGAAGACGCTGGCCTTCTCGATGCTCGTACCAGAGAAACCCGACTGGGCGGTGCCGCTCCCCGCCGCGCCGGAGGGTGCGAAATGGACAGCGCCGCCGCGCGTCATCACGACGCTGCAATACCGGCGAGATCGGCAGGGGTTCAATGAGGATGGCTACCGGCACCTCTTCGTGCTCGATGCCGCGGGCGGAACGCCGCGTCAGGTGACGAGTGGCAACTGGGATCATGGCGCGCCCGAGTGGACGCCTGATGGCCGGTCGTTGGTCTTCTCCGGACTTCGCGTGCCGGAGTCGGAGTACGCCTGGCGTGAGTCGGAGATCTACGCGGTGAATGTCGCGGACGGTGCCATCCGGCAGCTCACCCGGCGCACGGGCCCCGATGGCAACCCAATGGTGTCGCCGAACGGGCGCTTCATCGCCTACACGGGCTACGACTCGACAGGCGCGACGTGGCAGGACAGCCGCCTCTATGTGATGAACATCGACGGCACCAATCCCCGCGTGCTTACGGAGTCGCTCGACCGGTCGCCGTCGGGGCTGCAGTGGGCGTCGGACAACAGCGGCGTCTATTTCAGTGCGGACAACGAGGGCGCGCGTAATCTGCACTTCGTCTCGCTCGATGGACGGATGCGTCAGATCACCCGCGGCGATCACATGCTGTCGGTCAACGACATGCATCGCGGCGGTCTCGTCGTCGGAACGAGCAGCAGTCCGCAGGCACCCGGAGATGTGGTGACCTTCACGTTGCGCGATCCGAGCCCAAGGCAGCTCACCGATGTCAACGCCGACATCCTGGCGGGTAAGCGCCTCGCCTCCGTCGAGGAGATCTGGTATACGTCGGTGGACGGCATGCGGATTCAGGGGTGGATCGTCAAGCCGCCCGACTTCGATGCATCGCGCAAGTACCCGCTCATGCTGGACATTCACGGCGGCCCGCACGCGATGTACAACGTCGGGTTCAGCTTCGCGCGGCAGGATCATGCGGCGAACGGATATGTGGTGCTCTACACGAATCCGCGTGGGTCCACCGGCTATGGCAGCGAGTTCGGCAATGCGATCAAGAACGCATACCCGGGCAAGGACTTCGATGATCTCATGGCAGGCGTGGACTCGCTGATCGGCCGCGGGTACATCGACCAGAGCAACCTCTTCGTTCACGGCTGCTCGGGCGGCGGCGTGCTGACCTCGTGGATCGTCGGCCATACGGATCGATTCGCCGCCGCGTCGGCGAACTGCCCCGTGACGAACTGGCTGAGCTTCGTCGGGACGACGGACGGATCATCCTGGTACCACAACTTCGAGAAAATGCCGTGGGAGGATCCGACGGAGCACCTTCGCCGGTCACCGCTCATGTACGTCGGTAACGTCAAGACGCCCACGATGTTGATGACCGGCGTCAACGATCTGCGGACACCGATGCCGCAGACCGAGGAGTTCTACCAGGCGCTCAAGATGCGGAAGGTGCCCACCGCCATGGTACGCTTCAACGAGGAGTGGCACGGCACATCGTCCAAGCCATCGAACTTCCTCCGCACCCAAACGTACCTGCGCGCCTGGTTCGAAGAGCATGGTACGCAGAAGAAGAGCGCGGTGACGAACTAGGAGACAGAACGGCAGAAGGCAGAAGAACAGAAGAACAGAAGAACAGCAGAACAAGAGAACAGAACGACAGGGGACAGGTCGAGTGGGCATGCCGCCCATTCAACCTGTCCCCTGCTGCCTACCGCCCCTTCTGGCTTCTGTCTTCTCTCTTCTGTCTTCGGTCTCTACTTACCGCGGACCCATCAGCATGTCGCCACCGGCCGTGATCACGAACTCGGCACGACGGTTCTGCTGGTAGCACTCGTCCGTCGCTTCGGTGCACACCAGACGCTCCTCGCCGAAGGTCGTGATCTCGATGCGATTCTCGGCAATCCCGCGGTCGACCAACCACCGCTTGGTCGTTGCCGCACGACGCTGGCCAAGCGCGATGTTGTACTCGTCAGAACCGCGGGGATCCGTGTAGCCCTCGATCCGGATTCGCATGTTCGGATTCGCCCGGAAGATCGGCAGCTTCTGCTCGAGGATCGCCGCCGCATCGGGGCGAACTTCTTCGCGATCGAAGTCGAAGTAGATGCGCTGCTCCATCACCATGCGCGCGCGGTTGGCGGCATCGATGCTGTCCTGATTCACCATCGGAACCGGTGCTGGGGCCGGAGCGGGCGCCGGAGCGGGAGCGGGCGCCGGAGCCGGAACGAAGACCGGCGGCGGCGGCGCATCGCGACGTCCACCCAGCATCAGGCTGAGCCCTGCACGCGCACCGTAGTTCAGATCTTCCGAACTCGGGTGGTAGTCGGCCAGCCCTTCCACTCGGATCGCGATGTTCTGCGTCAGGCCGAGGCGCAGACCGACCAACCCGCTGGCACCGTCGCGCACCTCGTAGTCGTAATCACTCCGCACGTACCCGGCGCCGAGCAGGAAGGCGCTTCGGGCGCCCATCGGGATGTTGAACGTGCCACGAATGTAGATCGGCGTGTAGTTGTAATCGCCGGCCGGGACTGCGGTCGTGCCCGTCTCGCGCGTGACGCTCGTCTGCTCGATCTCACCTTCAATGGCGAAGGTGCGAAACAGGAATACCCCGAGTCGGCCGCCGAAGCCGATCTCGTTGTCGAATCCGACGCGGTCGTCGAACTGTGTATAGCGGCCGAAGCCGCCGATCTCGATCTGCCCCTGCCGCTGAGCGGTAGCTGGAGCGGAGACCGCTGCCACCGCGATCCCGGCGGCTAACAGACGTGAAAAGCGCATGTCTCTTCCTCTGAGGGTGTGGTGAACACTACTCTTTGCTGCTGTGCATCCGAATAGTGCGACCCGGTTCGCGGGCCGTTGGTAGTGTCACCTATGCATCCGGGATGCCACCACGCGATAACGGAACCGTGATCTGACCCGCAAGTGCTTGGCGAGCTGAGGCTTGTGTCACTCTCAGCACGCCCGTTCGACGGCTCGTGCACGGCACTAGTGGTGCACTTTCGGCCGTCCCGCGTCACCCTCGACGCCGACGGCAGTTCTGCTCCAGCAGTAGCACCAGTTCAGCCGAGTCTCCATGACCTTCGTGCCACCGCCCGACCCGCTGCCGTATGGTCCCGCAACGCAACTCGTGCGGCAGCTGCTCGTCGCACTCGCGGCGCGACCCACACGCGACTGGCTCGTGCTGGCGACGGATTTCCGGCGCCGATCAACGATGCGCGATGTCCAGGCGGCGGACCGTGCACTCGGCCACGCAATCCAACGCGCGGGGCTGGAGCCCGCCCGCGACGCCGTCGTGGGCCCGGTGCTGCAACTCGCGCACAACGTTGCGACCGCACCCGATGGCGCAGCGGCTGCCGCAGCACTCGATACGGAAGCGCTCGCCGAGGCAGCGCTCGCGGCGGTGCTTGCCGTTCTGGCCTCGCCAGTGCTGGACGCGTCCTTGACCGATGCGCTCTATGCCCACGTCGAGCCGATCGTCCCCCGAATTGCACTCGATCCGAGGCTGTGACCTCCCGCGTGCATCTGTGCGCCACGTCACCACCGCGGCAACCATGCTCTTGACGATGGCTGTCCCCGCGCCTTCTGGTGAATCGTGAGGGGAAGCGCCCCGCCGCGCGTTGCGCGGGCGCCACAGCAGGCACGATTTGGCACCCTCGCCGACCACCCAAACCGTTGCGCCGCATGGGTTACCGGAATCCCGCCGCGTGGCGCCCGGTTTGCACTGCAGCGCCCTGTCGGCGCAACGCGATGCGTTGCGCCTCACACCTACTCTCGCTCGCCTGCCATGCGTTCGGAACGTCGAGGTCTCACCGTACTCTCGCTCGTGATCATCCTCGTTGTCGTGGGTGTAATCGCGTTCTTCCTGCTGCGGAGCCGCGGTCCCGCCGATCCGTCGGCGTCGGCAGCCACGCCGGCGACGCCGCCCGCCGATGCCGCGCCGACCACCGCCTCGGCGGGCGGTGTGTTGACCGCCGTGCGCGAGCCGGCGCCGTCCCTCGCGGCCGGCACCGCCGACACCATCTCCGTCCGGCTGGCGAATGGCGCGGGCACGCCGATGATCGGGGTCCCGGTGGTCTTCACGGTCGAGTCGGGCGGGGGGAGCGTCACCCCGTCGCCGGTTCGCACCGACAGCACCGGCCTCGCGATGTCCGTGTGGCGACTCGGCGGTGAGCCGGGAGCGAACTCCATTCGGGTCACCGCGGACGCACCCAGTACGCTCGTCGACCCGCTGGTGCTCACCGTCACAACCTTCAGCCCATGATCCGATCCGCGAGCCACCTCCGGATTCAGCCTGCGAGGCGCACCACGGCGGCTCGCGACCCGCTCGTCCGGCTGCTCGTCGTCGCCCTGGCGGTCGTGGCGGTCGATCTGGCGACCAAGATGGTGGCGATCACCACGCTCTCAGCAGGGGGATTTACCCTGGCTGGTCCGTTCTTCCTCGATCTCCTGTATAACGATCGGATGTTTGGCGGCCTGACCACGCTCGGCGGACTGGTACTCCAGTCCTCCATTGCCTCGTCGGTAACGCTGCTCGCCCTCGCGCTCCCGATCGTCCGTCCCCTGTCGCGCCATGATTCCGGCGCACCCATGATCCTGGGCCTGATGAGTGGCGCGGCCGTCGCGAACCCGTTGAGTCTGTTGCTGCAGCCGGCGGGAGTCACGGACTTCCTCGGAGTGCAGCTCGGCGATACGGCGGTCCTCTTCAATGTCGCCGACATCGCAGCGTACCTCGGTGTGGCATTCACCGGACGTATGCTGCTCCGGCTCTGGAGTGCGCATCGTGCGGAGGCCGCCCCCGCGGTCCCGGCCCGCACCCGCGCGCAGTCGACGGAACGCGAGGTGCGCGTCCCGCTCTGGCACGATCGCCCCATGCCGGTCGTCCCGACACGCACCCCCGGCCGGCATCGCACGCCCGCGGACTGTCCGCCTCACGCGGACCACCACCAGCATCCGACGTATCTCTAGGGAAGCACGGCACACGTCCGGCGAACCGGGCGTCTGCCGTGCTATGGGCGCGTCGAGCCCGGTTGTGTATTAGCGAACGTCCACGGCGCGCCAGTCCCACCCGCGCGCACCATTCGCACCGATCGCGCGGACCTGCACGACGCTCCCCGCCGGCAGGCTGGCGATGGTAACCTGCGGTTCGGTGCTCCGTTCCGTCCGCTGGAAGGGATCGGATACGGGCCCGTAGGCGATCTCGTAGCCTGTGACGCCGCGCTCGACGGACGGGGTCCACCGCACCGTCACACCACGTCCCGCACGGGTGAGCGTCGGCTCCGCGACTCGTGAGGGGCTCGAGGCCATGAGCATGATCGATGCGGCCGTCGTGCGGCTCACTTCCGCAACCAGCTGTTGGTTGATCGTCTCGAGGACGTCGTGCGTCTGGTGGTAGTGCGGATTCGCAAGAATCGGGTACGAGCCAATGCCCGCCACGATGTCGCCATACGCATCGTAGTAGGCGTGCGCATCGGTGTTCTTGTAGTACTTCGCGTCGTACGTGATCAGATCCGTGAAGAGAAACGCCGCGGCGTGCTGGAGATCGCGCAGTCCGGCATTCGAGTAGCGGATGGTGTTGTCCAGCCGCTGATCGTTTGCGAAGCCCACCATGTCGTTGTTCAGCGCTCCGATGATGCGCTTGCCATCGGCCACCGCACGCCGCACGAACTCTCTGCTCCCCAACAGCCCCGCCTCCTCGCCCGTGAAGAAGGCGAACTCGATCGACGCTGACTGCGGCCGCGTCGCAAGCACACGGGCAGCCTCGAGCAGTGCGGTCGTGCCTGACGTGTTGTCGTCGGCGCCGGGACCGTCCCGGACCGAGTCGAAGTGGCTGCTGATCACGTAGACGAGCTCCGGGTCACCCGTTCCGCGCAGCCGCGCGATCACGTTCGCCGTCCGCAGTCCCGGGCCGGGCTCGAACCACTGCAGCTCAGGCTCGTACCCATATGAGCGGAGCGTCGCCTCGAGATACTCGATCGCCTTCAAATTCCCGGGCGTTCCGACGAACTTCGACTCGAACCGGTACAGGTTCGCTGCGTTGCGGTAGATCCGGTCGACGCTCACGTCTGCCACGGCCGCGCGGACCTCATCAGCGATCGGAGCGAACATCGCCTCGCCGCGCGCCCGGAGTTCGCGCTCGCCGGCCAGCTGGGCACGAACTCGGGCGAGCAAGTCGGCGGTAGACACCGTCTCGTCGAGGCTCGTCACGTACACGCCGCGCTCGGGCGAAATCGTGTCGCCATCGCGTTCGGAGACGATCGCCACACGCGAACCATCCGGGCTCACCTCCCACTCGTACTCTGGCGCGACGGTGCGGACCGTGTTGTTGTGGAAGAGCCGCTGCCGCGCGCCGGTGACCGTATCATAGACATACGATCGGCGGTGCCGTCCCTCTCCCATGGCCGAGAGCAGCCGCCCGTCCGCGAGGAAGTGCGGGAAGAGGTCGTGCTGAATCTCCATCGTCAGGCGGCGCGCCTCGGGTGCATCCGCGCTCCACACGTACAGCTCCCAGTCCTCGCGGGGCATCATCTGGAACGCGAGCGCTCGGCCGTCCGGCGACAGCGCCGGATCTGCCACGCTGCGATCGGTCGACAGCACCGTGACTGGATCCGCGCCGTTGGCAAGCACGAGGTGCTGCACCGTGGTGCGACCACCGTCGCCCGAGAGGATCGCGATCGTGGAACCATCGCGAGAGGCGGTGACCGCCCGACCGGGGAAGGTACGGGTAGTACCGTCGTCGAGCCTGACGACGACCTGGGCACCCTGGCTCGCTACACTGGTCGCGCCGCCGCTGAAGCTGCGCGCCGGTGCGCCGGCGATGTAGGCGATGCCACCCATCACCGGCACGACGCCGGTCTTGACTCCCTCGCCACTGGTGAGCGCGCGCGGATCGCCCGCGCCGAGCAGGTAGATCTCGTTCTGGCGCGCCTCGCCCGGTGCGACCACCGTGGCGAGGACGCCCGCGCGGCCGCGCGGCAGCGCCGTTAGCGCGACCGGCACGAGGCTGTCCGGCAGCGTGAGGCGCTGCTCCCGGCCCGAGGCGAGCGTCCGCGCTACCACCCGCGACGCTCGCTGCGCTTCGCGGTTCACCTCGGCGGCAAGGCGCCGCCCCGACACGTCCGGTGCGCTGGCAGCCTGGGCTCGTGCGGCACGCAGTGCGGGGGTCTCCTCGACCACGATGCGGTACAGCGTCGCACCATCGCCGGAAAAGACGGCGACGCCCCCCGGAACCGAGAGCACCTCCCGAGGCCGCGCCCCCGCGACGTCCATCACCACCGTGCGCTGCTCGGCGCCGGTGCCGGTCGTGAAGGTCAGGAGCCGGCCATCAGGGCTCCACCGGAGCGTCCGGCCGTCCGGGGCAACCTCAACGCCAGGGTGCAGTTCGCCCGTGACCAGCGCGACCGCATCGCGAAGGCGATCGCCGCCGGCCTGCTGGAGCACGCGCTCCCAACGGGAGAGTGCGTCCGCGTAGTCGCCCCGCTCCCAGGCGATCAGGGAGGAATCGTGCGCAGCCGCGAGCCCGGCAGGCAGACCAGCGTCAATCGCGCGCGACTGGGCGAGCACCGTCACGGGCGCCATCGCGGCGACCGCGAGCATGGCGACAGCGCCACGCGGCGAGATGCGGATCGGGGACATGAATGGGGGGG
>PPFU01000925.1_pt1 | contig 14474 bp, 16 predicted proteins | sample 1535991 | NCBI WGS metagenome assembly PPFU01 (sample SAMN04901290, study PRJNA319586) | Hypolithon metagenome, whole genome shotgun sequencing project. | isolation source: Antarctic Hypolithon | place: Antarctica: Miers Valley | collected 2014
TCTATAAAAGGGCCTAGACCGTGGCTTCCGTAAGCGAACTGAGTGGGGAGGCCGGGGTAGCATGCCCCACCTCACCTTCTCCTACTCAATTCTGGCCCCATGAAGATCGCTATCTCAGGAAAAGGCGGCGTCGGTAAGACGACGATCGCCGGCACGCTCTGCCGCACGCTCGGCCGCTCGGGCCGCGAGGTCCTCGCCATCGACGGCGACCCCAACCCGAACCTCGCCGTCGTCCTCGGCATCGAGGGCAACCCGGCCCCGCCGCCGCTCAGCGGCAAGCTGCTGGAACGCTACGAGGGCGAGGATGGCAAAACCCGCGTCCGGCTCGAAGACCCCGTCGAGGAAGTCTTCCGCACGCACGGCATCGCAGCCCCGGACAACGTGACGCTCCTCCTCCTCGGGAAGCCGGAGCACGCCGGGACGGGCTGCATGTGCAGCTCTCACGCCGTCGTCCGCGAGGTCGTCCACGCCGCTGTCGCCGAGACCAATCGGATCACGGTCCTCGACATGGAGGCGTCGCTGGAGCACATGAAGCGGGGTACAGCGAAGTACGTGGACGTGCTCTACGTCGTCGTCGAGCCGTACTACCGCTCGCTCGAGGCGGCGGCGCGCATCCAGGAACTGGCGCGCGAGCTGGAGATCGAGCGGGTCGCCGTCATCGCCAACAAGGTGCGCGGCGACGAGGACCGCGAGGCCATCGAGCAGTTCTGCGCGAAGCGCGGCCTCGACCTCCGCGTCCTCATCCCCTACGACGAGACGCTGGCCGAGGCCGAGCGCGAGGGCCGCTCCATCGTCGAGCTGAACGGGGCCTCCGTGGCAGTGCAGCGGATCGCCGAGTTGGGCAAGGAGATTTTGGCCTCGGCGGCATAGAAGAGTCGGGGGGGGCTGTGCCACCCCCGCCAATGAGCCTTCGGTCTGCCGGTTTCTACTGCGCAGCGAGGGCCAGATTGCCCGTGGGGTGCTCGAAGACGGCTTTGGAGACGGGCGAGACGAGGTCCACGTCTTGGATGACGTACTCCTCCAGCTTCGTGCCGTTCGAGCGGTAATATGTCTGCCGGTGGCTGAGGACGAGGCCGTCCTCGGGCCGGTGGTCGCTCCAGTAGATCTCCGTCGGCGGCGTGTCGACGGCCTCCAGGTCGGCGTTCTCGTAGTAGTCGATCTTGCGGATCAGCTTCGTCTCGTCGTCGACGTAGAGCGTCCAGCGGTCGCCGCCGACGCCTTCCTCAAACCCGATGTTGAGGAGCGACACCGGCCGGCCGGCGAGCGTGGCGCTGCCGCCGTAGGTGGGGACGACGCCGGGGTCGGTGAGCTTGAACGGCATTGAGAAGCGGTAAAAGGCGAGTTCCATCGAGCACGTCGGCGTGCACAGGTCGGACTCGCACATCATGTCCATCTCCTGCGCGAGCGGGCCGGGCGCGACCGGCTCGCCGTTGAGCGTGGCCCAGTAGCCGCTGTTGTCCCGTCCGATCCGGGCGACATCTCCCCCAGCGCTCGTCTCCATCACGATCCCGCCGTCATCGCCGTAGCGAAAAGCGTGGCGCTCGGTGACGACGCGGACCGGCTGCTCGTCCTCGTCGAAGACGGTGTGGACACGGGTGAAGGTGCCGCCGTCGACGGCGTGCCACGGGGCCATGCCACCCGCCGCTTCGACGGCGTCGGCGAGGAGCGCCTCGCCCGTCGGTGGGCGCAGGAAGGCCGCCCATGCGATGACACCAACGACGGCGAGCGCGACGACGGCGGGGCCGACGCGCCACAGCATCGTTCGGCGGAGGACGATGGGATGGACGAGGTCCTTGATCTCGTGTCCGACGCGCCGGGGGACCTTGACAGGGGCGTCCTCGGGTCGGGTCGGGTCGGGGCGAAGCTCGGTGCTCATGGCGGATTCCGGTTAGGGAAGAGGTGCGGCAGGGTTGATACTGCGAAGTTCCGGGAAGGTTTGGGCGGAATGCAAGCGGCGGTACTACGACGGCGTGGACACGCGCTGGCGCTGCTGCGCGATCCACGAGAGGGATCGCTCTACGGCGGCGGGGACAGCCTCGTTTACGGACTCGCTCATGCCCCAAACGAAGTCGTCGTGTGCGCCGCTCTGGCAGCCGAGGATGTAGACGAGAGGGGGGAGAGCACCCAATGCCCTCGCGAGCATGAGCGCGCGGTTGGGGTTGGCGAAGTGCATGTCGGCGAGGAAGTCCTGCCGCTCCATCGGTGAGAGGTCGTCGATGTCGGGCACCTCCGCTTCGAGGAGGACGAGCGTGCCCGGCGCGAGGCCGCGGTCGACGGCGTCGAGGAGGAGGAGGGCGTCGTAGCCGTCCATCAGCTCCTGCACGAGGCTGATCCCGCCGATCCCCGTCTCGATCACCTTCACGCCCTCGGGCACGTCGTCCCGCGCCATCAACCGGTGCGCGGCCTCGATGCCGAACCCGTCGTCCCCGCGCAGCACGTTCCCGACGCCGACGATGAGGAGGCGGGCGCTCATCGGGGCAGGGTGAAGAGCGAGTCCGGCATGGAGGTGTCGAGGCGGACGTCTTCGTTGAGGTAGGATGACGCACGGCCCAGCTTCTCGGCTTTCGCGTTCGAGTGGTAGCTCGTGCGGCGCATCGGGAGCCGCACGCCGTCGATTTCCGCGATGTCGTGGTACTCGGTGAAGTCGTAGTCGTCCGGGTCCGGCCCGTAGCGGAGGTGGTTGGCGACGAGGCGGCCGTCGTCGGCCGAGAAGTAGTACGTCCATGTGTGCATCCCGGCGGCGCTGCCTGCCCCTTCTTCGTACTCCGCCCGCACGGCGTCGACCACGACACCGCCCAACGTGTCGCGCCCGGCGTAGCTCAGGCGCGTGCCGGGGTCGGTGAGCTTGAACGGCATCCCCATCACGTAGTGCGAGCCGAAGGTGGAGTTCCACGCCTGATTCCGGTCGCCCTCCGCCGTCGCCCGCGCGCCGTCGATCCACTTTCCCGCCTCGTCGCCGTCGTTGACGAGGAGGATGGGCCGCCCCTCGTCGTCCTCGTAGGCGATCCGCATCTTCGGACCGGGGTGGAGGGCGTACTGGTGGTGCTGCGTGAGCCGCCGCGTCTCGGCCCCGGTGGAGTCGAAGAAGGTGATGGTCTTCCGGTATTCGAGCGCGGGCGCGGCGGCCCACGCCTCCCAGCCTCCCGCCGCCTCGATGGCCTTGCGGACGACCCGCCCGGCTTCGTCGTCCGGCAGCCGCTCCATCGGGCTTGCGGCCTGTTCTGAGGGCAATGGCTCAGCGTCCGGGCCGCACCCGGTCGCCCCGATGCAGGCGAAGAGCAAGAGGGGTAAGCAGAGAAGGCGCATTGGCAGTAGGAATGAGTTCGGGAGGGGCAAAATACGAAGAGGTTTGAAGATTCGGAGACCCCCGGAACGTTGTAGTATACCCCAGACCGTTTAGCCCCTACCTCGCAGCATTCCTGTCCCTCAATCAATGAAGAGGCTCCCCATGCCTACCGCTCGCAACGTAGAAGTTTTCACCGCCGGCTGCCCCGTCTGTGACGACACCGTCCAGCTCGTCCAGCGGCTCGCCTGCGATGCGTGCGAGGTCGACGTGCTCGACATGAACGACGAGGCCGTCGCCCGCCGCGCCGCCGACCTCGGCATCCGCTCCGTCCCCGCCGTCGTGGTCGACGGCACGCTGACAGGGCGTTGCACCGGGGGCGGGGTGACCGAGGAGGCCCTCCGCGCCGAAGGCGTCGGCCAACCGGTCTGAACCCGCCCACGACACCAACGCCATGCCCGCTCCAAACCCAACAGGATCCTACCATGAAACGATTCGCCGCATTCAGTACCGCCCTCTTCCTACTCCTGACGCTGGCCGTCCTCGCACCCCAAGCCCGTGCACAGGACGAGATCGAGAACCCCGACGTGACCATCGAGGTCGACGGCATGGCCTGTCCGTTCTGCGCCTACGGCGTCGAAAAGAAGCTCAAGCAGCTCGACGGCGTCGCAGCGCTCCACGTGCAGATCGATGGGGGGCGCGTGGCGATCAAGCTCGAAGAGGGCGCGACGGTGACGGAGGAGGCGATCCGGGAGGCCGTCGCGGACGCCGGCTTCTCCGTGCGTGCGATCACCTGGGCCGACGGGCGCTCCTCAGAATCCTCATTGCAGACCGGATGATCGACCCCCGCGTGGTGCGTCTCGTCCGCATGATCGTCTGCCTCGTGCTGGCCGTGATCGTGGCTACGCCCGCTGTCGGGCAGATCACGACGAATACGGCCCTCCCGGTCACGCGAGGGCACGGCGTCATACGCGTCCAGACCAAGCTCATCCGGTCGTCCGGCGACCCGAGCGCGATGGACCGGGAGCTGAGAGTGATCGCCCTCCCGCTCGTGGCGGTCTACGGGATCAGCCCGCGCCTCGCCGTCTTCGGCGTCGTGCCGCTCGTCGATAAGAGCCTGACGGTGGATACACCGCTGGGGCGGCAGGAGCGCGGCCCGCGTGGACTGGGCGACGTGCGCGCGTTCACCCGCTACACGGCGTTCCAGCGAAATCAGCAGGGGCAGACCGTCCGGCTGGCCCCCTTCGCCGGGATCGAGCTTCCGACAGGGACCGACGATCAGGAGGACGACCTCGGCCCGCTCCCGCCGCCGCTCCAGCTCGGCTCCGGCTCGTGGGACCCCTTTGCCGGGTTCGTGTTCACATGGCAGACGCTCGCGTGGCAGCTCGACGTCTCGCCCCTGTACGAGGTCAACACGGCGGCGAACGGCTTCCGGTTCGGCGACGTGGCGCGGCTCGACGCGGCTTTCAAGGTGCGGGTGCTCCCACGCGAGTTGAGGGGCGGCGTGCCGGGCTTCCTCTACGTGAACTTGGAGACGAACCTGATACGGGAGGACGAGAGCGCGCGCGGCGGGGCTGTCGTTCCCTCCACGGGCGGGACGACGTGGTACATCGCGCCGGGCACACAGTACATCACGAAGGGCTACGTCATCGAGGGGGCCGTGCAGATTCCGCTCGTACAGGACCTCAGCGGCGACGCCATCCGAAGCGACTACATCGCCACGCTCAGCCTTCGCATCAACATCTAATCTATCCAGCGGCATGCGCCTCTCTCAGTTCCTGATTTTCGTCACGGTCTGGGCGGTCTTTCTCACCGCGGGCTGCCGCTCTCCCGAACCCGATGGGGCGGCGGAGCCGGAGGCCTCGCCGGAAGCGCCATACCGCTTCGTCGCGGCGTGGGGCATGAGCGGCTCCGAACCGGGGCAGTTCCGCGAGCCCATCGGCCTCGCCGTCGCCGGAGACGAGGTGTTCGTCAGCGACGCCGGGAACAACCGGGTCCAGGTGTTCGACCGCGACGGGCGGTTCCTGCGCGAGTTCGGGAGCGACAGCCTCCAGCGCCCGATGCACCTCGACGTGCGCGCGGACACGCTCTACGTGCCGTCCTATTTGACCGACCGAGTCCACGCCTTCTCGACGGCCGGGGAGCACCTCGGAGCCTTCGGGGCATCGGGGTCGGGAGTCGGGCAGTTCGACGCGCCCGCCGGCATCGCCGCTTCCGACGCGGGCGTCTACGTGGCCGATTTCTACAACCACCGCGTCCAACTCGTCAGCCCGAAAGGGGCAGTGATCCGGGAATACGGCACGGCCGGGCAGGAAGGGACGGCCCCCGGCCGGTTCACCTATCCGACTGATGTCACGCTCACCGCCGACGGGCACCTCGTTGTCGCCGACGCTTACAACAACCGCATCCAGGTACTGCGCCCGGACGGCGAGGTCGTCTGGGCCGTGCCGGGTACGACGACGGAAGCCGGCACGTCGCCCGGGCGCTTCAACGTGGCGACCGCTGTAGCAGTGGGGCCGGACGGCCTGATCTACGTCGCGGACTTCTTCAACCACCGCATCCAGGTGTTCACGGCCGAGGGTCAGTTCGTCGGCTCGTTCGGCGCGCAGGGCACGGGAGACGGCCAATTCGAGCGGCCTACAGACCTCGCCTTTGACGCCGACGCCGACCTCTACGTCGTGGACTTCGGCAACGACCGCGTGCAGCGATTCGCGCCCACACCGAACGGAGACACCCCATGAGCTCTACGATGCCCGACCCGTACCCGATGACGCGAAGCGAGGTGGCCGAGGCCGCCGACGTAACGCCCGAGACCGTCCGCTACTACGAGCAGCGCGGGCTCATCCCGAAGCCTCCGCGCAGCGACGGCGGCTACCGCCAGTACGGCCCCGACTTCGTCGAGCAGCTCCGGTTCGTCAAGCGCGCGCAAGAGCTCGGGTTCACCCTGAACGAGATCAGCGAGCTGCTCGACCTCCGCGTGGACCCCGAGACCGACTGCGGCGACGTCCGCGCCCGCGCCGAGGCCAAGCTCGCCGACGTGGAAGCGAAGCTCCGCGACCTCGAACGGATCCGCACGGCGCTCGCCGGGCTCACCCGCGCCTGCCACGGCAGCGGCCCCACGAGCAACTGTCCGATCCTCGATGCGATGCACGACGAGGGCGCGTTCGAGGCGGCCACGGGGTGAGGATTTATACCGTAGCCCCAACGCCACCCGCCTCCTGGGGCCGGCACGTCGACCATGTTGAGGAACGTCGTGGTGAGCAGGCCGCCAAGGATCACGACGGCCATCGGCGTCTGGATCTCCTTGCCCCGCTCGCCCCCGCCGAGCGCGAGCGGGATCAGCGCGAGCCCGGCGGTCAGCGCCGTCATGAGGATCGGGTTGAGCCGCTCCAGCGAGCCCCGCACGAGGGCCTCGCGGAACGACACGCCCTCGGCGAGGAGCTGCTGGTAGTGGCTCACGAGCAGGATGCCGTTGCGGACGGCGATCCCGAAGAGCGTCACGAACCCGACGAGCGCCGCCACATTCAGCTCGCCGCCGGCCAGCAGGAGCGCGAACACGCCGCCCGTGAGCGCGAGCGGGAGGTTGACGAGGAGCAGGAGGGCCGTCCGCGCGCTCCCGAACTGCTGGTAGAGGATGACGAAGATGAGCGCGAGCGAGAGCACCGAGAGCAGCGCGATCGTCCGCGTCGCGTTTCGGGCGCTCTCGAACTGCCCGCCGTACTCGACGTCATCGAGGTCATCGCCCTCGTGTTTTCGCTGGCGTGCTCGGTAGCGGATTCCGTCGGTAAGCTGTTCTCGCTCATCCTGCTCCGCGAGGCGTTCATAGAGATCGGCCACCTCGGCGAGCCTAAAGGTCTCGGTCCACATCGGGCGTTCGGCGTGTGGACCCTCGGCTTCGCTAGGTGAGCGCTGTGACGCGGTTTCCTCCTGTCAGGCGAAGCACGCAATCGCGGCTTGTCCGAGGCTGATCCCCCCGTCGTTGGAGGGAACGGACCGGTTCGTCCACACGGTCAGGTCACCGCGCACCGCCGCTATTTCTTCCAGCAAGAGCCCGTTCTGGAACACGCCTCCCGAGAGCACGACGGTGTCCAGCCCGTACGCCTTGGCCAGCCTTCGGGCAGTGTGCACCACACCCTGAGCTACCCCCGCGTGGAACGCCCGCGCGACGTGGGCCTCGGCCCGTCCCCGCTGGCGGTCGGTGAGCACGGCCTTCAAGAGCGGCCGCCAGTCGAGCGCAGGAAACGGGTAGGGCTCGGCGGGCGGGGCTGTATGGGCGAGGTGTTCGAGCCAGATCGCCGCTTGTCCCTCGAACGAGAGGGCGCGTGTGAACCCGGTCAGGGCCGCCGCCGTGTCGAAGAGCCGCCCCGCTGAAGTGGTCGGGAAGGTCTGCACGCCGCTGGTGGCGAGCCGCGCGGCTACGGGGTAGCGGTCGGGGAAGTTGAAGGGAGGAGCAGACAGGTCAACGCCGTCCAGGTCGAGAGCGGGGAGGAAGCCTGCGGCGGCCTGAGCCGGGTGGCGGGCTGCCGCGTCTCCGCCGGGCAGGAGCGCAGGGTGAAGGTGGGCCACACGTTCGAAGCCTGTGGCGACGCTGCCTACGAACACCTCGCCGCCCCAGACGGTACCGTCGTCGCCCCAGCCTGTGCCGTCGAGTGCTACCCCCACGACGCGCTTGTGCCACGCCTGGCGTTCGGCCAGAACGGACGCGACGTGCGCGCGGTGATGTTGGACGGCGACGGCCTCGCCGGGCAGGTCCAGCGCGTGCTGCGTGGAGGCGTACTGCGGGTGGAGATCGTGCGCCACGAGGAGGGCGTCCCGGTCCACATCGTACATCCGCAGCAGGTCCTCCACCGCTTCGCGGAAGGATTCGAGGGCGGGGTAGTGGCCCAAGTCGCCGAGGTGCTGGCTCACGAACGCCTGCCCCCCCACTACGAGCGTCACGCAGTTTTTGAGGTCCGCCCCGAGTGCCAGGATGGGCTTCTCGGTAGGAAGCTGGGCGACGGTAGACGGCGCGTACCCCCGCGCCCGGCGCAGAATCATGGGGCCGAACGGACCGGCCTTCGCTACGGAGTCGTCTACGCGCCGCGCAATGGGCCGCTCGCCTACCAGAAAGGCATCGGCAAGGCCCGCCAGGCGGTCGAACGCGTCGTCGTCGCGGTAGGCGATAGGCTCCGAGGAGTGGTTAGCGCTCGTCATCACGAGGACCTCGGGCGCACCGGCCTCGAAAAGCAGGTAGTGTAGCGGGGCGTAGGGCAGCATCACGCCCAGCTCGCGGTTGTCCGGGGCCACACCCGGCAGCGTCACCCTCGCCTCGGCCAGCACGACGGGCCGAGCCACCGAGGTCACGAGGGCCTCCGCCTCGGCACCGAGGTGGACCAGGTCGCGGGCGGTGGGGAGGTCGCGCGCCATGAGCGCGAACGGCTTCTCCTTGCGCACCTTCCGCTCGCGGAGCGCCCGGACGGCGGTTTCGTTGCGTGCGTCGCAAACGAGGTGATAGCCTCCGAGTCCCTTTACGGCGAGGATGTGACCATTGCGAAGCATCGCCGCCCCCTCCGCACAGGCGATGAGGCTCGAAACCTTGGCGGGTGGCGGGTCGGGGCTCGAGGGAATCTGTGCGACCTCGGGCCCATCCGTCGCCTGCCTCGCCCCCTCACCCCGGCCCGCTCCCCGCGGGGGAGCGGGGGGGCGCGTTGCTAGCACGAGGCGGTAGTGCGGCCCGCAGTCCGGGCACGCCAGCGGCTGCGCGTTGAAGCGGCGGCTAGCCGGGTCGCGGTACTCCTCCGCGCACGCCGGGCACAGCGGCCAAGCTCGCATGGTCGTGTTTGGGCGGTCGTAGGGGAGGTCGAGGATGAGGCTGTAGCGCGGCCCACAGTCGGTGCAGGTGGTGTAGGGGTAGCCGAAGCGCCGGTCGGCGGGGTCCGCCAACTCGGCGAGGCAGGCGTCGCAGACGGGCAGGTCCGGGCTGACCCGCGCTGTGAGCGCCCCGGACCGCTCGCTCGCGCGGATCGTGAACTCCTTGAACCCCTCGACCCCGGCCTCCTCGGTGCCGAAGCGGGCGATGTGGGTCGCGGGCGGCGGGTCGTTGCGGAGCGCGGACACGAAGGCCGCCAGCACGTCGGGCGGTCCCTCTGCGTGGATCTCGACCCCGGCCTCGCCATTGAGCACCCAGCCCGTCACGCCCAGCCGCTGCGCCAGCCGGTGGGCGAACGGCCGGAACCCGACGCCCTGCACCACGCCGTGCACGCGCACCGAGACGGCCTCGGTGGGCCGCTCCGGCGTCACGCCTGCACCCATCTCTTCATGGCCGCCTCCCCGCCCGCCCAGAGGAGCAGAACGGATGCGAGGGCGAGCGCGCAGGCCAGCCACGGCGTATCGGGCCACGAGATGACCGACTGGACGTGACGGTGCAGAAACCCGATCAGGAGCGCGCCCCACCAGGCTAACTGCGACACGAGGAGCGACAGCGTCAGCCGAAACATGAGGACGGGCGGGACGTCCTCGCCCTCTTTGTAATGCTCGACTCGCTTGTGGAGCAGGTGCAGGAGCACGCCGTTGACACCGATCACCGCGACGAGGAAGAGCTTGACGATCATGAGATCGTCGACCATGCCCTTGAGCAAGATGAGAGGAATGCCCGCCGCCACCATGCCGCCCCACCCAACCCAGATGAACCGCGCCGTCACCCCGCTGACTTTCGTCACCTGGGGAAAGCTAACCCGGCCCCGCAACCATAACAGGCCGTAGAGATCCGTCACCAGAACGGATCCGAAGCCGAGGATCAGGCTGCTCAGGTGGACGAAGAGAAAGACGTAGAACGGGGTGGTATCCATAGAGGCCGTCAGGCGGTATCGCCCGGGTCACAGGAGGGTGCGGACGAAACGTAGCAACCTCGTCCCTGCCAGCCGACCTCCACGACGGCCCCGTCCTCCACCAGCACGGGCACCCGCGTGCCGCCGCCCGTCAGCGCCCGCATACGCGCGAGTGCCTCGGGGTCGGCCTCGACATCGTACTCGGTGAAGTCGCGCCCGTCGAACGCCAGGTCGTCGCGGAGGTCAGCGGTGAATTGGCAACTCGGGGTGCCGTAGAGCTCAAGCATCGGCGAGGTCGTAGAGCGTGTCGAGGATCGTGTGGTAGATGGAGGCGTGGACCTCCTGGATGCGGGGGATGTAGTCGGACGGCACGAACAGCACCACGTCGGCCAGCTCTGCTTTCAGAATGGCACCGCCGTCGTACCCGACGAGGGCGACCGTGAGCAGGCCTCGCTTGCGCGCCTCCGCCAGGGTGACGAGGACGTTCTTGGAGCTGCCGCTGGTGGAGATGCCCACGGCCACGTCCTGGGGCTGCGCGTGCGCGAGAAACTGACGGAGGAAGACGACTTCGGTTCCCACGTCGTTGCTGACGGCGCTGAGGGTGGCTGCCTCGTGGGCGAGCGAGAGCGCGGGGAAGGTGGGCCTGCCGGGCGGCGGAGCCACGCAGTCGAGCGCCCAGTCGTTGGCATCGGTGGCCGAGCCGCCGTTGCCGAAGAGGATCAGCTTGCCGCCCTGCTCCAGCCGCTCGTGGATCGCCAGGGCCGCCTCGGCGATGCGCTCCGACTGATGGCGGGCGACAGCCTCGCGCAGTGCCGCGTCGTCACGCGACTTGGCGAGGATGGAGGCCGCCACCTCCTCCAACACGGCCCCGGTGGTGTCCTGCTCCTGCCCGCCGAGGTAGGGGTAGAGAAAGGAGGACGCGCCCACATCGTCGTGCCCATGCTGGCGGTGCTCGAAAAAGACGTGGACGGTTTCCCAGAGCGTGTGGTAGAGCACCTCGATCATCTCCTGGTGGACGAACGGGTCTGCGGAGGGAGCCTCGACAGCGTAGCTCCCCTTGGTGCCGGGTAGGGCGAACGTCTGCGCGCCCCTTTGCGCCGCGAAGCGGAGCACGGCGTCTACCTCGGGGTCGCCGCCGGGCGGGCCGAAGCCCATCACGATGTCGTCCGGGCGGAGGAGCGCCGGGAGCCAGGTGGGGAAGGCGGCGCTGAGGTCGAGCGCCGGGAGCGCCTGCTTGCCCACCACGATGGGGTGCACGAACTCGACGGCCACATGCTGCGCGTCCGTGGCGTGCGCGCCGCGCCCGAAGGCGAAGAGGCGACCGCCGCGCAGGAACCGCTCGGCCATCTCGCGGCACGCTTCAGCCAACCGGGGGGCCTCGGCGGGGAAGAACGCCTCGGCGAGCGCGTTGCGCTGGCGGAGCCGCGCGGCGATGCGGGGTGCGAGGTCAATGGCGGGGGTGACCATGGGAGTAGGACGGTCGTCGAGACGGGACAACCTCGCCGCCGAGAGGCGGGAGACGAGCCCTCTACGCACCAGCCCGTCTCTACGATTCGAGATCACGAAGATAAGATCGGCCTCCCCGATAAAGTCGGCGGCGGTGAGCGGCCGTGGAGGAGCAGCGCCAAAGCGGGACACCGAGAAGGAGGAGCCGGGCAGTCGACGGCGCGGGGGGTGATGCAACTGGTGAGCGGGCCCTCTGCCGCCTCGGAGCGCTCGCCCTGCCCTCTATGGCCGGGGTTGGCGCTGACGGTTACGACCGGCGTATCATGGGGAACTACGCCGACCCCAGCGCAGGGGCCCGGCCACCCCAGCCAGCCCATGAAATACGTGGATAGCCAGCCCATGAGATACGTCGATGAGTTCAGAGACGGCGACCTGATCCAGGTCGCCGCCAAGGAGATCAAGCGGCTGGCCGACCCCGACCGCCATTACCGCTTCATGGAGGTCTGCGGCGGGCACACGCACTCGATTTACCGCTACGGCATCCGTGATCTCCTGCCGGGCAACATCGAGCTGGTCCACGGCCCCGGCTGCCCCGTCTGCGTCCTCCCCATGGGCCGTGTGGATGACGGGCTAGCCATCGCCGAGGAGCCGGACGTCATCTTCTCCGCCTTCGGCGACATGATGCGCGTGCCCGGCTCGCAGGGTAGCCCCCTCGAGCACAAGGCGCGCGGGATGGACGTGCGGATGGTCTACTCGCCGCTCGACGCGCTCAAGCTGGCCGAGAAGAACCCCAACAAGGAGGTCTACTTCTTCGCCATCGGGTTCGAGACGACGGCGCCCTCAACTGCGCTGACGCTCCAACTGGCGAAGGCACGGGGCGTCGAGAACTTCAGCGTCTTCTGCAACCACGTCACCATCATCCCGGCTATCCGCGCCATCCTCGACTCGCCCGATATGCGGCTGGATGCCTTCATCGGGCCGGGGCACGTCTCGACGGTCATTGGGTGTAGGCCTTACGAGTTCATCGCTCGCGACTACGGCACGCCCATCGTGGTTTCGGGCTTCGAGCCGGTAGACCTTATGCAGTCCATCGTAATGATTCTGCAGCAGATGAATGATGGCCGTGCGGAGGTCGAGAACCAGTACGCCCGCGTGGTGCCGTGGGAGGGCAACCTCGCGGCGCTCCAGGTCATGTCCGAGGTGTTCAGACTGCGGCCGTTCTTCGAGTGGCGCGGGCTGGGGTTCATCTCGCAGTCGGCGCTCAGGCTGTCTCCCGCCTACGCCCACTTCGATGCCGAGGAGCGGTTCGAGGTGCCGGGCATCCGCGTGACCGACCCGAAGGCGGCGCAGTGCGGCGAGGTGCTCAAGGGGGTCCTCAAACCGCACCAGTGCAAGCTGTTCGGCACGAAATGCACGCCAGAGCATCCCATCGGCGCGCTGATGGTGTCGTCGGAAGGCGCGTGCGCGGCGCAGTACCAATACGCGCTCCGTGCCGACGAGCTCGACATCCTGGAGGACGCATGAGCGGAAGGAATAACGGCGAGGACGGTCCGCGCGTCCGCTTTTCGGACCCGCAGATCGAGATGGCGCACGGCGCAGGGGGCAAGGCCACGCGGCGTTTGATCGAGGGCCTCATCGTGCCGCTCTTGCACAACTCGGTGTTGGCCCGAATGGAGGACGCTGCGATTCTTTCCGTCGGCGATCAGCAGATCGCCCTCACCGCCGATGCGTTCGTGGTGAGCCCGATTTGCTTTCCTGGTGGCTCCATCGGAGAACTGGCCGTCAACGGTACCGTGAATGACCTCGCGGTAGTGGGCGCGAGGCCCACCGCCCTCTTGGGGACGCTGATCGTGGAAGCCGGGATGCCGGGCGATGTGCTCCGCGCCGTGATCGAGGCGATGGCCCGCGCTGCCGAGGCGGCCGGAGTCGCCATCGTAGGCGGCGACACGAAGGTGGTCGAGCACGGCAAGGCCGACGGGCTCTACATCACCACGGCTGGTGTGGGGCTCGTGGACGCCCGCCTCAAGCTCGGTGCGGGCCGGGTCGCGGTCGGAGATCAGGTTATTCTGTCCGGCCCGATTGGCGACCACGGCATCACGATCCTGCTGGCGCGTGGCGAGCTCGACCTGGAGGCTGACCTGAAGTCGGACACGCGCTCGGTCTGGCCCTTCGTGGAGGCGCTGGCTGGTGCGGTCCCCCAAGGAATCAAATGGATGCGGGACCCGACGCGTGGCGGCGTAGCCTCTTCGCTCAACGAGCTGGCGCGCGAGGTGCGGCTGGGGATCGTTCTCTCGGAGGAGGCCATCCCGCTGCGGGCCGAGGTCCGAGGCGCGTGCGAGATCCTCGGGCTCGACCCGCTCCATATCGCCAACGAGGGCCAGTTCCTCGCCGTCGTCGCGCCCGAGGCGACGGCCGCTGCGCTGAGTGCGCTCCACGCCGTACCCGGGGGCGAGGGTGCGGTTGTGATCGGCGAGGTCAGGGAGCAGCCCGCGCGTGGGGTCCTTTCGCGGAGCAGCTACGGCGGAACGCGCATGGTGGACATGCTAGTGGGAGACCCACTGCCGCGCATTTGCTAGCTCAATGGCCCCCGGGTTTCTCATGGCCTCGGCCCGGCGGCGCGATCTCGACTGCGTGCTGGTGTGGAAGTCCGACCGGTTCGCCCGGAGCGTCTCCCACTTGGTGCGCGCCATCGACGAGTTCGACCACCTCGGCGTGCGGTTCGTCTCTGTCCAGGACAACGTGGATACGACGAGCCCGATGGGTCGGCCCTTTTATAGAATCGGAACAGAAACGCGCGGTAAGGGCGGCGGCGCGCTCAGGGTCGGCGCGGTCGATGGCGCGGGCCTCGGGGATGAGCCAGACGGCCGTCCGCCGGATCTGGCGCGCGTCCGGGCTCCGGCCCCACGTGGCCGAGACGTTCAAGGTCTCGACCCGCCCCC